>Ga0163217_1108237_pt1 | contig 14314 bp, 14 predicted proteins | sample SynspAceP_FD_185933 | JGI IMG/M metagenome (GOLD analysis project Ga0163217, IMG submission 185933) | Saline lake microbial communities from Ace Lake in Antarctica - Synechococcus sp. Ace-P (PacBio error correction) | ecosystem: Environmental > Aquatic > Non-marine Saline and Alkaline > Saline ... | reverse complement strand
TTTAGACAAAGGCTATTTAGATTTTAGTGTCGTTTCTAGCAGGTTGAGTTTGTCTGCGGATAAACGCTGACGTTTATATTGTTATTAATGTTGATGAGGGCTAACCTTTATAATATTAATAAGTGTCGTTAAGTGGCAGTTATCCGATTGCAGAAGATCGTGTGTGGGAAGCAAATCCTCAGAAACGTGTGATGTTTTTCTCGTAGTGGAAGTAAACTTAAATCATTGAGAAAATATCACTGAAGTTTGGGGATGATGGTTATTTGTTTACTAACGTGGAATGTGGTGATTCAAAAAAACTAGAGAACCATACCGTTAACCTTAGTTATAAATTACTCCTGTCCCAAAGTCTATGTTCGCGAATCACGTTTAGTGGTAATACGTGAAACAACAAGATGAAGTATTACGCCGTGAAATGACGCAATTTGAAGGGGCTTTGGCAACGCACTCGAAAATACAATCTTCCAAACGTCGTATCGAGCGCCTTGGTTTTTTCGGAAGTGTTGATTTAAGTAACAGTCCTGTGCTGGCACCTCTGATCAGGTTGATCTTTGATGTCGTTTTGTACAAGAAGCAAGCTCCGGTTAGTATCCAGCGGAGGCATTTGGCTATTCGCAAGAAGATGGTACTTGCTTGGATTTGGGTGTCTCAAGCGTAAAACTTTTTAGGGACAGGGAATAAAACTGTCTTTTTAATGCAACACGTACAATCAAACGCTAAGATTACTCTATAATTACATAACCCATATTTTACTGTAGATGGTGTGAAGTCGGGTTTCCAAATTTTTATCAACCAGTGATTCATTGCTGATGATGATGTGGAAGATTATGACCTTGAATGAAATTGTTGCTGGAGAAGTACGGTTTATCCGATTCTGATACACAGCGCCTGTCTTTTGGCATGACGGTGTGAAAGAAAAGTACGGTAAAATTAGGCGTATGACCCATCCCAATGAAACTCAAGATTATGTCCAATACGGCATGGCGACATTACGACGATTTTCAATTGGCAGCTTAACGCTGGAGTGACAGGCGATTTAGTGTGGTAGTATTACCAACGGATGATTTACTCAACCAAAAAAGGCTTCTTGGAAGTTGCGTTGCCTGTGGGCGATCAGCATATGCCAAGCTTGGACTCACGCGCAAAAATACTTGGAATTTAAACAGTTCTGCATCTTGGTTGTTCCGGCTTTTAAAAGGCCGTTTAGTTATGGTACTGGCTACGGGATTAACAGATGTTTACCTTTTCTTTGAAAAACTATTTTGCTGGTTGGGGTCTTATTCTGTTCTGGTTATGGGGCTTCTTCTTTAGGCAAAGAATTCGTATTTAGTACTTCATACTATACTAGTTCCGCCTTGGGTTGGTAATATTTTTGATGAAGGTACGGCGAACTTATTTTTCCTTTTACCGATGGTCGAAGCATCATAAGTCTGTTTTAGAACGGCTTTCTTTTTAGATGGCGGTAATGTTTACTGACGCATGTTATTCCGGCAATACAGAGTGTAACGAAGGTATTGATCTATCAGAAAATACGTTACCAGTGTTGGTTTGAGTTTTGGACTTGGATCACACCCATTGCACCGTTGTCATTTAATTTTTGCCAGGCCTTTAATTGCAAAAGATGGCGATAAAAACAGACTTTTTCCCAATTTCAGTTAGGAACCACTTTTAACTTAGAGCATATCATTTAAGAGGATCGACAATTGAAAAAAAATCATAACTTGCAATTTGTAACTCTATGCTTTCATGAGTAGTGCTAAGCAACAGAGGTGGCTGTTATCCGATTTTAGAGCGGCGCTCTCGCGAGTAATTATCGGTCAAGAAGCCGCTAAAAGAAGCCTAAAACAAAAAGTCGCAGAGATGGATGCTCGTTTAAAAAAAAAGAACAGGGCTGATCTTGAGTTATGGCTAAGATTGAAACGAGATGAGTTAAACGCTCTTCGAAGGTGAATTTAAAAAAACGTACGTCAGCACTGGCAGAGCATGATTAATTAAGGGTGCGAGCAATGGCGGCTAATATGCAACGCCTAAGCGAAAGCGTTAGAGCAAAGCTAATACAGTCTTTACGCCTCAAGGCGAAGCTGCGTTGGGAAATCTTTAATCGAAGGCGCAAGTAGATTTAGTTTTGAAACAGACAATTAAGTTATACGCTTGATGCTACGCGGATCTTACCGATGAATTGGTGAAAAACGTTATTTAATAAGGGACAAACTAATCTATGAGCCACACCGCTAGGCAATTGGCTGCTAAGTGCAAGGTGTTGTTAAGAGGACCAGTGATTCTTCTATGATTAAAAATTAGGCCACACTGAAAGAACGCAACAGGAATGGAAGCCTCAGTTTTTTAGCAAATTCTAAGTACCAATCAGCTGCCTCTTCCGTCGCAGGTTGCTGTTCTGTGAAAGACTGATGGCGCTGGCTCAACTCGGGAAATATCATTGTTGTTCAAACCCTTACTAAGCGTTGGCCAGGTTATCTCATTTGTTTTGTGCGGCCCGTTCAATTGCTGGTTCAGGTGTTCATCCAAGCGCTTTGTTATTCCCTAAGGCGACCATGCGATGGATGTGGTTGTCGGCCCTAACGTTGTTATTGATGATGACGTAAAATATCGCCGAAGTTGTGCTAGTAAGATGCAGGGTGTGTCATTGGTCGTGGTGTTAAAAAGGTAAGGGCACACGTTTTATTACCCTAATGTCACCTTCTAGCCACGATGTCGTTGTCGGTAGCGTGTATTTTTCATAGCAGCGCGGTTATCGGGAGCGGGGCGGTTTTGTTTTGCTCCAAAAGAAGGGGCTGGGAAAAAATGATCAGCAGGGTCGGTTGTCAATTTGGTTGACAATGTTTGAGATAGGGGCCTAGTACCCAACAATTGACCGTGGTGCAATCGAGGAAATTTAACCCTAATTGGGCACGGTGTAAAATTGATATCAAGTTCTCAAATTGCTCATAACGTGGTAATTGGTGATAATACAGCGATTGCCGCGGTACCGCGAAGCGGCAGTGTTACAAAATTGGTTTTTTGTACTGTTTCAAGGAGGTGTTTGCATTGCAGGGCATTTAACGCTTTGCATGATAACGTTCATATACTGGTATGCAGTTATATAAGTATTCTATTTCAAGCTGGTTCCTTACTCTCTGGAATGGGAATGAACCACCGCAAAATGCGTCGAACGGTTGCTAGGAGGTTCAGAGAATAGACGATATGGCAAAGCGTTTTTACAATGAAACAACAGGTTTAATAATTTTTAGAGGAGGTTGATAATAAATTTGATGGACGTAAATGAAATTCGCCATACTTACCTCATAGGTATCCGTTTCTATTGGTGGAATCGTGTTAATTGACTGAACTAAACGAGTCCATTTATAGCGTTTTAAAATGTCACCATATTGAACCATCTTTAATGGGCATTTTCAAATCATCAGTCAGCCTGGTGTTTTGATATTGAGGCAATGGCTCAAGCGGGCTGGTATTTTGGTTTTAAACCATGGATAAAAAACCAGGAAGATGCGCATTCGGATCTATACTTTGGTTGGCTCTGATAAAGCCACGTTTTTTAAGCGTCCAGTTGTACCTGGTGATCGATTACAACTAGAAGCAAAAATTGTTACAGAAAAACGTGGTAGTTGGAAATTTGAGTGTAGAAGCACGGTTGATGGTTGGGAATTAGCGTGGCTCTGCAACCATCTGTGTGCAAGACAGGAAGATATAGTGGCGATACATCCAACAACTTAAAATCGATTCGAAAGCAGAGATTGCCTCCGATGTGGAGATTGTCCCTTTGTTTGTGATTGGACGAATGTAAAAATTGGTGCTGGTTAGTATATTAAATCCGCATGTTGTTACATCAATGGTCATACGACAATTGGATATAATATGAAATTTATTCAGTTTGCTTCTGTTGGAGAGGCGAAACCAGACAAAAAGTATAAAGGTGACCAAAACACAGCTGGTATTGTCGACAGTAATGTGATTCGTGAAAATGCGAGATTCACCTGTGGTACTGTTCAAGATACTGGTATTACTGTGGTCGGTAAATCACAAACTTATTTATGGCTAGTACGCACATTGTCACGATTGTATTGTTGGTGACCATAATATAAATGGCTAACTTTGTCAAGCTTGGCTGGTCATGTCAAAGTGGTGATTCATGTTATTCTGGTTGGTTATACTGGATTTCATCAGTTTTGTCAGGTGAACTCATTTAGTATGTGCGGTATATGGGATCAATTGTTGCTAAAGATGTCCCAGGTAACATTATGGTTTCTGGAAAACCCAGCAAGGCTCATGGATGGAATTTGAAGGAATGCGTCGAAGAGGGTGGCTTCTGATGTTATCGAGACTTTGCGTTCCAAGCCTACAAGAGAGTATATCTCAAAGATAACGCTAAATTCCGCGCTAGAAGAATTGAGAAGGGAGATAGTTCATATTCCTGAGGTGGCTGGTTCATCTTATCCATTCGCAGTCTAAACGTGAAAAATACGATAGGCACTATGGTTTAAAAGAGAAAACCCCGGACAGTTTCGGGGTTTTTTATTATTAAGAGGTTGTATAAATGAAAGTGATGGTCTCCGGATACGTTATGTTGTAGTCCGCAGGTGAGGCTTTCAGGTGGACATTTTAGGCGCTAATCTGGATTGGCTCATTTAAAAATATTGCAAAACCAATGCTATTTTGAAGGAATTGGTGGGCCGTTAATGAGGCTCAAGGCTTCAAGACGGTGTTGTGCCAATGGATCGATTATCCTAATGGGGCATGTTGAAGTGTTGGGCGCGTTTATAGAGCTTCTTGGTATACGTAAACGTTGTATCAAGTCCTGCTTAGATAACCCACCACGCCTTTATAGGCCATAGATTCCCCTGATTTAATATGCCTTTAGCAAGGAAATTAAAAAATCTGGTTATTCCAAACCGTGCACGATGTCAGTCCTTCTTGTCTTGGCATGGCGTCAAAAAAACGCATTTTCAACATCAAAAAACGGTCGGACTTAATGTTGCACTATTTCCGTTGAGTTGCCGATTTACCATGAAACATTAATTATTTCCGTTGTTTGTGTTTGGCATTTACATTAGCCGATGATATTCCATTAGTAGCAGCAGTGTTTGCTGAAGCCAAGAAGCGCTCTACATTTAGGTGAGATTACGGGGCCAGTGTTTGGATTCTTCCTGGCTCTCGCGAAGGGGGAAGTGTCTCTCTTGCCCCTCTTATTTATCGCCGACAATGAAACAGGATTCAGCGAAGGAAGAGCCTAGTGCTGTCTTTTTGCAGGCCTGCGCCAATGCGAAAGGCGAGTTCAAAATAGAGCCAATACTGCAAGAAGTCCAATGCAAGAAGCGGTTATTATTGACGGGTCAATCCGCGTACTGTTATGGCCCGCATCCTGACGCTATTTTGTGGCATCTGGACGGGCGGCTCTTGAAGCCATTAGCTGGTTTGAAACGTCCTATGTCGTGTCTTATTCGGGTCAATAAAGTGACTTAGTGCCATTCCATGTCTCGAATGATGAAGGGGCCTTATGTTTCTTTGCCTTTAATTTATTGGGAATGAGGCCTTAGTTCCTGAGCTACTTCAAAGATGCCGCGACGCCAGATAATTTAGCTACACGATTGCTGCAAACTTGGCGATCTTTTAATGGTGATAAAACCATTCAAGCTAAGTATCTTAATTTGCATAAAATGTTCGGAAAAAAATGCTGAGAACGGGCCGCGGAAAGCGGATTATTTCTATGCTTGAAGAGAAAGGCGAAATGATGGAGCCCTTTTTGTTAAGTTCAGGTATATTTTGGTGATTTATGGCCGGGGACTGACAAGCTGGAAGAGGGTCCTTTAGCGGGGGTGAGGTAAGTTGCCGCTGCGGTGATTCTAGACCCAAACCGTCCAAATGCAGGTTTGGCTGATTCCAAAAAATTAGTGAAAAAAAAACGCGAAAGCGTTGTTTGGTTGGAAATACAGAAAAAGCCGTAGCCTATGGTGTTGCCAGTGCGACGATAGAAGAAATTGACGAGATAAATATTTTACCACGCCAGTATTGCTGGCATGTCTCGAGCTGTCGCTTTATTGTCCGGTTGCACCTGAAAACATGTATTGGATAGGCCGGTAACGTTTCCTCCCAACCTTCCTTGTCCCGCTGAGGCAGTTGTTAAAGGGGCATGTTCGGCACGCGGCTATTTCTGCGCGCGGTCTATTTTAGCCAGTACCCGTGATGTAGAGATATTGTGCAGGCGCTAAAAATTTATTCCTCCAGTATGGATTGAAATAACATAAAGGTACCTACTGCCTTGCCACCTTTAAAGCCATTCAAGTGCATGGCATTCACGCCGATTCATCGACGCAGTTTCGGCCCAGTTAAAAGATTTTAAAGAGGATAATATTTTGTCCGCATCGTTTTATTTACACTTACGAGATACATACTGAGTTTTTCCGTTGGTTTGATGGCTTGGTAAAAATTAAAAGGGCTGGCTTGGTAATGCCGATTATTATTCCATTGCCAGCCGTCGCCATTACCTTGACAAAATAATCTGTTGTGGTTTCGTGCGTTTTTATAAGGTGCGATGGATAAAGGCATTAAGCCTTATCTGTGGTGTGATGTTGTTGTCGACGAAGATGATGAGATGGATTCTCGATACCGTCGTTACCTTGTAGCAAACGTCAATTAAAGGGCTACAAAAATATTCAACGAAATTATTTCGATAAGGGTATCAACTTGGGCAAGTGGACGGTCGTCCAATTGTTCAGCGCGGTGGATTTTTGAAGCTTGTTGTTGCGATGATGTTATTGCTTTATCTGGAGCGGGTTTGGCGATATTGGTTGTTGCTGCAAAAAGGTCGACAGGATCAGGCAAAAAGGTCGTTTTGCTTATTGGATGTCGATATTTCTGAGCGTTTTTATATTGAGTACAGCGAACTAGCCGTTCTTGGGGAAAGAGGAAGTATATACATGCTGTTGTTCCTCTTGCTATGCGCAACTTGGATGTCCAGTCGTTGCGGACCGAATGATGTTCGTTTTTTAAAGCGTGAGAACTATGAAGCCACGAGCTCGATGTTTGTATACACATGTGTGGACTTTGGATGATCCACGTCGTAAACGCCCGTTATTCGAAGGCAAGTTATTATTAAGACGGCCAGAAGAAATGGCTGCACTTTTTGAAGATATCCTGAGGCGCTTGAAATGACCGTAGAGATTGCCAACGCTGTAGTTGGATGATGTTGCTGGGGCAAATATTTTCTCCTGACTATCCTGTGCCAGAAGGGAGACGATGGAGGCGTTTTTTAGTGATTGTCTTACGATTGCTTAACTGAACGCTTTAATTTTTTGACAAAAAGTTATGCGTTGAGCGAATTGAAAAACGACGTCAAGAAACTGGGACCGTTTGACTTTGAATTAAACATTATCAATCAGATTTGGGGTTCCCTGGTTATTTCTTGATTAGTAATGGACTTTATTCCAGTGGGGCAAAAGATAACGACGATTTCCCGTTGGCCCAGGGACGAGGATCTGGTGCGGCTCCTTAGTGGCTTATGTCTGAAGATTACCGATCTTGATCCACTCGAGTATGATTTGCTATTCGAACGGTTTTTGAATTCCTGAACGGGTTCCATGCCGATTTCGATATCGACTTTTGCATGGAAAAGTCGTGACCGAGTAATCGACGTATGTCTCGCGTACTTATGGGGTGCATGCGGTTTCTCAGATCATCAACTTTGGGGCGATGCAGCTAAAAGCGGTAGTGCGAGGACGTGGCACGAGTGCAAGGTAAACCCTACAGTCTGTTGATAAGCTTTCTAAGGTTGATTCCTTTTTGAAATCGGTATGACCTTGAAAAAGGCATTAGAAGAAGAAGCCTGCATTACCTGAGTTTTTGGCTGGGGACGAAGACGCCCGCTGAAGTCATGGAAATGGCTATTTTCACTAGAAGGCGTGGTTTCGTAAACTTTGGTAACATTGCCGGCGGTGTGGGTTATTGCCCCGACAAAAATTAATGATTTTTGCGCCGTTATATTGTGAAGAAGATGTCAGGATTAGTTACATCAGTATGACAAAAATGACGTGGAGAAGCGGGACTGTGAAGTTTGACTTCCTCGGCTTGAAGGACGCTTACCGTCGTTAGATTGGGCGGTTAAAAACATTGACGCTATAACGAGTTTGGGAAGGTAAGCCGCCGTTAGATATTGCACTGATTGATTGGAAGACAAGCCACTATGACTTATTAAAAGCGAGCCGAACGACGCGGTATTCCAGCTGGAATCTCGCGTATGAAGAGTTGATAAAGAACTTTTGCCATCGCGCTTTGAAATATTATCGCCTTGGTGGGCTTGATCGGACCTGGGCCACTAGGCTCCGGCATGGTAAGATGACTTTATTAACCGTAAGCACGGGCGTTGCCGAGCTGGCGTTCCTCATTTGATTATCAAACATAACGATTTATTCCTGTTCTGAGAGCCAACGTTACGGCCATTTTTTGTACCAAGAACAAGTAATGCAGATTGCCCAGGTGCTTGGCAAAATTCTCTTCTAGGTGGTGCAGATTTACTTCGTTCGTGCCCATGGGTGGAAAGGAAGAAAGCAGACGGTAATGGCTGAGCAGCGTTTTAATCTTCATGGGAAGGTGCGCTAAAAACAATGTTGGGACAAAGACCTGTCGAGGTAAATATTTTTGATCTGTGATGGAAAAGTTCGCAGGTTATTGGTTTAACAAATCTCACTCCGCGGCTTACGCATTGGTTCTTACCAAACGCTTGGTTAAAAAACATTATCCTGACGCCATTTATGCTGCAGTTTTGTCTGCCGATATGCAAAATACGGATAAGATTGTTATCTTCATGAAGAATTGCCGCTCATGAAGTTGGTGTTAGAGCTTGGCCCAATGTGGAATGAGTCTGTTTTTCAAATTCACCGGTCAATCCGAAAGGCGCTATTTCTATGGTCTGGGAGCGATTAAAGGTGTGGTGAGGCCCAATCGAGCCATTGGGTTGAAGGCGCGAAAAGAAGGCACTTTTGAGCAGCATTTTTTTGATATTGCCAGCGTGTCGGGCGTAAAGTTAATAAGCGCGTTATGGAAGCGTTGTTCGCTCGGGTGCTTTTTGATACGATTGGACCGAATCGTGCCACGCTATTTTGCTTTGTATCGATGAAGCGCTGAAGCGGCCGTGCAGGGACGCGAAAAACCACCGACGCTGGTATGAACGGATTTGTTTGGCAATTGCGGAGAAGAAAATACGGAGGATGCTTATAAGGAAAATAGTACTCAGCATGAATGGCCGCCGCCGTCAGCGGACTGATGGCGGAGAAAGACACATTGGGTTTGTATTGTGGACAGGTCACCCGATTGATTGAATATGAAAAGAGATTCGTCGCTTTGTTCGCTCAAAAATTGTAGATCTCCAGCCTAAGCGTGGTGAATACGCAAATTATGGCTGGCCTGATCGCTGGACTTGGCGGATTACCAAGAGCAAAAAAGGGTGGTAATATTCTTTTGTCACTCTAGATGACGCTCTGCTCGTATTGAAGTAAACGGTTTTCCCAGAATAGCTTTACAAACCTTTAAAAACGTTATTATTAAAGATTGAAGTCGTGTTGGTTGAAGGCGAAATCTCGGTGCGATGAGTTTCGTGGTGGAACAAAAGTTATTGCTCGAAATATCCTTGATATGGCTCAGGCTCGAGTTCGCTATGTTGAGGCTTTGCGTATTACTTGGGACTTCAGAGACGGTAAACACCAGCTGAAATCAAAAACATTGGCAGGGTACATGGAGTCATATCGTGGGGGACGGCTGTTGATGTGGTGATCGTGTTTTGATACCGCCTGAAGCATGTGCTGTGATATCCGTTTTGGGAACAAGTTGGAAAGTTCTCCAGATGACGAATTTAATTCAATCAACTTCATAAAAACAATACGGTAAACAAAAATGTTCAGTTTAGGTATACTTGTCGTCATTTAATAGAGCTATAGGATAAAAGCTATTTGCTTTTTTTTCCTTAAATTTTTATTGGAACCAACGGTAGTGTAATTTTAAATATGAATTTAGATTATCTCCCTTTTGAGCAGCCGATTGCTTGAACTTGAACAAAAAATTGAAGAGTTACGTTTAGTCGGTAACGATGATTGAAATCAACCATAGGCGATGAAATTAGTCGTCTTTGAAGATAAAAAAATTAGCGCTGAACCAAAAAGCCATTTAGTAATTGGGGCATGGAAGTTTCTCAGTTAGCGCTCACCCAAAGCGCCATAACACTTTTGATTATATAAAACACGTTTTTAACTTGACTTTGAAGAAATGCATGGAGACCGTCATTATGCGGATGACGTGGCGATTGTTGGTGGTAATTGCTCGTCTAGATGGCCGTCCGGTGATTTGTTAATTGGTCATCAAAAGGTCTGAAGTAAAAGAAAAAGTATTCGTAACTTTGGTATGGCCTCGTCCAGAAGGGTTACGCAAAGCGTTACGTTAATGGAAACCGCTGAACGTTTAAATTGCAATTATTACCTTTCGATTACACCTGGAGCGTTCCAGGAATGGGTGCTGAAAGAGCGTGGTCAAAGGGTGAGCGATCGCTTTTAACTTGGCTGTTATGTCTCGCCTTAAACACAATTATCTCTACTTGATCGGTGAAGGGTGGTTCTGGTGTGCTTAGCAATTGGTGTTTGTGATGAGCTAATGATGCTCAATACGGTACTACTCTGTTATTTTCTCCTGGAAGGTTGTGCGTCTATTTTGTGGAAAAGGCGCAGACCGTGCTTCTGATTGCTGCTAAAAGCGATGGGATTACTGGCTCAACGACTTCAAGAGCTGGCTTTGTGGATACTATTTATCAAGAGCCGTTTAGGGTTGGTGCGCATTCATTGCTCATGAGCAAATATGCAGAAAATTTGAAACAAAATGTTATTGCGGCCTTAGATCGAATGGAAGCATTAACGACAGATGAGCTATTGCTCGTCGTTATAATCGTTTGATGTCATCGCTTGTAAATTGATTTAGCTATGCTAAAGCCTCCTATATTAGGGGGGCATTTTTTGTTTGTGTTCACTCTTAAGCGCTTTGCCTGAGGCTAGGATGAAGTATTCAACTTCTAAAGCCAATGACGTTGTCGGTCGACTCTTCGTTTCTCAGCCCTGAGTGGGTTGATGAGCTTTCATGCAGGCGAAAACCCGTGTGGGTTGGTTTATGGCGGAGTGGATTCTCACGTATTGCTTCACTCGCTTGGTGAGTCAGCTTCACGTCTGAGCAAAAAGCAAAAACTGTGGGCATTTTCATACCAATATGGGCTGAATTACGAAATGCGGACCAATTGCGCTTAAACATGTTGAATCATCTGCAACGACTTGGTGTAAGTTTTGTTGCTGAACACGTACAGCTAGAAGTTTCAAGCCTCTCTGTTGAAGACGCGGCTCGTACATGCCCGTTTATTCACGCTTTTCAAAAAAACATTGGTTAATCAGGGGGTTATATTGTGGCCCACACGCTGGGGATCAAGCCGAGACGGTTTTGTTTTCGACTCCTTAGAGGTACTGGCGGAAAAGGATTAGGCTGGTATCCCGAAGAAAGATCTTTGGTGAAGAGGGGCTAAATAATTCGACCCTATTGTATGTAATCCAAAAGCAGAGATGAGAGTTACGCTCAACACAGCAACTTGATTGGATTTTCAAGATGAATCTAATCAAGATGAGCGTTTTACACGAACTTCCTGCGCCAAAGAGTTGTCCCATTCTTAAAGAACGATTCCCTAAAATGAGAGCAAAATATTCGCTTCCAGTGCGCAACGTATCGCCACTGAATTACAGCATGCTAGCCGCAATTCGCTAGCCAGACAATTTAGGACGTTTGGTGTAATGGTTTGGTGGCTTAAAGTTATCTTTTATTGCGGATAAAGAAACGAGAGGAACGGGAACTGTTTTGGGCTACGTCAATTTCTGCAACGAAAAGACACATCATTAAACTCATCTCAGCTAGAAAGTATTGATGATATGTTGCAAGTGGAAAAGATAAGCAGCCTGAGTTGGTTTTCTACTGGCGTCTTATTGCGCATCAAAAATGTTATTTATCTATACCTTGATCAAGTCGTCGTTGTTAGCACGCTTTATCAGGGTGAGATACTTAAGCGTCCTTTTGATGAAATTCGTGTTCGCGGAAGTAATAACGTGCGTTACTGAAAGCGGTCCCGAAGGAGCTACGCTTATCATGTCGAACGGCAAAAACGCGAAAACTTAAAAAATGGGCTTAATGATCAACAAGTACCAAACTTGGGGCGAGAGCATCTTCCGTATTTATTATGAAAAATGATACGCTGATCGCCCATTGGGCCTTTTGTGTTCATCCCGATCATTCTCATCCTCATATCGAGTGGCGGATAATCTAAGTTTACCTCTCCTAATAGGGTTGGTACAGTAAATGCTTTTTATTTTATTTTTATTTTGGCGGTTAAGTGCGCTTTCTTTGTGTTATCTCTTATAATTCTATCCTTATTAGAGTGCGTTTTTTTTAATGCTTAGCGACACTGTCTAACGTCTATATGACAGGAACTCATGATGCTTCAGGCTTGTTGTTTTGGTGGGATTGGGAATTTAGTCCGCTGGTTGTTTATTTCCCGATTGCCTTTTTTTAGCTGCGTTAACGCTTTTGCACTGCATCGTTTGAACTGGCATGACCGGATTTGGGAAGTGGCTTGGTATTGAAGTGTCTTTGTTCGTTTGTTACTTAGCGCTGGACTGTTTATTATTAGGTGGAAGATAAAAACAATGGCTAAACTATCTACGCATTTTTGTCACTGTATTTCATTGTTGTGGCGGCCTGTATTGCCGGGAAGGTTGGGTGTGGAATGACTACATTGCATTCACCTTGGACACGCGATGGGCGTGTTCGTGCAGATTATCATTACTGTCGCTCCTGATGTGTCTGGTTGCGTGGACGAACTTAAATATAGCAAATTGATCAGCTTGTTGAAGAGGGTGAGTGCTTTTCCAGTGGTGACTCAAAGCGTTATAGGCGGCATTAAATCAAGTAAAGGCGAAATACAGAAAATGCTTTGGTATTTCTTGCAATTGGCGAAGCAAAATATGAACGTCGTGTTGAGTTAACGACATCAAAAGAAAGCGATAAGCGGGAGCTGAAGACTTAGAGTCTGCTCGTTCAGTACCGGCTATAGCAAAAGCCAATTATGATTTAGCGCAGCCACAGCAAGCAACAGCGCAGCTGAATTTGGATCGTACTCAGGTGTATGCGCCGGCGACAGGTCATTATCATTAACTTGAATTGGCGTCAGGGTAACTATGTGGACAAGTGGTATTCTGTTTGGCTTATGTGTTCGAATCAGACTCGTTTTAGTGACAGGTTTATTTTTGAAGGAAACAAAAAATTACCGCTGATTCATTTAAATCAAAAGCCAAAATGATCTTGTTGAGCGGGGGTAGCCATAACGGGTCATGTCGTGAGTGTTGGTAAAGCCATTGCCAATACGAATACACAAAAAGGTAATGTCAACTTTGCCACAAATTTCAGCAAAAATGTTTTCAACTGGGTACGTTTATCACAGCGCATTCAGTGGGACATTCAAAATTTGACCCGCTCCCAGGGAAATATGCAACTTAGCGCTGGCATGACCGCCACTGTTCATCTTTACTAAGCAGTAAGGAGGACTCTGTTGGGGATTTATTCGTAACTGTATTTTCCCGAAAAACAGGCCGTTTATTTTTGCCTTCTAAAAAGGGCGTCATTTGCCATGGCGAGTAGTCGCTGGCAGTCGCTTTGTTTTTTTTAAATCTTGATCGACCCTTATTGGGCCTAGTTTTCCGCCATTTTCTTACAAAATGCGCCCTGAAAAGTGCTAGTGGTTGAAAAAAAAGCTTATTTGCCAAATCGGTTAGGTACGGTTGTTGGCGGTTTTGTTTGGCATATTTTTTATAAACTCAGTTTGTGTCTTACCCTTAGTGGTTAAGCGGTTGGGGTATTTGGCCGTTATGGCTGGGGTTGAACTCCGCCTTGTCCAGCGAATTTGGGTTGTCCAGGGCCATTTTGTTTAATGCATTTGCAATGGCCTGCAGTCACTGCCGGTAATAATTTGTGTTGCTAGTGATGGCCCAAAGTCCCTCTACAAAGGGCTAGCAAGTCAAAGCCGTATTTTGATGTTTTGCCTCAAGGGCGCGAGGGTGAGCGGAAAAATCATCATTTTGGCCCTCTTTTAATTTGTGGCGAGGGCCCCCCCATTTTGGTTTTGGGGAGGGTTTTCCAATTTTTTATTTTTTTGGCCGGGGTTAAAAAAAAAAGTTAAAAAAAAAAAGGACCCAAAGCCTGGCAAAAAAACAAGCGCAATCGGAAATCTCTTCTA
>Ga0163217_1021422_pt1 | contig 14314 bp, 20 predicted proteins | sample SynspAceP_FD_185933 | JGI IMG/M metagenome (GOLD analysis project Ga0163217, IMG submission 185933) | Saline lake microbial communities from Ace Lake in Antarctica - Synechococcus sp. Ace-P (PacBio error correction) | ecosystem: Environmental > Aquatic > Non-marine Saline and Alkaline > Saline ... | reverse complement strand
CGCTTCCGCAGCGGCCCCGCCAGCGAAACAGTCGATGGCGGAAAGGGAGATGTGGCCATTCCAGGCCAGCTTGTGCGTGCAGAACCAGCGCACGCCGGTGCCGCCCGCCACGCGCAACCGTCACAGCAAAGCCGAAGCTGTCGGGCAACCAGCGCCAGCTCAGCGTTCCATTCGGGCAAGGCGCGCCGGCCTGTAGCCTGTCCTTCCTGAAACTAGCGCAGCAGCGAAGCCGTGCTGATCCAGCACGCAGTCGCTCTCACCCACGGGGCCGTTGAGGGGTTTCCCAGCGTCCGGCCCGCATCGCCCCACGAATCTCTTGATCGAAACAGGGTTCGGGCGCGTGTGTTTGCCTACCAGCCAGCATAAGCGCGGGTGGAATGCCGAAATGTCAGAGCCTGGCGATGCGGCGCATCAGCGCCAGGGCAGAGCGGAAGAGTGCGCTCGCGACCGCGCCTGCCAGGTGTCGGCCACGGCACAAACCAGGCCCAGATCGAGGTGGGCCATGGCCCAGCCACCTGAACGCGTCCCCGGGCGACGGGGTCGTGGAGCGGCCAGCGCTCAGCGTCAGCTTCGGAGGCCCAGGGTTCGCCCCACCCCCAGGCGTCCGGCCGGCTCGCCCCAAGGCGGTGGGCCTAGACGCAGCTGCCTACGCAGCTCCAGGCCCGTAGCCAGCAACAGACCCTCCGGGTCGGCTGGCTGCAGCGGCTCCAGCTCCAGCGGCCGAGGCATCAGGGCGCCGTCATGATCCGTGGAGAGCGGGCTGCGCAGCTCGAGCTTCGAGCCTCAGCGGTTCGCGCTCTGCCACCAGCGGGGAGCAAGCCAGCGGAGGCGGCAGTCGTAGAGATTCGCCACGGTGCACCGCGAGGCCCATCGACGCGCAACTGCGCCTCAATGCCCACCAACGCAGCGGCCAGGCGGCGACCGCAGGCTTGATGAACCGCCAGGCCTCGCGGACAGCTGGAGCTGCAACCTGCTCACTCAGGCTGAGGCCGCCGCGCCAGATCAACATGGCCGCGGGCCTGCCAGTCGGGCCGGCTTGCAGCCCTCCCCAGGGGTCGCGCCCGGCGGCCGTTCTGCAGCACCCGGAAGCCGCTGCGGCGCCCTTCCCATTTGCGGCAGCAGATCCGCTTGCAACGTGCACTGCAAAACGTTTCAATCAGGTGGAAGTGCTTCGTTTTCCAGGGCCTTAGGCGCCACGGAAGGTGGCGGGACATGGAGTGCACCCATAGGATGCATGCCGCTGCCGAAGGCGGTCGTTCAGGCCCACCTGGGGCCTGTCACTTCCCCTGTCACCCGCCAGAACGCCCGACCATGCTCGCTCTGCAAGATTCCGTTTTATTCGGCGTTCTTCGTTCATCGGCATTTTTTGCTTCTTCGGCCTTCCTAGGCCAGCGCCATCCGCACCCGCACCCAAAGCCGCAAGGATCTTTGAGGCATTGAGCCACTCCAGTGCGTCACTTCACTAGCTAGCCAGCCCCCTCCCTTAGCCACTCTAGCTAGCACTCTCCAGCTGGTCATTGATCGACTCAGCCTTTTCCTGACACGTGCCAAGGCATCAGCCGTTGTCAGGAAATCTGCGGCTGACTCTGCCGTCAACCCCATCCACTCGGACGATTCGGCTGCTTGGCTCGCGTTGCGCGCTGGCTTGTTGCGCGGTTCCACAGCTCACGCGCAGTCGATTGACCCTCTGCTGCGCATTAAGGAGCGGGCTCTGCTACTGGATGCAGACTCTGCCCTGCGAAGCTACGCCACCCCACAGCCAGCTGCCGCTGGACGCCAGCTGCTCAGCAGAGTGCCGCGACGCAGACGTCGGCGATCCAAAAAAAGCCTACCGATCCCGCGAACTCAGGCATCCAAAAAACAGGCGACCTGCCACAGCGCTGACCGAGTGGCATCCTGGCCAAGCACCTTCCCAGCCAGAAGCCGCCGAAGCCCACTCCTAAGCCAGCCCGCTGGCGTAACCAGCCAGGCAGCCCAATCGGGCCGATCCTCTTTTTTCCCTTATCCCCTCATTGCGGCAATGGGCCCCGAGCTGGCAGAACCAGTGCGACACGCCGCAGTCGCTGGCCAAGCACGTGCTATTGAGATCACAGCGATCAGCAGGCTCCTTGACCAGCTGATCAGCGCCTTTGTCGCGACGCCGGGAAGTCAAAGCCTGTGGTTGGCGTGTGGCCGGCTGATGGCGAACGCCCGAGTACGACACCACGAACCGGCACGGTTTATGCCAGCGGCAGTGTGCGCTTTCCGGCCGCGGCCAACCAGCTACTTGCAGGCCCAGCCGCCTGCCCGCTTCCAGCCTGCATCGCAGGACGACCGGCGAGATGGAGTACGTCTATGGGGGTCCTGGATCTCAGCACCAGCAGCAGGCTAGGATCTCAATCCAGAGCTGCCGGTCTTCCACACCCTGCCGGACCCTGCAGCCGATCGCCTGCCCGACCATTGTTTGCCGCCGCGTTCCGCGATTGGCCACCCCCATCCCCCCCCTTAGGCGAGCCACCCTTCTTGGCGGGCGCAATTGTTCGACGCCAATTTCGGTGAACACCTTCAAGTTCAAGGCCAGCTCAGCTAGAGCTGCTGCTCGCGGCAGCGCCTGCAGCGGCTGGCTGATCAAGGCAGCGCACGTTTGCCCTTGAACTGGATTTCACGGCCCTCGGCCACTGGGCCGCCGCCCAGAGAGGCAGCGGCTTCACCCAGCCGCTTCACCAACGACGCCTCAGGGCAAGCGGCACCGCCGCCCAGAGCTCGGCCGAAGTCACAGCAGGCCATACGGCCTCGGGCCTGCGCTGCAGCCCTGGCTGAATGTGGGCGTGTCCAGGCGTGAGCGTCACCACCAGCCTCAGCAAACTTGAGGACACCTTGCGCGAACGCATTCGTCCCGGATCTCAATTTACCTGGCGTTTCGAGGTGAGGGATCCTTCTCCCCCGCAATGTGTCGGTGTGGGCGCCATTCCACCATCGCTCGGCGTGCCTTCGCCGGACCCTTCAACGCGTCAAGGAAGCAGCCAATGCCTATCTTGCTGCGGCTGCGCTACCGCTTTGGGCGAACGATGCCACCCGAAAGCCGCCCCTGCAGGCGCAGCGTCAATGCGCCGCCCAAAGGCTGCCGCAATCGCCGGAGGAGCCCCGGAGCGCGCGCGCTCGCTAGCCGAGGCCCTAGAGCAAGCGCGCGATGGGCGGTTCAGCGAGCCGCCCAAGCTTTTTCAGAAGCTTGGGGCTGAACCCAGGTACCCAAGCCCCTGAAACAACCCAGGGGCCGCTACCAGCCCTCCGCAAGAAGCCCTTCCTTCCTCAACCTGCCGTCAGCAAGAACGTGAGCGGGACGAGGCTGATCGCACGCATCGCAGCAGCGCATCAGCAACGTTCAGGGCCCGGCGAGGCCGACTGTGCCTGAACCGTCAGTTTTTCCGTACCCGGCGGAACCGACTGACCGAGGCGAGCAGAACCAGCAATTTCGGTCACTGCCCACTCCCCCCAGCTTGCGCCGTCATGCGCAGCAACAGCAGCAGGTCTGGTCCAGGGCCACCTGACGCGGCTGCGCTTTCCAGTCGCCGCCGCATCCAGTATGACAACACGACTGGCGCGCCAAACCGGGTCGCCTTAGCAACGATCCCTTCACCCAGCCCAGTGTGCGATGCGCACGCGAGAACGTGGTGCCGTCAAGAGGAGCAACGGCGACACGGTTGCATTCCGCGCCACGCAACCGCCTTGATTTTTTTGCAGAGCGTCTGTCCGCACCCGTCGCCCGTGCGCGAGCAAGCACCCGCATCAGCATGTGGAACACGGAGTTGCGAAAACCGCTGGGTGTTTCGGTTTCGACGAGGAGGACCGCGACGGGCCTTTTTCGTCGCGCCGGCGGCCGCCTCAGACCAATCGGCGATCGGCAATCCGCACCGCCGAACTCTGCCAACTGCGCGAACCCAGTTTCCTGCTGCGAGCGTGCCGTCCAGCGCACAACAAACAGCCTACCCGCTGCCAGAACTCGGCGGGGTCCGTCGTCCTGTCGAGACGGACGCGCAATTGGGGGATCTGTTCGGCCTAGAGGCCCCAAGCTCACTGCCCCTACTGGGCTTCGACGGCGAGTCAACCTCGATCTCTCCAGGCTGTCAACCCGGAGAACATCGCCAACGCACCGCCAGCTGCGGCAGAAATGAGCGGCCGTTGAAGCCTACCGCTGACTGGCTGCACGGTGGCACGCTGTTTGCGCCTATCGCTTTCGGATCTGAACGCGCTACCCTCGCGTGTGAACAGGATGTCTATTCCGCCTTTGGACGGCCTCCCTGCGAACAGCAGCCGGTCTTGCCGCAATCTGCGCGACGCGGCTGAGCGAACAGCTATTTCGGCGCTCGGCGTCGGCAACTTATCCAGAGGCAACGCAATCATTCAACGGCAATGTGAATCGGATAATTTCGCCCAGCTCTGGCGCGCCAATGGCCCTTTCGGCGCCATCAACAGCTCCGCTCAAACATCTGCGCGAGGCCAAACCTCATTACCCCTGACCCCGGCATTGGCGCCCTGCGCTATTCGCCCGTGCCGATCGTGCCGGCCTGACCTTCAACACCAATCTCTCTGCCGCATCTGGCCTACTTCGGCGACGGCAACCAATTCAGAACGTCCTGTTCGCCGTTCTCCGGCGGGACCCACCTACCCTGGGCGGAACTTCAGCAAACCCTATTTCGACTTCACCCAGATCACGCTCACCGGCGCTCGCCGGTGCTGTGCATGGCCGGCTCAGCCCATTGCGCCTTCGATCAGCCGTGACCTGGGCACCGCTGGGGCGTCGGCCTGACCCAGCAACTGGCCCGCCCGACCGTTGCTGATGTTCAACCGGGGGATCGGCCTGAATGTGGATCCATTCGTCTCCAAAAACTATGGCGAGCTGACCGGCTCGTCGTGGAGCTGCGCTGGCCAACGGCGGCGCCTATGCCTTAAGCGTGTCCTATAGCCCTTTGAGGGAATCGGCGGCGTGCGGGTCAGGCCTTGAACGATTTTTCGGCTTCAACGGCACCGGTCGCTACCCTTTGTGCCCTTCCGCCCTGCGTTGCTTTCCGCGTCAGCCCCGCGGCCGCTGTCTGCAGCCACGCGTCAGCTAGGCGGACGAAAATTGACAAATAAGGCAGTCGCCGGCCGCCGTAGCGCGCAGCTCTCTGATCGTGCGGCCCGGCACAAGCTGGCTGCGTGCATCCCATGACCGCCTGAGCAAAACGAGATGGCGGGCCTGGGCGCCATCTCCAGCGGCCAGTGCCGATCGGCCAGCCTTCCAAGACAGCTGCTGACCAGGTCGAGCTGGAAGTCGAGGGCGCGCGGTCGGCCGTGAGAGAGGCTCCTGAAGCAGTCCGACGAGGCTTCATGCGCTGACCTGCAGCAGGAATCCCCAGCGCAGGCAGTTGCCCAAAGAAGATCCAGCCACCAAAGCTCTCGCCCACACCGCCCGGATCCCCAGCGCATCAGCCGCATTAGCGGGGCATGTTCCGCTCGAGCCGCAGCCGAAATTTCGGCGCAACTTGTTCACAAACAGGATCCGGGCCATCCGCGCTCAGGCGCCCATCAAGGAATGGGCCCCGGCCAGCTCAAGCACGTCGTCGCCAAAGGGCCTGTTCCCCCAGGCCCTCGAAGCTGATGCACTGAGGAAACGAGCCGGAATTGATGCGGTCGCCGTGTCGATCGTCATCGCCACTGACACCGCCGCCTGCCCTGAACGAGCGCGATCGGACCGGAGGGAGGCGGTGTTCCGTGCGAACGCGGCGGCGTGAGCTGGGCGCGAGCTGGGGGAGAAGTGGAAGTGCGTCATTGATAGGCAGGGTGCGGGGCAACAAAACTGACTCAGGAAGCGCCTGCGCTCCGCCGCTTGGCTGGCTCGGCGTGTGGCGCCGCCAGCCAGACCCAGCTCGCGCACATCGTGACGTGACACGAACGGCGCGGCTCCGCCTACCATCGCCGGCGCTCATCACCAGGTGCGGCCAACGCCGAGCCCTGGCGACCCTTGAAGTTTGCAGGTTCCTGGAGCTGCGCGCTGATCTTTGGCGCCTTCGCATAGGCGGTCCGGATTCATGGCCAGACACATCGAGCAGCCCGGTTTCGCGCCACTCAAACCCGGCGGCGCGAAGACCTGATCGAGCCCTTCGGCTTCAGCGGCGCGCGCGCCACCTGCTCAGCAGCCAAGGCACCACAAAAGCCTTGATTCGCTGCGCCACGTCGCCCCCGGGCACGGCCGGCAGCGCGCGCGCAGATCACTGAGCCGACCGTTGGTGCAACTGGCCCGATGAAGCAGACATCCACAGTAGCACCGGCCATCGCCAGCCCCCGCAGTGGTGAGGTCCATGTAGAGGTAAGACCTGCTCGCGCCAGGGGCGCTCGTTTGCCGCCGTTCGAGCTGCTCGGGGGCGGCACAGCCTCATCGATGCCGATCCCCTGGCCGGGGGCCTGACCCCAGCGTGACCGTGGCGCACAGGCGCCAGGCATCGAAACGCACCTCGGTCGTCGAAGTGCCCGAGCCTCAGGCCCGCCTGGCCAGGGCTTTGCCACCAAGCCACCGCCCGCTCCCAGTTTCGCCCCGGTCCTCGGAGCCATCGGCCTGCGTGCAGGTAGGCCGAGAGTGGTGCCTTCGCGTGATTGCACGTAGCCGCAAACGGCGCGCCACCCTCAATCGCCATGTGCAGGCCGCGTCATGCGTTCCCCATCGAGATGGGCTTCGCATGCGCCGGACCAGCAAAATTCATAGCATAGCCACGCCACCTTTGCACCCCGAGCTGGCGGATCATGTGGAGGATCAAGTCCTTGCAGTACACACCAAAAGCAGCCGCCTCTACCAGATGCGACGCCACCATGAGTTTGTCGATCGAAAGGCTTCTAGGGCCGCCAGAAACAAAACAACAAAAAACAACATTCACGCACCTGGCTGTGCCGATGCCGAAGGCGATTGGCCTCCGAAGGTCCCCGTGGCATGGAGTAATGGGAATCGCCACAGGCCCACGTGTCATGCCTGGCTGGGTGAGGACCCAGCCCTCCCGCTGCAACACGTGCACAATCCCTGACGGCCGCTGCCGATGCCTGAAGGCGGCATTGCCGTGCCTCCTCGCAGTAGACTCTCCAGGTGGCCAGCATTGTTTTCGGCCAGGGGGATCAGCGAAGGGCCGCGCCTGGGAGGTAGTCGGCCCACGATGTGCATCCACGACGTGGCCACCGTCCTCTCCGGGTGGCGCCACTCCAGCCCAGCATCCCGCAGGGCCACGAAGGACCTGGGTCGACTGGTCACCTCGTGCATCAGTCGTGCAACGGATGAACAAGCTGGGTAGGCGCCGCCGGGCAGCCTTCAGGCCACGCGGTGCGATTCCCAAACCTTTGTCGTACAGCGTCCCGGAAACTCACCGTGACCTCCGCCGATCCCAGCAGCCTAAAACCGCAAGGGGTGGGCGCGAAACGGCCGCGCCGGCCTCTCGCCCAGGCAGGAGAACCCGCACATCACCTGGGCTGCCCGAGACGGCGGAATCAGCGCGCTTGTATCGCGCCAAGCGCAGGCGCAGTTGAATGAGGGCTCGCCAACGTGAGGGTCGGATCCAGGCACGGCCGCGCGGGCACCGAATGCGAAACAGAGCCGCCTCGCTGCCATCGCGGCGCCCGCCACGCGCGAAGTGAACCTAGCCCGACGGGCTTGTCGGCATTCCGCACGCCAGGGGCGGTCAATGCGGTCACCGCCAGCCCAGTTCACTGCCCAGCCGGCGACGGACCCCTTCGGCCATCGCCAGCGCCACTGGGTCGCCCTCACAGCCTCCATATTGGCCCCCCTGCCAGGGTCCGCCGGCACCCCATCAGCCTCCTGCCTTGATGCGTTGCTGCTAAGAAATCACGCCGCCAAGAAAAACCATTCGCGAGGCCCCTGCCACCCGGCCAGGCAGCACCGCAGGCCCCACAAGCGTGACGATTCGCAACACGCCGAGCGTCTGCCCCCGTTGAGCAGTAACTCCAGCACCACCGAGGCCAGGCTGTCGTCATCGCCGCACCGCAAACAGAGCAGGCCGGCTGCGCCGCGCAACTCCGCCTCCACCGGCACCAGCAGCCCCGCGGCTGCCGCGGCCGCTGTCAGCCCGGGCAGTGAGTCGCAAGCTTCACCTCACGGCACCTGCATAGGGCACGGGTGCGCCAGGTCTCCAGGGCCAGCAGATCGCTCCACCTTGCTCGGCCAGGCTGGATCGCCGATGCCCCAGAAGCGCAGCAGCGGCTCTGCCGACACCCACCGCCGAAGCCCTGCCCGGCTCAGCCAGTCCACAGCCGGTGCCATTCCACATCCGCCCGCATCTCGGCGCTGACCCCCGGAAGGATGAGCACGGTGAAGCCCGGTCGGGGGCTCCAGATCATTCCCGGCGCCGTACCGGTGAGGCATTGGGGCAACAACCTGCGCGGCGACCGACGGGCAACAGCGCCTGCTTGCGATTGCCCTTTGGTTCGCCACCGGCGCGGACCGCGGACCGCGAGTTTGGCGCCTGATGTCACCCCAGATCCGCGGCCGCTCCTGCCAACGGTGCGCCGAAGCGCCGCGGCCAGCGCCTCGTGTGTGAGGTCGTCAGGCGAGTGGAGGCCAAGCGCCGCCGGATACACACAGCAGGCCTGCCAGCGCTGGGCGCCACTCGCGCGCACCACCTTAGGATACAGCGCTCCCGTGTCGCCACCACCGTCTGCGCGGATAGTGGCGAGGCCCTGCGGCCCCAGTTCCTCGGCCAACAGCGGTGACGTTGCCGTTGAGAAGTGGCTGTCCGAGCCAATCAGCTCGCGTGCCGATGCAGAGAATCTCCGCAGACAAGGGCTCCTTTCGCGCGCACCTGCTGATCGCTGCCACTAGCATGGTTTCTGGAGACTCAAGCGGAACAGCTTGGGGCGGCAGCCATCGCCATCACCGGACGCATAGGACGTTCGACTAAACGCACCGCCCACCAGCGTTTTCCTGGCGGGACGCGCACCAAGGCCCAGATCAGCACCGCCGTTGGCGATCCGGCCAGCCAGAGCAGAAGCGCATACTCCACATCCGGCCACAACAGAGCGCAGGGCCGCCAGCCACTGCGCGTGAAGGCATAAATCCAGCCACAACGTGCAGCGCCATAGGCTGAAGCGGCCGCAAGCAGGCCGGTGGTGAAGATGGCGGCCGGTCGCCGGTAAGAAGGGCGGGTGGCCTCACATCAGCGGCCCATCGATCACACGCCGACATGTCCGCCAGCGGCAGCGGAAAGAATCAGCAGGGGGAACAGCAGGCTGACGGCTGGTGAGCCCTTGGCGGGGCCACGATGGCTGCATAAGCCGCCAGCGCCAACCCAGAGAAATAGAGCGCCACTCGCCCATGAGATAGCGGCGGAGCGGGATTGAAGCTTGCTGACGCAGGAAGCCGAAACAAAGCCCGGCCAGGGCGGCAGCCAGCAGGCAGCGGTCGCTCTGCTGCAGGCCTGAAAGCTCACCGACAGCAAGGATCGCGGAACTGCATGCCACCCACACCGGACGGCAGGCATCGAGGCCCATGCATCAATGATCGCATTGGCTGATGCCACCAGCCCAGATCACCGTGGCAGCAGGCTACAGCCCATCGGGCGAGCACAGGTGCCGACACCTGCGCAGCACCAGACGAGAGCGGAAGAATCATCCCGCCGATGCGCACCCCTTCGCTCCAGACACCCATACGCCCCGCCACCTGACCGGCCAGCCTGGGCAGGCGGAGCGCAGGGCGAATGAGCGGTCGTCGGCCTAAGCGCCGATCACAAAGAAGCAGAGAGCTCCGCCAGGCGTCGTACAGACTCAGGTTCATCCTTGGCCGGCGCCAGGCTCGCCGAAGCCACCGAGAAACCAAGTCTGATCGCCGGGCCAGGGAAAAGCGAGCCACCATGCGACACCACCGAGGCCGAACATCGCGACGGCGTGCTGCTTTGCGCGCGATCGGGGTGATCAATCAGCGCCAGTAGCGGGCCAGGACGCCGGACCAGACGGAACGATCAGCGGCGCTGCAGCCACCGGCGCGGCAATGCCGCCAACCGTGACGACAGCCACTTTGAGCGGACTGCGAACAGCAATCGCCGGACTCGCGTCATAAACGATCAGCTTAGCTGAGCGACAGACATTAGGGATGGCGGGATCAGACCATCTGAGGCGACCTGGCACGGCCCATAGAATGGCGTGCCGGAACGGCTCACACAAGGCCGTTGACCCGCTCGCGGCAACGCAGCTCGACGATCCGGCATCGGCGGGGCTTTCTGCATGCGCATCAGCCAATCACCCGGCCCACCTCCTCGAAGCTTTTCAGCATATCGAACACCGTGTCCGTCAGGGCGGCGCCTACCAATGCGCAGGCACTGGTCACGAACGGCGGATCAGGGGTCAAAGGGAACGGTGTTTTTATTGGCCGGTGATGTTTCACATCGGCTCATCAGAGATCAGCCACCTTGGCGTCAGGCCGACCGAACGCCAGATCGATCAGAACCAGGTGGTTTATCGGTGCCACCGGTAGACGAACGCGCACGGCCGCCGCCTCGATCCAGACGCTCAGCCAGGGCCTGAGCGCGTGGCACCACCTGCTGGCTGTAGCGCGGAAGCCTGGCTGCGAGCGCCTCTCCGAACGGCCACCGCGCTTGGCGGCCCACACTGCTCCGCGCGACCCCCTGGCTGCCGCGAAACACGCTTTGTCGAACCTGGCGGACCGCAAGCGCGCGTCGCTTGTGAGATCAAGCCGCGCGGGGCCCAGCGCCAGGGTCTTTGATGCGCGATGGTGGCGTCGTGCACCACATGGCAATGCGGCGCAATGGCGCCGCTGGGGTGCCACACCAGCGGCGACCAGCGCGCGCGATGTGGCCATGTCCGCCAGAACGGTATGGCGCCGCACCTCGTCGGCGATGGCGGCGGAAGGCGCGAAAATCAATCGTGCGCGCGGTAGGCCGAGTAGCACAGATGCAATCAGCTTTGGGGCGCGTGCTCCTAGGGCCAGCTGAACGCAGGATCACGCGCAAAATCAAATGCTCGCCCGTGTCGGCCGAAACGCGCGTAGTGACGACCGCCCTTGAACCACTTAGCCCTGACACGATTCACCGGCGACGCCATGGTGTGAGATGGCCCCCGTGCGACAGATCCATGCCCCATGATCGTGTCACCGGGCTGAGAGCAGGGCCAGAAAAACGGCGAAATTGCGCCTGGGCGCCGCCTGTGGGGACTGCATACACGTTGTCCAGCCGCGGCCCCGAACAAGCCTGGCGGGACCCGGCCGCGCATCGCCAGCTTCCTCCCGATCGCATCGTCAACGTTCGCTCACACGCCGCCGTAGAGCGCTCTGTGGGGCAAGCCTTCGGACGTACTTGTTGGTGGCACGATCCAACTGGGACCTCCATCACGCCGCGAGGTGAAGTTCTCGCTTGAGCATCAATTCGAGATGGTTGCGTGTGCCCCCTATGCCCCCCCCCCCCCCAACTGCTCGCCCTCCTTGGCGATCAGCGGCCGCGATGGGGGTTGATCCAGCCTTCCCGGCGGAAATTCTACGCAGGAAGAGGTTGGGATCCCGGCGCGAGGACTGGTTCAGGCGGCCACCGGGTGAAATCACGTCATCGCTGCAAGTCCAAGGCGCTAGTGGCTCATCGTAAGAAACGACGACGCAAGCAACGACGAAACAACCGTGGCGTGACGAACAAACCGTGCGCTGATCAATAAAAAACCGCCCTGGGACTGGTGACAAGCGGCGCCTGCGAGAGATTCGAACTCCCGACCCTTGATTCGTTAGTCAGTATGCTCTAATCCGCCTGAGCTACAAGCGCTTGACAACGACATTTCATCACCGGGCACGGGCGTGCCATCCGTAAAACTGCCCTGACGTTTCGACAGAAGGAGAGAATGGAATCCAGCGTCTGGGGGCCTTCGCTCCTTTACCTCCATGACCAAGCCGCTGCGTACTGAGCGCCCGGCCGACCCCGCGATCCCACTTATCGCACTTCGAGCGGGTCGTCAACCTCTGAAACGTCCACTGGCGCGGTGCTTCGCCGCCTTCAACAGCGGCCTCTGGTTCCTGCAGCGGGCGTGCGCCATCCCTTCAGCACCTGGGCTGGCTGACGCATGGCCACCATGAGGCGCTGCTCTGCTGATGCAATCTCCTCATCGTGTTGGACTACATTGCAGAAGTCGGCACAGTAAGGCTCTCATCCTGCAAGAAAGATCGCAACTGCCAACTTGAGCTTTGACGACAAGCAATTCCAGAGCTCTCGCTGGCTCTGCGACGCCTCTACATCCAGATCGCTGGCTGCGCACCCTCTACCTGGGGACGCCGGCACTGGCCGACGCTGCCGCGATCGAGTGCGCCGCCCGAGATCGATTCAGAGGCGCCTGGGATCTGCGCACGCCAGCTGCCCTCGCGAAGTGCCCTTCAGGTGCCGACTCGGCGGGCCCGGCCGCTCTAGCGTTGGCCCGGTTTGATTCGGCGGGCCAACTGCGGATACTCGAAGACATCCTCGAATCCTTCTGCTCCTAAGCGGATTGCTGCAGGGGACCAACAGGCGCCACAACTGCGCATAGTGTTGCCCCTCCCGCAGGCCGCTGGATCCTGCGTCATCGAGACTCACCAATGCCGTGAGGTGGTTGGAGCAGCGCATGGGCAAGCTGGCGGATCGGCTGATCGCAAGGTGCGTCGATGGCCGAAGCCAGGTCGAGAAGGCCCTGATCCAGGAATTGCGAGACAGCTTTTCGCCGGCGATTCGGCATCGAGGCGAAAGATCCTATTACCTGAATGGTCCGCCGTGATGCTGGAGCCGCAACCACCTGAGCATCCCTGTTCCACGTGCGCGAAGAACGGCAGGTGCGGCTCCAGAACGAACGGCTGCAGCCCGTTGCTCGGATCTGCTCTGGCTGAGACTGACTAGGGCTTCGGCCCAGCCCCGGCGGCGGTAGGCCAGCAGCGCCATACAACGTCCCAGCGCGAGGCGCGGCGCTTGAGGGCCACCTGCACGACAGCAGGCCAGCAGCCCGCCGGCCGCGCACACCGTTCGACAAAGCATCCAGGCGCGCCAGACCGCGCCACAGAGCGCCGCTTTCCCATCCAGCAGGCCGTGTCGCTGGCCCAGCGGACGCAAGGGGGCAGCATCGCCGAGACGCTGCGCAGGGCCAGGCAGCAGGGACGACGCAGGCTGATACAGCTTGACGGCCACTTGTGGCCAAACACCAGACCGGGAGCTCAAAAAAATTCAGAGGCGCTCAGCTGCCAGCCCCAGGGCGTAAACGGGCCGAACGCACGAGAACCGTCAAGAGATCAACCGTGAAAACGAATCCCGGACCATCGAAAAGCGAAACCGCGTCACGCCATCACCCCCCCCAAATCCAGGGCATAGAACACCGCCCACCAGCACATCGCTGGCCCCAGAATTAGGCCGGCATTCCCTCAGTCCGCTCAAGCGCCATCAGCAGAACCCACCGAACCAGGGGCGGCGCCTGCGCTGTCGGAAGCCCCCCGCCTTCGCTAGACGGAGCGGCGAAACGATCGGGGCCGGCCGAGCCCCACCATCAAGGCGCCGAGCGGCAACTATGACATAGGCGTTGAAAGCATCAGGCCCGTGAGCGGGCATGCGCGCCCACCAGGCGGCGGTCGCGCGCGGAGCGTAGAGCCGGGCGAACACCGGCAGCAGGGCCGGCACCAGCAGCACGCTCTACGGAGAGCAGGGACCCACAGCAGCAAGGTCAAATGCCCACCAGCAGATTGCGAGCCGCAGGCCGGGGCGGCTCCAACGATGCCGGAGGCGAAGAACAGTCGGTGAACACAATTGATTCTGCAGCATTCCCGAGAGAGTGTGCCGGCGGCCCATCACCTGCAGCAAAACTCACGGGAACGCCGGAAGATTCTGGTGCCAGTCCCAGCACGAAGCCGGAAGCGCATGCAGGCCCCTGCTTGGCGCAGCGCGGCAGGCCTGGATCGAACCACTGCCAGCAAGCTCCGCCAGCGTCCTGAGTGGTGCCCGCGCCAGGACGACCCCGCCGGAGCAGCGCCGTGAGCGGGCCAGGGCCTCGATGGCAAGGCGCCCTGTTAGCACCCAGAGCAGGCCGAAAATTCCAGCGATCAATCGCCAGGCTGGAGACCAGCGGGCTGGACCGAAGAGGCAGCCAGGAAGAACAATCGGCCGCGTTGAGGCGCGCCGAAGCCAAGACCAGATTTCAACCCCGCGAAACAGGGCATCGGCTTTGCCAATCCAGCGCAACTTGGCCAAAGAACGGCAATGCATGGTCGATTTCAGCCCCGAGCCCCGGCCCAACCAAGAGGTGAGGTTAACGGATCGGGGGGCGCGCCACCCCAAGGCAGGGAAATCATCCTCCTCTTTCT
>Ga0163217_1056690_pt1 | contig 14315 bp, 12 predicted proteins | sample SynspAceP_FD_185933 | JGI IMG/M metagenome (GOLD analysis project Ga0163217, IMG submission 185933) | Saline lake microbial communities from Ace Lake in Antarctica - Synechococcus sp. Ace-P (PacBio error correction) | ecosystem: Environmental > Aquatic > Non-marine Saline and Alkaline > Saline ... | reverse complement strand
CATCTAAAAAAAGTTGTGTCATCGATCCAGGGCATGGAGGTAAAAGATCCAGGAGCACAAGCTGGAGGTGTAAAGAGTCATATTGTAAATTTAAATAGCCAAAAATACAATTAACTTGTGAATTCTGGTTTGGAAGAATTTATGACAAGAAACAACTGATAAGTTTTTAGAACTATCAGAAATAGCCCCAAATTTGAAATAAAGTAAATCCGGGATATTTTTGTGTAGTGTTCATCAAATCCTTTAATAGATCAGCCAATGGAATTTGAACTTTTTCATACAATAAAGGCTGGTAAAACCAAATAATATTTTAATGCTACAATCCTAGCGATTATAATAGTTTCAAATATTATCTCAAAGTATTCAAAATGCCCTATAAAAAGACTTAAAAGCTTTGATCGAAAGCTTTAAAAAGGCAAATTCCATGTTGTCAGGAAACTGGAATGCCAGCGTAGTTGAAATGGGTTTGTAGATAATGCTACGGAACGAAGGAATTAGTATCAATTTTCTATCAAGAAAAAACTTGCTACAGGAATTATTCAAGGTATACAAACATATTTAGCCAGTTAAATACAGAGATGTTGATACAAGACAGTATAGTTTCCCTTGTTCACTGTTCTTTGATAAATATCTATTATAAAGATTTGATTTGTATTTTATAGAAATATATTAAAAGGTTTATACTAAAATAATAAGGGGGTACATTTTTGAAACTTATAAGATATTTTATTTACGTTATCTAGGTTATTGTTATTATCACATTAGTATCAACGGTTTGTAATGGCTGTAAGAAGGAAATAAAAACTGATATAACACATAATGAGGCTGGAGATATTGAAGCTATACTATAGATTAACTATACATAGATAAACAATATAGCTAATAGTGAATATTCAAAATTAAACAGAAGCGTTTTTTATCAGACAAATTTAGAGCAAAGGACTGATGGAAAAGTTTTTTATCTGGAAACGTTACAGATAGGAGAAACATCTTCACTCATTAATGAGGAATAATTAATGGAAAACCAGGAGTATCGATTCAATGATGAAGGTCATTTTTGAATAGAATACAGCGAGTTAATAAAAATATGGAAAAATTAAAATTGCGTAAAAATAAATTCTGATAGTGAAAATGATCCTAGAACAATTTATATAGAGGTAGTCAATTTAAACCACTATTAGTTAAATTGAAAGAACAAACAAAAAGATCTAAAGAAGCAGAAAATTAGAACCAAAACAAGAAGAGCCAAAACAAGAAGACCAAAACAGAAGAGTCAAAACAAGAAGAGCCAAAACAAGAAGAGCCAAAACAAAAAAAGAAATAAGCTAATATTTTTAAAAAAAACTACTCGGAATTAAGAAAAAAGCCATTTCTTCAGCTTTTATTAATTGAAAGAAGAGATTAAAGAGTAAGTCTCTGAAAAATGGTATTTATACCTGTATAATGAAGCGATAATTTTAATGCATCGCCAAAGAGTTTTAAATTTATCCAATGTTCAATTAAAATATGGAATGAGAAAATAAAGATACTAGTAAATCGAATAATCAAAATATAGTGTATCAGAAAAGGGATATGAAAGTACGCTAAGTAATTCATGAAAAAGTTAAAACTATACTGTTGCCACTACGAGTTTATTTTCAACTAATCAGCAATTTTGGATTACATAAAACCTTATGCTGACAAATCATTCAGTTGCAAAAGGACAGAAAAAATCTATATGTTTCACTTATGATGGGGCAAGGCAGCTCATGAGAGTAATTATGGGAAAAGTGGATTTGCTTCGCCACCTTATTACAATTATATCTGGAGTGAAGGTAGTTATAATTTGGGGAAATATTGTTTAAGGATGTGGACTTGGGAAGAAATAGAGATGAAAAAGTCCTATATTCTAGCTAAACTTTAGAAAATATCCCTCTAGAACACGTCATTGCAGATTATGCCAGTTAAGATGGGAATGGGTTATCTTATGATACTTAAAACTATTCAGGAACCTGGTGAGAAATGCGAAGACTTATGAAGAATCTATAAAAAGGATTGAGTAGCGGAACTTCTTTAGTTTTATGCAACTGATTCAGATACTTTTTCTAAAAGTATTAGATGTTATTAAGATGAATGATTGTATAAACTTGATTCTATTTACTATGAAAACATTTACAGTCTACTTATGAATATTTTTTATGACGCGTATTATTACCGGGAAACAGACACAATTACCCAAAACCATACGGGATGAAGGCTATCAGTACATTTCAAAATCTGAACACGTATTTATAGTAACAAGTTATGGTAACTAAAGAGCCAAACAAATTCGTGCCAACTTGGTCATTAATTTCAATTGACGGCAAAGAGTTAGGTGTTGGATAGATAATCTGGGTCTGGATACGTATGACCAAATTCAGAATACAAAAAAACATTTCTTACTCAGCTAAAATCAATCGTTCAACAGATACAATTAACTCAATAGCCTGGGGAGCGATTAATAACAAAAATATTAGGGCAAAACATTGCCTATATGAATCAAATCCATTTAAAAAGTGACAAAAGAAAGAGATACTGATCGTGCATTTGGTCATCAATTTCAATCGATGGCAAAGAGAGAGTTAGGTGGATAGATAAAGCCGATTAAAATACCTCATGACCAAATCCAAGGATACAAAAAATATTTTCTTACTCAGCTAAAATTAATCGTTTCACAGTACGATTAACTCGATAGCTTGGGGAATATGATAATAAAATATTAGGCAAAACATTGCCTTAATGAATCAAACTATAAAAAGTGACAATAGAAGAGTTACAGATTCGCGCTACTGGTCAAATTGATTCATCGGGAAAAAATTAGGATGGGCAGATAAGAAATCCTTTACTAATTTGAACGATTATTTCACAAAAATCAGTTTTTCTATTGATGCAATAATTAAAACGAAAAAAACAGACACAATTAACAACAAACCCTTACGGGACGGAAGGCTATCAATGTATATTTCAAAATCTGAACGTTATTATGGTTAACAAGTTATGGTGACTAAAAAGAAGCCCAAACAAATCGTGCAAACCCTTGGTCAATTATTTTCAATCGATGGCAAACAGGAGTTAGGCTGGATTAGATAAAGCTGGGCTGATACGTATGACCAAAGTCAAGAATACAAAAAACCATTTCTTACTCACGCTGAAATCAATCGGTCAACCAGATTACGATTATCAATTAGCATGGAGCAATAAAAATAATAAAATTCTGGGAAAAAACATCGAGCACATGAATAAACTGTAAAAAGTATAAAAGAACGAGTGAACAAATCGCGCTACTTGGTCTTTGATTCTCTGTAAACGGCCAAAGAGCTAGGATGCGGTATGAAAAAAGGGATTACTAATTGAACAAATAAAATCAAAAAAAAACGGTTTCTTATAGTATAGCAATAATCAACAGAAAAAACAGATCGAATTTAAAACACTAAACCTTAGGAACATGAGACTATCAGTATATTTTAAATTCTAAAAAACTGATTACGGTAAAACAAGTATATTGTTAAAAAAGAAGCTATTACCAGTTCGTGCAACGTGGTATTGATCTTCAATAGCCGGTAGAGCTAGTTGGATAGAACAAAGGCAGGTCTAATACCTTAATAATATAAAAGAGTTAAAACTACAGTAAATAAGATTTCCCTTCAAGAAAATTAATTATTTTCTTGAGGGTATTATCTTCACAATACTTAATAGACTGTGAACTACTTTGTGCGTAAAAAAATTTTATTACCAATTGCAAAGTACACTAAAGACAATAAATTGCAATTAGAAAAACTACTAAGGTACAACTAAATGTGAAACGATTCGCAAGAAATATAGAAGGAAAAATAGAGAGGAAAGATTCATGGCCTGAGTCACGCTCACAGAAGCGAGAAAAGAATTTTCAAATAAAAGTCCCCAAAAAAGAAAAAGGAAACCTAAAAATCTGGGTTATTAATACATAGTGTGCTTATATTAGCTATTTTCGGATTTTCAATTCTGGAAAGTGTACAAGTGAAATGTTACGGGACAACTGGAAAAAATCTATAAAAATGTTGATGATTAAAGAAGAGGTCAGAAATAAACAATTTAGCCATCGATAAAAGTGAATCATTCTCAGTTTATAATGTTAAGGTGTTGATTACAGGAGACTTAGGTCGGACCGAACAAGGCTTCCGGAACAAATCAGTGGTCATGACAATCAATTAAACAAATACGTCTAAGATTGTTAGTATTACTTCGTGACACTACACTGAAATTGTTTGGCAAGAACATGGATAAATCAAAACCATGCCTATGCATTTGGTGGTACAGCTTATGGTCGTGAGATTCACCGTGTCCAAAAATTATTTAGACATACCCAATTGATTATTATGGGAACCGTTCATATGCAAGGGATTAAGATATCGTGATGCAGAGGTGGTGTTCGAAATCACTAGTCCGTTACTTTGATTTATGAGGATACTCATTTACTAAAGAGAGGACTAAAATTTTTGAATGGACCAAAGCATTTAGCGTTTTCATAGAATGCGATATATGATCCTGAGAGATATGGATCGCCAAAAAAGGACCAGCGTCAAGTCTTGAAGCAATCGTTAATAAAAAAAGCCGCTACATTTCTCAACGATCACCAAACTATTTAAGGATGTATTAGTACATGGACAATAATAATGCAAACAGAACTTTAGCGTTTGAGGACATGGTAGATCATTTTTAGCAAATCTACGTTCCGCGCTCAGCCAATATTGAACAAATTCAGCTAGAAGGTTCAGGTGTTATGTGAATAATTATATCTTATCAACAAATCTTTCTGATCAAGAATTTAAATCGCGTTTCTACATTGTTAAAAGAACACCTTGAAATAGACTAAAGATTTGAAAAAATGACAATGTAAGAATTTGTCATTTTTGCTAGAAACTAAAGTGGGGTCAGGATAGGTCAACTTAATTTTGAAATGATTAAGATTGTTTATTTAGCTAGTTGAATTAAATATATGGATTGGCAAAGTAAGCAAATAAAAACAGTAAATACAAATCAAAGGAGCTAATTAAATGGCGTATACTCGTTTCACACGGTGGAATGCCGGATATATCGGAAGATCACACAACCGTAGAATATTAAATGCCCAGGAATATGAAGTTGTCCATTGTAGATTGGACTTTCAAATAGTTAAACGCCAGGAACACGAGTGCTTCAAACGCATTATCAAGAAAAATTACAATGAAAGAGTCCTCAGTTATCATGAAATAAAATATTTTAGATAACATGCTCTTGAAACAAATGTGAATTCCAAACACACTGGCACAAGAATCTAGAAAGCCGTGATACACTCTTGCAGGTTATAAAGACCGTTGCGAGTCAATAACGCTAACCATTAAAAATAATTTACAACACAATAACTTAACCAGGTAACAGTCCTTGTCTTAAGCCTAGAGTTGATGGAGCCAGTCATGAAAAGACAATAGCAGTCTTTACCGCTCAAATTCAAGGCAAACGGTTTATAGGCATGATAACCACCTGGTCGCCAGTTTAACAAGAAGACACCTACCCACTAGCACAACGATACCTTAGGGGACGAGCGAACAATGATGATTGAACCACACTATGCAGAAGATGTGCTAATAAAGCACGATAATACGCTGGAGTATGGCTCTATTGCGTTACTTCACCCCATGAGTGCACACGAGAGTGGACCGAAGATCGGAGAAAGATCCTAGATGGCATCTCCCCAACTTAAATGATGCATTCACTACGCAAGGTAGCTGAATCCGGTAAGCGTGAAAAATTAAGCTTTCCATTTGGCGACTGACTATAGAACACCAGATGGACTGGTACGTGACTACATTTCAATGTCGTTGATTGAGCAAAGGGCCACTTAAAGCTGTGACCGAAACAGGTATTACGAAAACGGAACAAAATCCAAGCATATTAACTCTAGGACCGAGGTACAGGTATATAGTTTTAGCATGTCGTCAATAACTTTGAAAAGCGACCAATCAAAAAGTCCCTTACGCCGATGATGGAAAGGACGAGCCTTGTGATATTGAACGTGTATATGCAGAGCAAACAAGCTGCGAAAGAGTTAAAATTGGGAAAGCGACCTTGAACTAGAACGAATGCTTTCAAGCGACTCATGAGTAGCAATCAAGAAAATCCTAACGGTTCCATCGAAGTAATAAAAAACGAATTAAAAATGAAAAAAAGAACGTTGGCATTTTTGGTTCACCTAATCTTATTTTACATAAATATTCACTGGAGGAGCTCACATGCAAAGAAGTTAGAAAAGCTGTTATTTCCTGCTGCAGGATTAGGTACGCGCTTTATTTACCAGGCAACAAAAGCAGATGGCCAAAGAAAGTTGCCAATCGTTGAAAACCAACATCCAACTCATTGTAGAAGAGCGATCGACGTCAGGGATTTGAAAGAGATATATCAGAATCTGTGACTAGCAGAAGGCAATGAACGATTGATTGAAGACCATTTTGATTAAAATATATCGAATTAGAACAAATTTAGTCAGTAAAGAGAAAAAATGGAATTTGTTGAAGCTTAATATGAAAGCAACCACTAAAATTAAATGCATTTTATTCGTCCAATCGCACATACCTAACAGAAGACTTAGTGGTGCCGTTCTAATCACGCGAAAAGTTGTCGGAACGAACCGTTCTATTAGTTTTATTTTAGGTGAATGATATAAGAAACATGACCAGTCCGCCCTACCACGAAAACAACTGATGCGCTATAAGCAACAGACCGACCGGCCGTCAGTCTAACTGCTACGATGAGCCATACCGTAAAGAAACGAATAAACGTCAAAATATATGGCCACTCTGTTGATCCAGCTAAAAGCCACTAAAGCAGTAAGGAACTTTGACACTTCAGAGGTTAATCATTTGTTGCAAAAGCCGAACCGTGAAGATGCGCCAAGTGATGTGCTATCCTAGTTCGGACGTATCTCCTACTAACCTGAAAAATTTTTGAGCTGTTTAGAAAAAACAAGAAACCAGGAGCGGCAACGAAGTTCAATTGGACCGAACCACATTGCAGCCTCTAACAAGACACAAAAAAGTGTTTAGCCCATGAATACAAAGGCCATCCGCTAGAGTAAAGAGAATTTCGGCCTAACATGACAAGAACCAGTATTGATATGGACTATGAACACCACTGAAGTAAAAGAAAGAAAAAAACCAGTATTTGAAGGATCGCCAGCAAGCAGTTTCAATTAACGCAGAAGACAATACGGCAAGAACGGAATGAATGCAAAAGGGAAGTAACCCAAACCAGAAAAAAAAAAGTGTGGTACAAAGGGAACACATCGTATGTCTTTCCATTTATGATTTGAGTACATAATCTCCACAACAACAGGAGTGAACATGAAATGGAACAGAGATTTTTAGTTATATGTCAGGTGAAGACAACTAGGTCCACCAGATGATCAGATTATGCATTTGCTGAGAAACAATAGTGTTCGCCAAGAAGTTAGTTGTGATAGGCAGCGACGATAGACTACTAAAGCCAAACCAAGATATTAACGGTCATCAGCCGACTATCCAAAACTGGATATAACTAGAGCAGAGCCAACAAATAGAAGGAGTACCCGCTCAGAACTTTGATACTGTGAGCCTTATTTGCTAATCAATGACCCGAATACAGAAGGTGAAGAAAAAAAGTCCTGATTGAAAAGTTGCAAGGCAAGCACCTAATTTGCAACGTTATTGATCCGACAAGCAGTAAGTAGACATCCGCGGATAACGCTAAACGTATTGTGAGCAGGGCACGGTCGTGATTCCGATGAACCGTGTGCACGGTCCCATCGCTAGCTATCCGAAAGAAATAGGAGGAAAACACGCTGTCATTATGACATACAGGTGCACTCTGTTGAAACACGGCAATGGTCGCCCTGATAGGAGATTATTCTCTTATCTCCTCCAGGGCCGCCGTAACTTGACGGAGCTGCTGAGCAAATAAGGAAGAGATGGGTTCTCATTATTGGGTGACTTAAGAGGAATAGCAGCCATTATGCCAAGGGTAATCTCCTAATTAAAGCACAGTGTAAGCCAGTAAAGTTGCGGGTTTGCAACGGGAAGCTCCTCGTTCACAAATAATAGCCTTGGAAGCCAAAGTGAGATGTCAGATCCGCCGTTGTGTTCAATCCAGACAAGAAAGCATAACCAAAAAATAAAGGGTCCTAAGAGCTGAAAAAGCCACAAACGCTAATGACAGGTTTATGTGTGGTACAAGACCCGTTGAAAGCGTTCCTAAGGGATGGCCGCCGCATTAGTTAGTAGACCACGCTAAACGCAAGTCGTTCAGGAGCATTGAAAAAATAATCAAATGAGATCGTAATCTAGAGCGAGATTTATCCAAAAGCATGTTGGAGCCCAAATCAGTCCGAATATCGATATTCAAGTTCGCGTCGGTAAGGCTGGCCGAAGTGTGTTGTGAACCGTCTACGAACACCCGACAGCCTCGTTATCAAAGATACTGAAGGAATATTTACGTATCAACAACAGGAGTTATGACTTGACGTTAAGTGGAACCAGACGTCCATGACGCTCATAGGTGCGTCAAATTACCGTCTTCGGGTCTAGTGACGGGAATGGAAGAAGTCATGTAGAGAAAGTGAAAACCACACAAGCGCAATGAGGTATCCGTCCTTAACCCAGAGAAGTCACACGGTCAGATACCACAAACAACAAATTTGCCAGTCCGGTGTAGCTTTGTCCTGCTGAGCTATATTCACTCACACAAGGTGAAAGAAAATGTAGCAGGTAAGAAGCTCAGATGTCCACTAGAGCGGGTCTAATGGACTTGCACAATTAAATATTTCTCCTTTCCGAACGAAATATTGAATACCCGTCGAAGGACTGACAGACGGCGTCTCTTTATAGAAATACGCAGATCGTTAGTGTTCTTGCATAGGTCCGAACCCAAAGGTATATAAGGTCGTGCAAAGTGATGTAACAGCAAGTGAAACCGCCTGTGTGTTTAAAAGTGTTACCAAGATCTCAATCCCGGCCCAATTTGCTAACACTAATTCTATGATCATGGCCGAACATCACTACCGCTGATTTCGATAGCGGTTAAAAGAAACCGATTTAAACGTGAGACCCGAACCAATTGTACCACCTTATGAACTCGAAATGTGCTTTCTAAGAGGATGGTGGCACTTGCGCGGAGCAGCTTAATTTTCCAATAGACCTCCTCGCAATCGGAAGAGAGAGAATCAAGTGATGAGGACCGAATATGCGAGAGCGTGTCTTTCGAGTCGACGTCCGTCTGTGCAGAGAGCAGACGTATCCGTCGTGGTAAGTAAGAGGGTGTCTCAGAAGTCTCGCCGATGTCGTGAAACGTGTTTACCCACGCAATATCATCCTATAAATCCTGGGTCTGTTCATAGAATAAATGGATGCCACAACCGGACGATAAGCGTAACTTAGGCTGCGACACGCAAGCGGATTCATCTATCCAGCCATTAGATGTCATGATTTCCATTGAATATAGCCTCTTTGAGCTAGACCCTCGCGTCTCTAAATGTAGATGCGTGATTCGGGGCGTGCAAGAAGAAGCACCTTCGTTAATTAGGCCTAAATAGAACCAAGTTTGTGGCTTGTCTAAGAACCGCACACAAACCAAGCTAGACGATCGCGAGAAGGAGTAGAGCGCTCATAGTGGAGCTTTTCAAAGAAAACTGGTTCAATATGGCGACAATAATACAAAAAGGTGATACACCCATTTCTCTCAGCCCAAAGACAGGTGATAATAGCCCACCGTAATCCGGGTTCAGGATATGTCGCACCAGGCGTCCCAACCTTCCGTTACCGGGTAGGGTAGTAGAACTTCGTGTCTAAAACCAAAGACGCATCAAAATTGAGTGTCGAACGTGACAAGCAGATTAATATCCTCACATTCAAATGTGAGTGTGAAGCTGTGGTATGTAGCTGCGCTCTTAAGCGTGCAATTTTAGATGGGTTAGCATATAGCCATTAGATGATTTGTCTGATTTCTAATAATAAGTTTTAGTATTTAATTTACGGCAATAAACTGCCGATAGTGAGATACAGGAAAAAACAAGTTTAAAAAAAAATCGCCGAACATTACAGAAGCTATGTTTCTAGTTGCTAATAAGCATACTCTTCGAGGCTCAGTGTTTCTCTATTTCAGTATTAGAAGAAAAATTAGATGGTGTCAAATGCTGATTAACCCTCTAGTTAATCGAAAGCCTTTAGTGTTGTTAATATAAGCACCGTCTAGTTAATCGGTTTTGTCGCGTGTTTGTATAATTAGATACATTGAGTATAATTACTAAATTGAATAATTTATGTGTATATAATTGAAGCAGTTACTCGAATACCTTTAATAATCCTCTGTTTTGGTTCTTCGTTTTTACCTAATGGTGAAGCATCACATTAGACTTCACAACGTATGTTTCTAGAAATCTTAGATGTAAGTGATATAGGTGATTCAGGTGTAATGATTATAAGATCGATAGACGAACACATTCACAAATTCCAAAAAGTTTTCAAATTAACATAAAATGAGCGTCCGCGTTGAGGATTATTCACTCCCTAGTTAGTTATAATTGGCTGCTCTGCGCTCATAGGCTTTGTGGGTGTGCATTCAACGTATTGAGATTCGCGAGATATTATCTCTCACTGCCCCACTCGAGTAACCTCTCGGATTTATAAAAACTGTCTTATACGGTTAACGATTATCTCCAATCGAGTAGGTTTAACTGTGTTACAGGTTAAATTAGTTATGTGAATTTTCTCCTCACCTTAAAAAACTACAATCCGGCGCAACTGCTGATAATTCAGCGGTGGCTTACTTTAACAGAACTTCTACGAGATTGAAGATCATATATCATAATTTAACCGGGCCCTAATAACCTCCAATTGTGTCCAAATGTGTTGCAACTTTACCCGCAACACTGACTGCAGCCGCTAACGGAGTGTATACATATATCTGTAACAAGTGTTATATTTTACAAACCATGAAACATGAACATTAAAAAGAGTTATGTAGGAGGAAACCATGGAAGAAGAGATCAGTATTATTATAGCGAGTATTTGCTATTTAAAGAACAAGGAATGACCAATGATATCAGCGTAGGGTTAGTGAATGCTTATCTTAGCAAAGCGGGATCACGTTTTTATCTGCAAACAGCCAAAGTCATATACTTCGACGGCGCAACTATTAGTCAATCGGCAAATCAGAGTCAACGGAAGGTATCAATTGACGGACATCAATACAAAAATGTTATCACAATTGATCAATACATATTAAAGACATTATCAAAGGTCCCAGTCATTTTAAAAAACAAGTCAGTGGAAAGCTAGCATCCAGATGGACACCAGCACAACTAATCAGAAAAAATCTGAGATTCAACAAACACAAGTAATTCCGGCAAGTTTTCTCATGACGGTCACAGATGAAAGTCCTTTTGACGCAGCTGACAATGGCGAATGAAGTGACAACGACTTTCCAAATGAAATTGGCAGTATTAGAATGTCGAAATGTGCGGACATTATTTCTGAGGCTATTCCAGGAAGGCAATCAAATTTGCGCCAAATACCCTCTAACTTAGTTCATTGGTTTAATTTTAGTTGGGTTGAGCTAGGTGTTTGGGAAAAAGAACGGCATTTTTATTAGCAGTTAGGATAAAGTCCGTTTCGTGATGATCGCTTTATCACCGAAGAGTTAGGTTGGAACAAGTTTAGGCAATGTTTACTGAAATGTCTGAATCTGAAATTAGCATTCAAAAGTAGGAGCCAAGTTCAAACAAACAAAATAATACAGAAGAGCTTCATAGGTAGAGTTAGAGGTGAAAAAAGATGTTTTTTTTGAACAGAAACAAACTAAAAAGAATTAGCGAACGACCCTAGTTAATTACATTGACTCGGAGACAAGTTCCGATTTATCTGCGAAAACAGTTTAGAACGATACGGACAAAACATTCAATTTTCAATGGTGGATAGTGATTTAAAAACGATACTGGTCACATCTGCTGGTCCAGGAGCGGGGAAATCAACGTTTTCGGGCCAACTAGCTGCTTACCTTTGCGATGCAAGGAAGCGAGTATTGAGTATTAATAGTAGATGCAGAATATGCGTTAAACCAACTGTTTCATAAAACGTTTAAATTACCTAACAATGATGGCTTGACAACTCTTTTGACTGGAAAAGATGTACAAAATCGGCGACATTTGCTCATCGGATGCAACAGAGGATTGTTCGTTATTACAAGTGGCGTTATTCCACCAAAACCCTTCAGAGTGTTAGCCTCAAAAAAAATGGGCCACTTTAATTAAAGAGTTGGAAAGAAGTCTTTGATTTAATCATCTTTGATATGGCCCCCTATTTGTCGCTTAGTACCGATGCACAAGTGCATGGCTGCAAAGCTTGATGGAACCATTTTTGTGATTAACAAAGTGGAGCCGATAAAGAAAATGGTTAAAAAATCAAAAGAGTTTATTAGATATGGTTGAATGGGCCAATTGTGATTGGCGGCTATCTTTAACCGAGTAGAGCCTATCAAATGATAATGCCTTACTACTATTACGGAGAATGGGGGAGAAAGTCGAATGATGATTTGCATTGTCATATTTTTACCAGGCATCGACGACGGATTGCAAAAAACAATGGACGATTCTTTAGCAATGGCTCGTTGTTGTAGCGGTGGCTGAAAGCATTACTCACATTTCTTAGTCACACCACATTATAAAAAAAACTGGTGCGGACAAACGAAAAAAGAGACTGTCTACAAGGCATTGCGGCGTTTCAACTATATAATAATTAGATAACAAGAGACATTCCATTAACCTTATTCCCTGGACAAAGAACGTACGCTATGTCGGGCGAATTAATGGAAGATATCTTAGGCAAAGTAAAACTTCAATTCATTGACGAAGCGAATCAATACCTTACTGATCGAGTTCCCGACTGCGACCAATTCCGCATTCACTCTGGACTCCTTTATTTTTTGAACTACAAAAAACGGGTTGTAACTCAATCGTTGTTCATCCAGAGCGAAATCCACGCCATCCAAAATGATCCAAAACTAAGCTAACTGAACTTGGTCGAGAAAAAGGAGGCTCTAGCCCAGCTAACAAGCTGCGAAGCATATAGTAGTTTCCCGGTAAAAAACTCAAAAGTTAAGTAAACAATTAACTTTGAAGCCAATTTTTAGTTCATTTTATCGCTTTCAGAATGCGCATAATATTTCAAACACGCTCTTTTTATATGGGAAAAAGATGCTTATTCCAGAAATAGGAAAAAAAGAATTTGCAAAGAGAAAGATTTTTCAGCATCTCAAACAGGTAACGAAAGACTTAATTTTAATGGCGAGGTTACCAAACGATTCATTCACCCAAAAACAAAAATTAAAACAATCAAGTCTAGGACTTGTTTAAAAACGAGGAGAAGTGAAATCAGTGAGCCGAAACGGTTTAAAAAAAGTATTTTAGTCCTCAAGCTATTGATAGTCTTTCAATTATTATCTCGAGTATCCGCCAGCGATATCTTTTTTGAAATCCGTTACATAAATGTTATTCTTTTAAGAAATTCTTTTTTTAATCACAGTGAGTTTAATCCTTTTTGTGTTTACTTAACATTGGCCGTCTAATTTTCCAAATTGTTTTCCAAAATATTAATCGCTACACGGGGGAGTAATTCAAGGAATTCAGTTGCTCTCGCGAAGGATGCATAAAAACAGTTGCATATGTTATTATCCAGCCGGTTAATCTTTTTAAATAATCAAGCAAAACCGGTCAAGTTTCCGATTTTACTGTCTTAGGGTATCTATTTTTCAGCTGCTTTAACTTATTAGGAAGTAGAAAGGTTGGCGTATTTACCATGGAGCAACCATTATCGAAAGATGAATTTTTAAACATACCATTGAGCGACCAAAATTTCTACTTTAGGGTCATTGGTGCGGGTCAAGAGGCCAGTAAATTTTTTCTTCGGAGTTTTAAAAAAAGTGATAGGCAATGATTATAAAAGGTAGTTGGGTTGTGGTTAAGGACGGATGATTTAACATTTCAAAGCCAAAAACATGGCTTGGTTTGTATAATTGCTTTAACAGGTTTTAGGGGGGCCGAAATAGCTTGATTTTTTCCGGTTTTATTAGCTAAAAAACAGGTAATCGTTTTTATGTTTGGAACAAAAGTTAAAAAAAAAACCAATTCCCCCGCTATTCCCGGGGTTTTTCCAATTTTTTTTTTTTAAGAAAAAAAACCCCCCCAAAAAAAAAAGGAATTACCGAGGCGTATCTTAGATTTATTGTAACCAAGCAAAGCTGTAGGCCATCTCCTTCTT
>Ga0163217_1014943_pt1 | contig 14315 bp, 17 predicted proteins | sample SynspAceP_FD_185933 | JGI IMG/M metagenome (GOLD analysis project Ga0163217, IMG submission 185933) | Saline lake microbial communities from Ace Lake in Antarctica - Synechococcus sp. Ace-P (PacBio error correction) | ecosystem: Environmental > Aquatic > Non-marine Saline and Alkaline > Saline ... | reverse complement strand
CACCACCCTTATTGCCCAGCCCCGTGGTTAATTCCGCGTACTGCGGTACGAGGCTAATATGATCATCGCAGCAGCTGAACCCCCGCTGCCGTCCCATGCCAGCTAGTAAACGGGTGGTTGTAGCGGATCGTCACCTCCCAAATCGAGGCAATTCCGGACGACCAGGCCGCAACCATTCCACTACAGAACGCGGGCTGCTGCGGTGCCGGTAGCTTGGGAGGGACGACTCCATAGCGGCAAAGCGGTATTTAGATGTACCTGCAAGCCGCTGCGCGGAGCACCGCCGCTAGGGAACAAAGGGCCAAAAAAGCACCTTGCCAGGAGGCCAAGGCACCCCCCAGCCGCGAGTGGTGCCCATAACGTGCCAACATTATACCCGGTGCGCGACGCGAGCCATGCAGGTGGCCGGTTGTGGACAAACCGTTCACCACCACGAACGCAACCGGCAGGTCGCGTTTCAGGGCTACCGGCCAAGGCCCGGGCCCTGATTGATGGCCATAACCGATAAATGGCGCCGTGCCATGGCCATGCTGGGCGCCATTCACACCCATCATTTATGGCATAGTTTATTTTTTTCGGTAGATTATACCGGGACTGCCACTTGGACCAGCTTCGTACAGGTCAGTTAACCCTGTAAGGGATTCCGAAGCGCCAGTATAAGATAGCGCCGGGTTTTTCAAAGGACGCGTGAATACGGGTAAGATGCGCGTTTGCTGCTCGCGGAGAAATAAATCAGGCACGTTTGCGGCACATGGCATATCACTTAACCTAGAGATACCGCTCTAATAAGGTTGATTTCCTTATTTACTCCACTCGATTTTTAATCTGTGGTTTGATCTGCCAATTGCCGTTGACAGCAGCGGTAAAAATGTTTTTGTCGCTCCGGCGACAAGCCCGGCCAATAGGCAATAGCTCAGTATTCGCCGCGTCGCGCGCTCAGAACGTTTTGGAATTGTCGGTGGAACATTTCACGTAGCGGCAGGCGCCCAGACTGCGAGCGGCGATACTCTTTCGTCACGATGGCCGTGGATAGGTTCTGCCGGTGAGCCAAAGCCGCCGACCAGTGTCGTAACGGTTGTCATTTTACGATTCAGCAAAATCAGGAAGCAAAATTAATCCTGCAAAATTGCGGGAAGGATGATTGTCCCGAAACCATAGAGTTTCGTTGGTGGTCATAGATCAATAAACTTCGCTCAAATGTTATGCGGCCCGGACGCTTCAAGCGATCGAGTAACGCAGAGAGCCGAGTGATTGTCTTCAGAATCCGGCGGCAGCGACTTTCAACAGTACTGTTTATTGTCGCCCAGCAGATGCGGATGCGTTCTGTAAAAGGTTTTGAACGCAACGTATTCCTGAGGAGTAATTTCAGTTTCATGCGTTTCTCGATTCTGACAGGCTGTGAAGTAACACGTTTTATTTTCCACATAATTCAATACCCGCTCGGCCAGTTCGTCGGCTAAATTTGCATAAAATCTCTGCACCCACTTTATGAACCATTTGCTTTATTAAACACTCGCTCGGGACGTGTGCGCATAATAAACAGTTCGCTTGATCAGCGGATTTTCTTTGCAGCGCGAAATAGTGTATACCGTCCATTTCAGGCATTTCAACGTCAGAAATCTTATCGAATGATGATCCGTCGCTTCGAACGTGGCGGGTGATCTCTCCCAGATAATCCAACGCCTGCTTGCCGTTAATTTTATGGGTGACAACCATCATGCTATCGCTTCAGGCAACGCTCGATCTGCCGCGGGGCCACACTGGATATCACCACCACACCGAAGGATGACCTTGATCCGCGATGCTTGCGCTGAGATGTCTTTCACCCAACGTCTTTTTTTAACGGAGCCATTCCGGAAGAACCTTTTATAATCAATTGACCTCAATGAGTTTGTCGTCATTTTTGGTGACGGTGTCAGGTATAATCGCGGCCTGCGGCTTTGGGCGGTGGCAGATATTTCCAGTTCATGTTAACAATGGCTGTCCACACCACTTACCAAAGCCTTGGGTTTGCGTTGTACTCGGGTAATGATCACAAAACTGGGGCGCAGATCGTTCTTGAGGGATGCCGGCATGGCAATCGCCATCGCAGATCAATAATCGGATAGTGCGCGGCGTTGTGTAGGCCACGCCGCGACCACCGGCAGGCTGCTGGATGCTGAAGCAGCTTAGGCACTGCAAACACCTCTTTTTACCTTGAAAACATTATTGCCATTATTGCGCGCGGGCCGAAACAATAACAACTCCGCCGGTTTTTTAGACATTTGCGTCGCTGGTTAACGCTGTCAATACACCTGCATAGTTTTTCTCCGACGGCCGGGCTAACGGCGCATAGTTTTTTGCTCGCTTAAGAGTCTTGAAAGAGCAATTTTCTGAATTTGCGCCAAAATATGGGGACTGCATTGTCAAGTTTAACGGCAGTGCCGCGAATCGTGATGTTTTTTTTTACCACGGAATTATTTTTGCCGCGCACGGCCGGACTTTAACCAACACACGGCAAAACGGACGCTTTCACATTATTTTTGCGCAACCACACTTTGTCATCGCCCTGCTCGGCCTATGCTAAGCTCATTTGCGGGGGGGGGGGGGGCGGCGGGGGGGGGGGGGGGTGGGGGAGGCGGGGGAGGCGGGGGGGGGGGGCGGGGGGGGTAGCAAAACTCTACGAACGTATTCACGTGACAGCAATCTGTTTTTGGCAACAGTTTGCACAGAAAGGCCGCCGCAGGCTATTGAAGTCAGCTATGAAAAGGGCAAAACCCGACCCGATTGTATGGCTGAATGCAATTGGTGCACTGGATGTCAATTTTCAGCGGTTGATCCTTGGAAATCCGGCCAAGCCCTCTATGTTTGATCGAGTGCAGCGGGAGCGGCCATGGCGCATTACCTGAGCGCTACCGTAGGACATTCACCGACCGGTGTTGGTTGTAGCCGCCGCACGCCGATGGCGAGCGCCTCGCGCCGATATGGTGAGCTACAGACCGTATGTGGTGAATGCCAAGCCGCCGTGGGACCATTCGCCAAAGCACAGTCAATCAATTGGTATGGAGGTTTTGCCGGCAATTAACAGTGGCTCGTTGATCACCCCGGATCTGCTTGCTGCCCTGATGCCGTGGACGTGGGCGACCATGTGTGAATCACGCCAGCAGCGGTTACTTTTCACCGTGAGTTCGCGCGGAAAGGCCTTTGGCAGCAGCTATTTGGTGAGCAGGTGCTGGTAGAAAACTTGCGTTCCTCACGGACATCAAAGGTCGGGTGATGCACCTGGCGAGGTGCAGATTTCCGATGTAAGAAACAAACGAAAATAAGCGGACGCTAACCGGCATTTCTTGCCGTTACATCGGATAGCCCTGCCGCCAGCACAGCGGCAAAACGAGGCCGGCTTACTTTTTGTAGAAAATATTTAGCTTTTTCCGCGCCGCGCGTTACGCATTGTTAGACGATATTGCGCCCCAATCGGCGCGCAACCAATACAGCAGTAAAAACATGTCGTTGACTTCTGGAATTCAACCAAAGCAATCAAACGCCAGGCCCACGCCGATAAGCCGGGCAAGGGGGGGCAGCGGCCAAAACGGAAATGCGGATCAGGCCAGCACAAGTACGAGGCGCGGTGAGAGGTGTTATTTGAGCAGCCAGGCCGCGATCTTAACGCTAGAGCAAAAACTGGCGACTTTCCGGAAATGAACGATGAGCAGATTTCTAAATTCGCAGCGCTCTGGAGGATGGCAGTTACAAAGTAGCGCTCAACAATTGGCCAGAAAATGCTTGATATGGATAAAGGCAATTTGGGTAAATAATTATGGCGCTATTGATGATTAAACAACCTTCTTGCGCAGATGTGCCAGTTGTTCTGCTTAGGGACCTTTCTGCGCGATGAGAAAGAGCTGCTGTCTACCTTCTTGACATCAAAAAGCTACGGACTGACCGACGAGCGCCAGCTGGAGCAATTCGCGACCCGCGCCAACTTAAGATTCACGCCTTTGGTAGCGATGGGTTTCGTCTGAGAGCGGCAATCCTTCGTTCATTGCCGCAGTGCTTGACCGACTCCCAGCTATGGGCCAGCCGATCAGGCGCTGACCCAGTGGCCAGCAGATGACAAAACAACGGCGGGTCATGGCCCCATGCAAAACGCCTGGCTAGATTAAGTGATATAGTGCGCGAGCCGTAGCCGACAGAACTTTTACGGCGCTGGTCCAGCATTACGGCAGTGTCTCCAGTACTATCTGGCAGCGGCCTGACGCATTTTAGTTGATATGCGTCGGCTGCGTTGCTTTGACACGTTTTTTTTATTCGCATTGGCCCAAGGTAGCCATGAGCATGGCCGCTGTAAAGTTTTTTGTCGCATTTTTCTTTTCAGTCCTGCCGCAAGCTGCGCTCTAGTGGGCACGTCAACGCTGATGATAGCGCCATTAGGATCTGGTTACGGTCGACGTCATAACTCGAGGCCCATTTACCTTCAGTTGAGGACCGGATGTGGGCGGACACCCGTGGCCATTTTCTGGAATAGTGCGCTCGGGCCTTTTACAAGGACCGTATTTCACCGGGTTTATCAGGTTCTGGTTTCAAGGCGGCGGATTTTAGCTCGAGCTGCAGTCCAGAAACCCGCGACCCCCATCCGCAACGAAGCACGGCCGTCATTACAAACGTGGTTGGCACCGTGGCAATGGGCGCGACCAACGCAACCAGACTCTGCAACGCCAATTTCTTTTCAACCCTGGACGCAAACGACTTCTTAATCAAACCGCGCCGGTGCAGGTTTACGCGGTGTTTGGGCAAGTTGTTTAGGATGGACGTCATTAGCATTGCCAATACAAGAAACAGGATCGCGCAAGGGATGAGTATGTTCCGCTTCAGGGCCATTTACGATCGAAAGCATGTCGGCTTGTTAAAAACTATGGCCATGACAGGGGCGGCGGCTGGATCACGCTAAATAAAAAAAAAAACCCTGGTTTGGAGAATGGCCGGTTTTTACTTAAATTGGCTTCAGTAACCAATGGTATGACGAGCTCAGTCTAGAGGGACAATCCAGATTCAGCATGTTGAGCGAATCACGAACTCTCGCCAGACTCTTTGCTGAGGCCGAATTTGGCTCGGCTGGATTTTTGGCATGTTGGCAGAACTGGATGAATCAACAGCCTGAACCCGCAATGTTCTGCATTTTATTTCACCCAGCAACCCCTCAGCCGTTGACGATCTAAGCGTGCAGGTGTCACTCTGGGCGCAATGCGAATTCGCGAACAGTGGTCAAGCTTGGCACCCGGCCGTGGCGGGCTACACGTTAGTCTTTTGCGGATGGGCAAATACGATGACATGCACTTTGGCGCAAGGTGACGTTGGCAAGACCTGAGCAAAAACCGATCTGCAGCCGCATGCCGTCGGATTCCTTCGTGGTCATTACGGAGCTGGCATCGCCGGTGCCTGCTTCGCGCGCAACTTGGCAGAACGGCGGAGGCAGTTAACAATACTGGATTTCACTGACGCAGCCAGGCTGCTTGGGCAACAAGCAGGGTGCGCTTTACGCAAGTTGGGGTGGAATTATTCGCCGCAAACGGCGTAGCGACTATCTGCACTGCTGTTCGCAGGAGGTTTTATCAGCGAGTTTCAGGCGCACCAAAGCAGCACCGATCACGCGATCTTTTTTCACGGCACTGGCTCTGTTACATTGGGCCTTTTACGCCAAGAACACAAACGCCAGCAATAAAATTTTTGCCCGCAATCACTAACCGGCCGGCGTGCTGTATCGGTGACGCGCAACAGGCACGATCTGGTGGGTGTGGCGGTCATTCGCGGGGGCTCTTGGTTTCCCCAGGGCGGATGGCTGGCACGTCGCCAATTGTGGCAGACTTGGCAACCATCGCGAATCACAATACACCATTGCAAGTACGGCTTGGTCCCAAAAGAAGGCTTATGGCAATTGGCGGCGGAAAGAGCAATGCGGCGAACAGGGTCGATAACTCTTTATCTGATAGTTCAATTGGTTATCTGCGCAGGTGTTCAAAACCTCGAACTGTTTCCCAGGCAGTGGCACCTGGGCGAGCGCCCTGCGTTCTAAACGCATTCGCGGCAAGTCAGCCATTTCAGCGGCAGCAATAACCTCGCCAACCGCGTATATTTGTGGGTTTCGCGCTATTTAAACCCACAGCACGGACGGCATAGCAGTAACCGGAGCCACGTTCGAACTTACGCGTGAAACCGACTTGCCCGACCACTGCGGGTCATCAGGAAAATTTGACGAACTGGGACCGCTTTGATACGGGCGTCGTAAATTGAATCATCCGGCTGTGCGGACGAAATTTTGCAGGGGCGAGTTGGCATATTTCGCTGCACACACACGATTAGCAACCAGTGGAGGCGGGCGTCGGCACGCAAGCATAACACTAATGCGTGTTTCTTGGATGTTTCACGTCTCGGAAGTAAGGGGCCTTACATACGCGCCGCTGTTGGCAGAATACCTTGGCTGTCGATGTGTCGCCAACAGCTGCCCCTACCCGTGGGCATTGGCACACAGATCGTGTCGAGCGCGTTTTACAGCAGATTGTAAGGAGCGCTATGTCTATCCCGTTGTGAGCCAGCGGCAATAGGAAACGCGCCTGCCAGAATATTTCGAACGCGGGTGGGAACGTGAAGGCGAGGTACGCGGAAAAGCGCAAAATTAAAAGCCGGAGCTACGCGAAAAACAGAAGCAGAATTCCAGTCGGGGGTTGCAGGCTGGGAACGAAAGCCAAAGCAGTATGGCCGCAAGTACCGCCGGCGAACTATAGAGGCATCGGCCTTACTTGCCGGTATCGATTTGTGGTGTGTCGGCGTAGCGTCGATTACGGCAACAGCCACTCTTTAGGCGGAGCTTGACGCATGGGGAGGACCAGACTCGCACTTAGCGGTTACGGTGGGAACAACATTCATTGCAGCTTGGTCAAGAACTTTGGCTAGTTGGCTTGGGCAACGAGTTCCGGCGTCTTGATCCAGCTGTGTGCAGCATCAATCGTGCAAGCTGATGTGCGTCGGTTTTGGAAACGCGGTCAAAAACGCTGCACGTTCGATAGTTGCAAGCTTTTGATCTGCAAGCATTGCCCGGGACTCGTTGCAGCAAACAGCCAAGTTCGTTGACCATGCTGCAATGATGTTGTTTGCCACCTAACGCTAAGTGGCGAGTATGGTTTTTCCCCATGGCGGTCAAGGTCGTTAGAGTGGCTGTTGCCGGTATCGACGCTACGCCCGCACACACATAGTCGATACGGCAAGTAGGCGCGATGCTTCTATAGGTTCGCCGGCGGGTACTGCGGCCATACTGCTTGGGCTTTTCGTTTCCCAGCCTGGCACCCCGCCTGGAATTTTGGTCTGTTGTTTCGCTGTTATCGGCTTTATTTTTGCGCTTTCGCGTTACTCGGCTTACGTCTTCCACCGGCGGTTGGAAATATTTTCTGGCAGGCGCGTTTCTATGGCCGGCCTGGCTCATACGGGATAGACATAGGCGGCTTCCTTTATTCCTGCTGATAAAACGCGCTCGACACGGGTGTTGTGTGGCAATGCATCGGGTAGGAAGTGTTGGCAGACACATGCGATCGCCAGGTATTCTTGCCACAGGGCGCGTATGTAAGGCCCTTACTTTCGAGGACCGGTGAAATCAAGCACCGGCATTTAGTGTTTATGCTTTGCGTGCGACGTGGCGCCTGCCATGGTTGATATCGTGTGTGTGCGCGAAAAGCCACTCGCCCCAATGCAGATTTCGTCCGCCACAGCGGATGTTCATATTTTTACGGAGCCGGTATCCAAAGCGGTCCAGTTCCGTCAAATTTTCTGATGACTGGCAGTGGTTCGGCAGCGGGTTTTTCATTCGCGGTAGGTCGAACGTGCTCGGTATAATGCTATGCCGTCGTTGCTGTGGGTTAAATTTAGCGCGGAACAAATACGGGGCGTTGGGCGAGGTGATTGCTGCCGCTGGTAAATGGCTGACTTGCCTGGCGAATGGGCTTTTAGACGAGGCGGCTCCAGGTGCCAGCAATGCTGGGGGAACAGTTCGATGGGTTTGGAACACTGCGCAGATAAACCAATTGATCTTGATTCTAGATTAGAGTTTATCGGACCTGTCGCCGATTGCTGGCGGGACTGTCGGCCACTGATTTGCATAAGCGTCTTTTTGGACCAAGCCGGTTTATTGCATGGGGGTGTTTGTGATCGCGGAATGTTCGAACAGGTTCTGGCAACAATTGCGACGGTGCCAGCCATCGCCCTGGGGGACAGAGCCCGCAGCGATTGAACGCCACACACAGATCGGTGGCTGTTTGCGCAGTCACCGGATACAGCACGCGGGCGGGAGTAGTGATTGCGGGCCAAAAAATTTATGCTGGACGTTGATTGTTCTTGGTGTTTAAAGGCCAATTGTAAAAAGGCCAGTTGCGTTGAAAAAAAGGAGGCTTAAATTGGAGTGAATCGGTGCTTTGCTTTGGTGGCCTGAAATTGCTGATAAAAACGCTCTGCGACAGCGTGCAGTAGCGCTAGCGCCGTTTGCGGCGGAATAATCCACCCCCAAACTTGGCGTAAGCGCACCCTGCTTTGTTGCCCGAAGCAGCTGGCTGGCGTCAGTGAATCCAGTATTTGTACTGGCACTCGCGTTCTGCCAGTTTGCGCGCGAGGCAGGGCACGGCGTTGCAGCGCCGATAATGACCAGGAATCGCGGAGGCTGGCTGCAGATGGGTTTGCTAGGTCTTTGCAAGCGTCACCTTGCGGGCCGAGTGCAGTTGTCAGTCGTATTTGCACCATCGCAAGACTAATGGGTGTAGGCCCGCCCGGCGGGTGGCAAGCTTGTTACAGCTGTTCGCTGAATTCGGCGTTGCGGCAGAGTGGGGACACTGCACGCTTGAGTCGTACGGCTAGAGGGTGTTGCTGGGGTGGGAAATGAAATGCGAAACATTGCCGGGTCAGGCTTTGATTCATCCAGTCTGCAACAGGCCGAAAATCAGCCGAGGCCAAATTCGGCTCTCAGCAAAGATGTCTGTGAAGAGTGTCGTGATTCGCTCAACATGCGTGGATCTGGATTGTCTCTTAGACTTGAGTCGTAATAAATTTTCGGTTTTACTGAAGCCATTTAAGTAAAACGGCCATTCTCCAAACCAGGTTATTTTAGCGTCTCAAGCGGCCGGCCTGTATGGGGCATAGTTTTAAACAAAGCGAATATGCTTTCGATCGTAATGGCCTGAGCGGAACAATCACTCTGCTTTGCGCGATCTGGTTTTCTTGTATTGGCAATAGGCGTCAATGACACGTCCATTGCCTGAAAAACTTTTGCCAACACGCGTAACTGCACGGCGAGTTTGGATTTAAAGAAAGTCGTTGTCGGTCAGGTTTGACCAAAGATTGGGCGGTTGCAGAGTTGGTGCGTTGGTTCGCGCCATTGCACGGTGCCGCAAGGTTTGGTAATGACGGTCGTGGCTTTTCGTTGAGGGATGGGGGCGCGGGTTTCTTTTGGGACTTTGGCAGCTCGGAGCTAAAATCGCCGCCTTGAAACCATGAAACCTGAATAACCCGGTGAAATACGGTGCTTGGTAAAAGACCCGAGGCGCCACGTATTCCAGAAAAATTGGACGGTGTCCGGCGCCAAATCGGGCCTCAACTGAAGTGTTAAATTGGCTTCGGAGGTTATGACGTTCGACGTTACCAGATCCTTGAATGCGCTATCATCAGCGTTGACGGTGCCATAGGCGCAGTTGCGGTAGGACTGAAGAAAATGCGGACAAAAAACGTTTTTATCAGCGGGATGCTCTGGCTACCTTGGCAGATTGCGATTAAAAAACGTGTCAAAGGCACGGCAGCGACGCATTCAACTAATTATGGTTCAGGCGCTGGCCGAATAGTACTTGGGGCACTGCCGTTATGTGGCACCAGCGCCGTTAAAGTTTCTGTTCGGCTTACTGGCTCCAGCGCACTATATACTTCATTAGCCAGGCGTTTTTGCATTGTGGGGCCATGGACGCCGGGCCGTTGTTTTGGTTCAGCTGCTGGACTGGGTCAGCGACCTTTGATCGGTTGCGCCAGAGCTGGTGGAGTTCGGTCAAGCCAGCTGCGGCAATTGAAGCTGGGAGGTTGCCGCTTCAGACGAAAGCCATCCTCAAGCGTGAATCCTTAGTTTGGCGAGTTCGCGGATTTGCTTCAGAGGGCGTCTTTTTCGAGTCGGTGCAGTCTTGTAGCTGTTTGATGCAGAGGTAGACAGAAGCTCTTCTCATCGCGCAGAAGGTCGCCATAGCAGACAACTGGCGGACATCTTGCGAAGGAGGTAGTTTTTAGATCCTCAATAGCGGCCTATTTATTTACCCAAATATGCTTTTATCATGTTTTCAAGCTTTTTCTGGGCCAATTGTTGAGCGTCTACTTATGTAACTGCCATCTTCCAGAGCGCTTGGAATCTTAGAAATCTGTCATCGTCATTTCCGGGAAGTAGCCGTTTTTGCTCTAGCTGTTTAAGACGCGGCCTGGCTGGCTCAATTAACACTCTTCACGCGGGGCATGGCGTACTTTTTGTGCTGTGGCCTGATCGCAGTTTGTCGTTATTTTGGCCGCGCTGGCCGGCTTTATCGGCGGTGGGGCGCTGCCGTGTTGATTTGGCTTTTGGGTTGATTCCATTGAAGTCAACGGGAATGTTGTATACCTGCTGTAATTGGTTGCTGCGCGATTGGGGCGCAAATATAGGTCTATCAATTGCGTACGCGCGGGGGAAAGGCTTTAATATGTTTTCGACAAAAAGTAGCCGGCCTCGTTTTGCGCTTTGTGGCTTTGGCGGGCAAGGGCTTATTGGCGATGTTAACGGCAAGAAAGTGCCGGTTAGGTCGCCTTATTTTCGTTTGTTTTTACATTCGGATCTGCACTGGCCAGGTGCAGTCCGACTTTGATTGTCCGTAGAGGACTGAAGTTTTTCTACCAAGCACCTGCTCACCAATAGTGCATTGGCCAGGCCTTTCGCGCGAAACTCACGGTGAAGAACGCTGCTGCGGTGATCATACATGGTCGCCACGTTCCACGCATCAGGGGCAGGCAAGCAAGATCCGGGGTGATTAACGAGCCATGGTTAATTGGGCCGGTCGAACCTCCGTTACAATGATTGACTGTGCTTTGGCGATTGCAGTGCAGGCGGGCTGGCATTCACCACAACGGTCTGTAGGCTCACTATCGGCGCGGAGGCGCTTCGCCACGGCGAAGTGGGCGGCTAGCAAAGCCGTGTCGTGATGTTATGGTGCGCTCAGGTACATGCGCCATGGCTCGCTCCGATGCACTCGTAACATAGAGGGCTGGCGGATTCCAAGGAATCACCGTTGAAATGACATCCATGTGCACATTTGCATTCAGCAATGACAATTCTGGGGTCGGTTTATGCAACTATTCTAGCTTTGGACTTCATAAGCTGCGGCGGGCTAGTTCTTCGTGGCAAACTGGTTGCAAAAAAACAATTAGTGCAGCGTGATATCGTGTGCGGTAGAGTTTGCTAGCGCAATGAGCTTAGGATAGGCCGGCAGGGCAGATGACAAGAGTGTGGTTGACGCATAATGTTTGAAAGCGTTTCTGTTTTGCCGGTGTTTTGGTAAAGTCGGCCCGTGCTGCGGGCAAAATAATTCGTGCATCCGATTCGCGGGGCACTGGTCGTTAACTTGACATGCAGTCGCCATATTTTGGCGATGTTCAGAAATGCTCTTTCAAGACTCTTTAAGCGAGCAAAAACTATGCCGGTTAGCGGCGTCGGGGAAAGAACTATTGGCAGGTGTATTGGACAGCGTTAACCAGGTAGCGATGGTCGGTTAAACAAACCGGCTGGAGTTGTTATTGTTTTCGGCTCCGCGGGCGCCGATTTATTGGGCTTAATGTGTTCAGGTAAAAAGGTGTTGCGTGCCCTAAGCTGCTTCAGCATTTCCAGCAGCTGCCGGTGGTTCGCGGCGTGGGCTAACACGCGGCGCGACTATTCGGATTATTTGATTTTCTGGCGATGGACGATTGCATGGCGGCCATCCCTCAAGAAATTCTGGCACCAGTTTTTGTTGATTTCATACGAGTACAATCGCAAACAAGGCTTTCTGGTAAGTGGTGTGGAAGGCATTGTGACATTGAACTGGGAAGATATTCTGGCCACGCCAAAAGGCGCAGCCGCGATGTATACATGACAGCCGTCACAATTTGACGACCAAACTCATTTGACGGTCATGATGTAGAAAGGTTTCTTTCGGGGAAGTGTGGCTCGTTTAAAGAAGACGTTGGTGAAGACTCTCAGCCGCAATGCATCGGGATTCAAAGGTTATTTTCCGGTGTTGGTGGTGGATGATGTCCAGTGTGGCCGGCGCAGATCGGCTTTGCCTTGAAAGCGATAGCATGGATGTTGCACCCTAATAGACGGCAGCAGGCGTTGGATTATCTGGGAGAGATCACGCCGGACGGTTCGGAAGGCGACGATCATCATTCATGATGATTTTGACGTGAATGCCCCTGAAATGGACGGGTATACACTAGTTGCGCGCTGCAAAGAAAATCTCGCTTCATCAGTTGTTTATTATGCTGCAACACGTCTGGCGGACGTGTTTATAAAGCATGGGTTCGAAGTGGGTTGAGACGATTTTTATGGCAAATTTAGCCCCGACGAATGGGACCGAGCGGAGTTATGGAAATATTATTGATGGAAAATAAACGTGTTTACTTCACAGGCGTCAGAATCGAGAACGCATGAATAGGCTGAAAATTACTCCTCGAATACGTTGCGTTCAAACCTTTTTACAGAACGCAATCCGGCATTCTGTGGGCGACAATAAACAGGATATCTGGTGAAGAGTCGGCTGCGCCGGATTCTGGAAGACAATCAGCTCAGGCTCTTCTTGGCGAGTTACTCGATCGCTTGAGCGTCCGCGGCTCGCCATTTAATTTGAGCGAGGTTGGTTATTGATGCTATGACCACAATGGAAACTTATGGTTTCGGAGACAATATTCCGTTCCGCTTTTTGCGGATATTTTGCTGCCTGATTTTTGCTTGAATCGATTAAAATGGACAACCGTTTAAGGGCATGCTGGTCGGCGGCCTGCTTCCACCGGGCAGGACCTTATTCCACGGCAATCGTGATCGAAGAGTATCGCCGATAGGCTCCTGGGCGCCTGCGTGAGTTGAAGATTGTTGCCACCGACATTTCCAAAACGGTTCTAGGGCATGGGCGCGGACGCGACGCGGCGAATTAGAAGCTTTGCTATTGGCCGGGGCTTGTCGCCGGAGCGGGACAAAAACAGTTTTTACACGCTTTGCTGTACCACGCAGTTGGCAGTGATTTCAAAACCACAGAATTTAAATCGATGGTTTGGAGTTAAGGAAAATTAACTCTATTAGGCAGCGGTATTCTTCTAGGTAAGTTTGATATTGCCATGTGCCGCCAACGTGCTGATTTATTTTTCGGATCCGCGGGCACAAAACGCGGGACATTCTTTACCGTATTTCACGACCGTCCTTGAACCCGGAGCGGTATTATATACTGGGCGCTTCGGAATCCCTTACAGACGGTTAACTGACCTGTACGAGTATTGGTCAGAGTGCCAGTCGGGTAATTATCTACCGGAAAAAAAAAATAACAACGTATTGCCATTGTAAATGGTATGGGTGTTGATTTGCGGCGCAGGCGTGCCATGTTGCACGCGCCACATTTATCGTGTTTTATTGGCAAGCAGTTCAGGGCCGGGGCGTCTCGGCCGGTAGCCTGACTACGCGATCCTTGCCGGTTGCGTTCGTTGGTGGTGGTACGGTGTTGATCCATCAAACGGCCCTGCTTTAGGGCTCGCCGTTCGGGCGCAAAAGCAGGTTATTGATGTTGGGACGGTTATAGAGGCACGATCAGCGGATGGGGTGGATGCCTTGGGCCTCCTGCAGTGGCTTTTGCCCTTTTGTGTCTAAGCGGCGGTTGGCGGCGGCAGCGGGCTTTGCTCAGTGGATACATCAATAACCGCTTTGCCGCGGGGGCACCTATAGGAGTCTGGGTCCCTCCCAAGCTAGCCGGCACGCAAAGCAGCGCGTTTTCTGTTAGGTTAGGATGGTGTTGGCGGCTTGCGGGTGGTCGGGAAATTGCTCGATTGGACGGTCGGGGGGGGGGGGGGGCTTGCGATTTCCCGCTACAACCCGTTTTGGGACTTAGCTGGCTTTTTGGGGAACTGGCAAAAAGGGCGGTTCAGGCTTTTTGGACTTTTTGCGATAGATTCATATTGATTTTTTTGCTCGGGGTTTACCGGCAGTAAGCGGCGGAATTAAACGCGACCGCTGCATGGAAAGGTGGTGATGTCTTATTTTTTTTCCTCACTTTCTTTGCGTGAGC
>Ga0163217_1092316_pt1 | contig 14318 bp, 14 predicted proteins | sample SynspAceP_FD_185933 | JGI IMG/M metagenome (GOLD analysis project Ga0163217, IMG submission 185933) | Saline lake microbial communities from Ace Lake in Antarctica - Synechococcus sp. Ace-P (PacBio error correction) | ecosystem: Environmental > Aquatic > Non-marine Saline and Alkaline > Saline ... | reverse complement strand
TATAGTCAGGCCCGTCGGGCATTGGTCAGCGTGCCGGTGCCATTCGCTGGTTCGCCATTCGACGATTTCCACCATCATAAGTAAGCGCGCCATCGGAAGGTAGGTGATCTTGCCTGAGACGCCTCGCTTTACGCCGTTCCACCCATGATCGCCTAGATACTCATAGCGCCGGGGGATTGCCATAACGCTTTTGCCGTGGTGGTTTGGCATGCGGAAACGGACCCTTCGTAGCGCACGCCATGGCATATGCGCGTGCCCTGACCGGTGATCGCGCCGGCTTCCATTCGCCCTCGTAAGTGCCGCCATCGGTGCTAAAGGTGATCTTGCCGATCCGTCCGGCTTTGCCCTTTTTCAAAGTTGCCCTCGTTAGACTCGATCCGTTGGAAAACGCGCGACGCTTTCCTTTGATCTCTCCGTTACGACCCAATTGCCTTCGTATTCATAGCCGTTGGCAGCGTGTTAGGTGCCCTGTCCGTGCTGAACGCCGTTCTTTTAAAACGTCCCCTCATAGGACGCCAACCATCGTGTATTTGCTTGCTTTGTACGTCGCCATCTTGCGGCAGGTGCGGTGAAGGCAGCAGCCCCAAGGCAAAGGTATCAGCGGCGGTCAGTTTCAATTCCGTCATACAGCAACTTCAAAAGAGAGTGCGGCCAAGAGCGGCGGCGAGTTGTAACGCTTAGCCTATTCCAATGGCGCTGCGAGGGGCAATTCGGTTCTTTGCCCGGGCGTGCGCTTTGTCTTTTACTTGGCGCGTGTATAACATAAGCTACATCACTTGCGTAGATATCGAAGGATCGCCTCATGACAATCCCGCGTTTTCGCATCACGCTTGGCCAGTGAAACCCCACCGTCGGGGATTTGGCCGGAAACGCAGACCTCGCGCGGGTATGCCTGGGCCCCAAGGGCAAAGAGGCCGGTTGCCGACTGGTGGCTCTGCCAGAAGATGTTCGTGCCGATACAATGCCCAGACCCTTGTGATGAGTAGCAGGCTTTCCAGGCTGGATGTCATGACCCACCTCGAAAAAAGCGGCTGGCCGCTGATTGTGCGGACGGGCCCGCGCTGGCCATTGGCGCACCTGGGTCGAAGGGGCAAGCTTTAAATAAACGCTTATGTGATCCTCAGGGCGCATAGATCGGCCAGCCGCGTGTTCAAACACAACCTGCCAACGAGATGTCTTTGACGAGGTTGCGGTATTTTCGACAGCGCGCCTTTGCGTGGGCCGTACGCCGTCGGCGATACCCCGCACATCGGAAGGCCCGATCTGCGAAGACGCATGGCACCCCGATGTGGGCCGAAAACACTCGCCGAAACCGGGGGAGTTCTTGCTGGTGCCCAACGGATCGCCCCTATTCTTTATCGCGCAAGTCGAGAGCGTTGAACCATATGGTTATGCCCGTGTGGTCGAAACTGACACTGGCCGCTAATTTACCTCAATATGGTAGGTGTGGTCAGGATGATCAGGCTTTGACGGGCGAGCTTTGCGCGTGAACCCGGGGCAACTGGCGTTTCAAATGCCGCGGTTTGACGCGCAGATAAACCACATGTGCGATCTGAACAAACCGTCGAGGTGGCGCCAGTGGTCTGAGGGCGAGGAAGGATGCCGTGCCATCGGAGCTTGAAACAGGACTACCGCTGTGATGGTTTGCAGGCTTGCGCGACTACATGGGCAAGACTTGGGGCTTTAAGAAAGTTGTTGCTGGGCCTGTTTCACGGGCGGCCATTGATCGGCGATTGTGGCGACGATCGCTGTGGATGCGCTTGGGCTGAAAATGTGCCGCTGTGTGATGCTGCCGTCCGAATACACGTCCCAAGCCTCGTGGATGATGCTGAATCCGTCGCCAAGGCGCTTGGCTGCGCTAGACTATGCTGCCTATTGCGCAGGGGCGCGCGGCGATCACCGACACACTGCCCCGCTGTTGATGGCACCGAACCCGACCGTGACCGAGGAAAAACATCAGATTCGCGCCTGCGCGGGCTGTTGTTGATGGGCGGTCCAGTAACAATTCGGCGAGGATGCTGTGACCACAGGCAAACAAGTCAGAGGTCGCGGTTGGGCCTATGCCACGATCTAATTGGCGGACATGGCGGGGGGGCTATAACCCCATCAAAGGATTGTACGCAAAACCCGTGGTCTTTGACTGCTGCCGCTGGCCCGCAATTGAAAACCCATCGCTCTCGAGTTGGATGACCTGTGGCCCCGCAGGGCGTATCGTGATCCAGCGCCGGTATCTCATCGACAAGCCGCCGACAGCCGATACTTTTGCGGCGAGAGTCAGAAAGGACAGCGACGAGCCTGCCAGATTATCCCGATCTGGATGCGATTTGCCTGACGAGTCCATTGTCGACGACTTGGGTCCATCGCGATTGCCTGTGGCGGCGGGGTTTGACCGCGATGTGCCAAAAAGTCGAAGCACGTGCTTTTATATCAGTGGAATTACCAAAGCCGGTTTCAGTCCGCTCCCCCTGCCCCCGTTTGTGACCCAAAGGCGCGTTTCTGGTTGGACCGCGCTTATCGGATCGTGAACCGCTGGCGCGACCCCAGTTGAATCCCGCGCGCGTTTCTTTGCACGTTAATTAGACAATGACGCCGCCGTGGGAACCAAGTCCACGCCGGTCCAATCAGGAGAATACCCCAGATGACCATTCACCCGCTTTTGCGCCCCGTCCCGTCCGGCCTATATCCAACTGTAGGCAACCTGCGCACGGCGCTGAGAACTATTCGTGATCGCCTCGCAAGACGGTGGCGAGTTCATCCTTGCGGATCGACGACACCGATCCGGTGCGCAGCAAGGAAGAATAACGTCGACGGTCTGAAAAGAAGACCTGACGTGGCTCGGGCTGCATTGGGAAGATCGACAGATGTGACACGCCTCAGTCAGAGCAGGATAGAAGAGAAAAATACCAAACAACCGCCAGAGAAACGAGATGCCGACGTACAGGGCGAGACTTTCTATAATAGAGCGTGGGGAAACGCCGACCGAACTGGATCCTCAAGCGCAAGAAACAGCCTGAAACATGGGCAAGCGCACGGCTCTGATACCGCGCCTGCGCTGAAAACCTGTCGGATGCGCGAGAAAAAGCCTAAAGCTGCGCCCGACGAACGCGGCCCGGCGTGCATGTGGCGCTTAAGCTGGAATCTCAGGAACGGATCGTAATGGAAGGATGGCATCCTTGGCGACATCTCGATTGATGCGGGCGTCGGTTTCGGATCCCGTTTTGATCCGCGGGTTGACGGCCAGTTTGTCACACTGGCCCGTCAGGTCACGTTGGATGATACAGAGATGGCTGCGCATGTTAGTGCGGCGGGCCGTCCGGACCACGTGACCAACACAGGCGAACACAAATCCAGATCATGCACGCACTTGGCGCACCCGTTGCCCTCCTTTGCGCACCATTCCTGTTGGACCGGATCCGCAAGGCGAGGGGCTTGCTGTCGAAAAACGTCTTGGGGCGTGCTGGCGCTGCGCGTATTGCTGCGCGCGCGGCGTGCATTCCGTTGCCTGTGCTGGTCCATTCATGTCGCGTCTGGGGTCGTCTGATCCGGCGAGCTGCGCACCGACAGTGGAGGCCCTTGATCCGATGGCTTTGACATCGAACGCTTTGGGCTCCTGCGCCCGACCAAGTTGACGTCGAAGAACCTGTTCCCGATTGAACGGGCCGCTATTTGCAGACCCTCCGCTCGAGGGGTCTCTGATGAGATCGCGCCTTTTGTGTGCCAGACGACAAGGCTTGCGACTATTCTGGCAGGTCACGCGCGAAACGTCGACGACACTTCGCGATCGTTGAGGATGGGGCAGATGTTTAGCGTCGGTCGCGGAGGCGGTGATCGCGGACGAAGACAAAAAAGTTCGTCGCCGAGGCTTTTGGCCTTGTTGCCCGAGGCGAATTTGGACGAAGCACATGGAGTCACATGGACTGCCGGCAGTGAAAAAGAGCAGACAGGCGCAAGGGCAAAAGGGCTGTCAGTGACCGCTGCGTCTGGCGCTGACGGGCAAGCCCCACGAGGGCCGGATATGGCCGCCGTGCTGCCGTGTTGCAAGTCGTGAAGGCACGCGGTGTGACACCGGTCGGGTCGCGGGCGCAAGTCGGGAGACCTCGGCGAGGAGTTATCTTGGCAAAAGAATAGCGCTGTCCGGCTGACATAAGCTCCCATCCATGGTTGATGGGCGCGCCAATAGTTTTTATCGGGCAACTGTTCGGCACTCGTGGCCAACATGTCTTTGCTGGCCTCTTGTCGGGCTGGTGGCCGTTTCCTTGTCGATTTTCGTCGAAAACATGATGTTTTCATTTCTTATGCTGGGCAAGCCGGAGCTGGGCGGCCCATCGGCTATGCGGGGCCGATCTTGGTTTTTTCACCCACGTCTTTCGGATGCGTCTGGGGGATTTTGCAGGCGGTGCTTGGTTCGCGCGGGCCTTTGGGGCAGGATTGATGCGCAGCGTGCGCGAGAACGTACGACCATGCGCTGTGCTATGGGGCGTTTTTCGGCACGTGATCTTTTGCGCTTGTGTTTGTTTCTATCGCTGGCATGTTCTGGTCGGATTGGTCGCGCGCGCGGTGAGACGGCGACACTGGCGCGTGCATTTACTTGCAGATTGTTGTTGCCGTCCCGTCCCGTTCCTCATGGTTGGGGATGATGTGGCAGCCCATCCTGCGGGCGCATGGGGATGCACGCCGCGCCGGATGATTGGGCAACGATCGCGGGGGTATTGTGAATGCATTCTTGACCCCATCCTTGAATCTTTACTTCGACCTGGGGTCTGGACCGGTGCCGCCTGGGCGCTTTTTGTCGCGCGGGTCGCCGTGAATTGCCTATACCGCGTTTGATGGCAATCGTGCGCCACATATGCCGGACGGCGGATCGCGATGCTCACGGCCATTCGTGTGTGTGGACGCGATCTGTTGCCGGTTGTTTGGTCCATCGCGGTGCCCTGCTCATCCTGACGCAGGTCGCAACGCCTGTAGGGGCAGCATATTGTTCACCGCGGCCATGGCGGCCTATGGCGGAAGACGCGCGTGCGGGGCATGGCGATCGTCAGCCGGATGATTTGGCCCTGTGGCCTTTGCCGTGATTTGCCCTGTCTGGCTGCGTGGCCGATTCATCGGGCAGAATTTTGGCCGGGCGATTGCGGTCGGGTCAAAACGGAGCCTCCTGCCGCAGGGGGGTACAGCTTTGCTCGCAGTTGGATCGTGGCCGATTTCCGCGCCGCGCTGTTTTGCTCGTCCGCGCACCGTGGCGGCGATGCTCTGACGCGAAAGGCATTTTTTTAACCCGGGGGGGACGTTTTTTTTGGGAAAATTTTTTCCCCTTTTAAAAATCTGTTCTGCGGCCGCTTTCGCTGGCGTTCTTTTAACGGCGTGTTGTTCGCCTCTCCAGAATGCAGCGTTCAACAATATGGGCCACTCCCTATTATTCGGCGGTCCACCAAACTGGGTCGCAAAACACGCTATAGCGATTGATATCCCCTTCGGTCTCGGGCCGGCAGGCCTGCTGTTCGGCCTGGGCCGGCCCGTGCTCAACTTTGGGCAGGGCGGTCCAGGCGGGGGTAGTCTTTGGGGACGCTGGTCGTGGTCTTTTCTTGGCGCGTCGGGATGATCGCGGCAAGGGGGCAGCGCAAACGCGCCAAGCCGAGGTCTTTGCCCGCGAACGGGCGGCTTGATGTCGCTACTGCACTGCGCCGAAGGCGGGTCAAGATTTGTTCGTCCACCAGCGCGGTTTTCCTGCGCGGTAAGCGTCTTGTTTTGCACGCGGGGTATTTTCGGCGCTGCGCAGGTCGTTCCACGGATCGGCGTGTCCCCAGCCGGCGCGTTCGTGTCAAAAGAACCGCTGCACGCCGTCGAACCCCGTAATATTCGCGCAGGGACCCTTGGACCACGAACTCAATATAGCTGAGCAAAAGGTGTGTCGCCGATGTCACATGGTGTCCGTCGGCACTGGGATATAATCTGTTGCTGTTGACCATGTCGGGGGGCGGAATGGATGTCGTGTACGGACAGCCCCGTTCGACCCGGATCGGGTTGAGTGGTTTCGCGGGTATCCGCGCCACCCAGTCCGCACCAGCACCGCCCGCGATTTCCATACCCGTCGATGTGACGGTTGCTTTTTCAGGCAGACGCTGAGAAAGACGGTGCGATGCCCCTGCGATGCGAACCAAAAGCCGGTGCCACCGCTGCAACTGTGCCGGGACGGGCGTCGGGGTAGGCGTGCGGTATTGCGGTTTACGAGGCTCCATAGCCGGAAAAATATCCGGTTTTTGTCATGCGCGTGTTTTTGGCGTCCGTGCGGCGCTGTAGTCCACATCCTTGCGCCTGTGCAAGGCTTCGCGGTGGGGCTGCCTCAATATTCCGGCACGGGGATGAAAGTTTAGCGCTGCGGCTGGTCAACTTTTGCTTGACGCAGCGCCGACGGATCCGGCATAGCACTTGCCCACACCGTTACGGGAAACCGGCGCAAAGCGGTGCCGAAGGAGCACCGCCCCGGAAACTCTCAGGCGCCCAGGCACCGCAACGGGAGCTCTCCCACAACTCTGAGAGTTGAGTGGACGCCAACAGCCGTCCGGCGAAGGGGATAACGATCCCTCAGGCAAATGGACAGAGGGGCATTTGACGGGCTGCATTTCCCTGCTGTGTCTGTCCTGTGTGGTGCCCAGTCATGGTCAATGGCCTCCCTTCTGGATATGGAAAAAGGCCGCATGTGGACCATGAGCGATTTGCCAACAGGACACCGCTATACGATTTCATCTGTGAACACTGCTGAGGTGGCAAGATGGTGCCCTTTGCGGGCTATTCCATGCGCTGTGCTAGTACCGATGGGCAACGTTGATTGAGAAGAACATCTTTGCATACCCGTGGCCGCTGCGGCGTATTCGACGCAGCCACATTGGGCAGGTGATGGTGACCGGCCCGTCGTGGAGGCCGCAGCACTGGCGTTTGGAAACGCTAGGTTGCCGATTGAACGTGCTGGGGCTGGGAAGACGGGCGTCAACGCTATGGGGTTTTTTCACCAACTGACGCGGGGCGGGATCGAAGGATTGATCTGATGTTTTGCGCGTCGTGAGCGATGAACCTGGTTTGTTGTCGTTGAATTGCGGCCTCAGAGAGACGGACATCGCGCGGATGAAAAGCGCGCTTGAGCCTTGAGCTCCACCGTTACCACCGATTCACGACCGTTGCCTTGATTGCTGTGCAGGGGCCGACGCAGGGCCGGCGGCCATCGCCACCCTGAAGCCTGGCCGCAGACGCTCGATAGCAGGTTCATGGATTTTTGCGACTTGACGCTGGACGGTCGTAGAAGGTTCTGGGCCTCGCGGTCGGGCTTACTCACCGGCTGAGGACGATTCCAACGTCTTGTACCAGGAAAAGCGCAGGCCCGAAAGGCATTGGTCCGCCGTTTGCTGGAGATCGAGGGGCGTCGAGCCGATTCTCGGCGCGCGGGCTATCTCGCTTGCGGCCTCGACGGCGACGGTTGCGTTGTCTGTTACGGCAATGACATCGATGCGGGCACAAAACCCGGTGGGAGGCTAAGCCTTGACAATGGGCGATCCGAAGGCCCGCCGCGCTCGGTGGTGACGTGCGGGGGGCTAACCCCGGTTGCCGACGCTGTTCGGCAGGGCCGCGATTTCAAAACTGCACGGCGCGCAAGGGCGGTGCGGTCTTGGCCCCGAAGGGCCGTGCCCCCATGCGCGACGGCACACCGCTTTTGATTGCCGCGACAGGTGGCACGCAGGTGGGCGAAGTGACGTCGGGCATTCGGGCCGACGGTGGCGGGCCTGTCAGCAAATGGGCTTATTGGTTAGTGAGGCCGGCAAGGCGGGTGGGTAGTTGATACGAAAGCTGTGGGGCGAAGTGCTCGGCACAGGTCTGCCAGTGACTCGTTGCCAAAGCGTGCCCTTTGTTGCGGCGAATTTTAAAAGATAATCGTAGTGGATAGGATGGAGAATTGAGTTCCGAAGAAACACGAAATGGCTGCGGGTTGAAGGCGACGAAATCGTCGTTGGCATCACCATTCACGCGGCCGAACAGCTTGGGCGACGTGTGTTTGGTCGAGCTGCCCGACGAAGGCACACTGTCAGCAAGGACGACGAAGTATTGTCGATCGAATCCGTCAAGGCGGCGTCCGGATTATTCTGGCACGATTGATGGCGAGATCCATCGAGGGTCAACAGCACGCTGTCCGGACAACCCCCCGGCCCTGTGAAGACGACCCGCTCAGGGCGAGGCTGTTTCCCTTAAGATGAAGGGCGTCCGACCCGCAGCAGAATGGACGGAGTTCATGGACGAATAGCGCCTATCCAAAAAGTTCATCGGGTGAAGCCGCTGCCCCGCGGAGGCCTCCGCGGGGATTTTATACCATTTGGAAAGAGGGGCCTTGCGGCCATGTTTTCCAAAACCGGGACGAATATTTTGCCGTATAGATTTTGCCAAAACCGCAGGACATATCCGGGGCCTTTCTCCGGCAGAGATGTCGGACAGTTTGAAAACGTGGCGCGCAGAGCCTTGGCCGCGTGATCGTATGACACGATGCCGCTCAAATCGCCAGCAGAAAGAGCCGCTGGATTTTGGCAAGCCGATTGTCAGAGCGCGAAGTCTGTTGGAATACAGCGCGTGGTGGCGGGAACAAGAACAAAGGTGCTGACCTCGCTGATCGGGCAGGGGCTATCACGGCACTTGACGCCGCCTGCGATCCAGCGCAAACATTTTGAAAACCGCGCATGTACACCGCCTACACGCCCTACCAGCCCGAGATCAGTCAGGGCCGGCTTGAAGCGCTGTTGAACTTCCGACGATGAATCAGCGATCGTAACCGGCCTCGAGGTCGCCAACGCGTCTCTGCCTGGACGAAAGCGACGGCCTGTGCCGAGAGCGATGACGATGGCGATGCGCCTGTCGAAATCGAAGGCCCAAAGGCGTTCTTTTGTCGACCGCGATTGCCACCCAGAACATCGCCGTGATCCAGACCCCGCGCGGCCCCGCTGGATATCGAAGTGATCATCGGCGATCCGGGACAAATGGGACGCGGAGCGTGTTTCGGTGCCTTGTTCCAAGTTTCCGCACACGGCCATGTGACGCGACTTTACCGACCATATGACTGCGCTGCATGACGCTGGTGGCTTTGGGTGTTCGTATCCGCTGATCCGATGGCGTTGGGACGCTTGCTGAAAGAACCGGTTGCCATGGGACGACGAGATATACGCGTCGGTCACCCAGCGGTTTGGCGTGCCGAAGGATATGGCGGCCCGCACGCGGCCTACCTATGCTGCAAGACGCCCTATAAGCGCCGCCATGCCCGGCCGCATTGTTGGCGTTGTCGATTGACGCCCACGGCAACCGTGCCTTACCGTTTGTCACGTGCAGGACGCGTGAACAAGCACATCCGCCGCAAAAGGCGACGTCGAAACGTTTTGTACCGCGCAAGCGCTGCTGCGTGATGGCGTTCGAGTAATGCGTTTCCATGGGCCCGAATTCTTAGGCGATGCACAGCGTATTCAACCGCAAGGCTGTACGCTTGGCCAAACGGCTGGAAGAAGCCCGATTTCAAGGTCGATCCGAAATCCTTTTTGATACTGGTGGACGGTTGATGTTCGGCCCTTTGCAGCCGCTGTGATTGAATCTGCCGTGGGACGAGGCATCAACCTGCGCCGCGTCGGTGCAGGACCCGCGTCGCGCATCAGCCTCGACGAGCGCAAGCGTGCCTGCGCACGCCTCGAAGGCGTCTTGGCGTTGCCTTTGGTATTCGCCCGCACAGACTGAAAGAAAGTTCGAGGCGCAATACGCTTCCCCGACGGACATGCTGCGCGAAAGCCGCCTGATCTGACCACCGATCTTCCACATGAACCGCGCCGGACCGAAATGATGCGCTATATTGCGTCGTTGGCCGATCGTGATCTTTGGCCGTGGACCGTTGCGATGATCCGCTGGGGTCGTGCACCGATGAAGCTGAATTCGGCGCGGAAATTGCATGCCCGTCAGCTGCGCGCGAGTCTCGATGATCCACCCGTTCTTGTGCGCAAGATCAAGGCGGCTTGGTATAAGCATATGCATCGACGACCTGTTCCTCCAAGCTGTGGGAAAATCACGGCTATGACGGCGATTTCCATGCAGCCCAACTCGGTGTTGCGCCGGGGTGAACTATGCGGGTCTGCTGGCGATTGCGTCCTATCACCGTCCAACGGGCGAACGGCCATCGGCAGACCATCTGCCGATCCCCATGTCGAGCCCACAGGCACCAATCCCGCACTCAGCGCAAACATAGATGGGTGGCTGGGTAAAGGTTGTTTGTGATTCAAATAACCGCCCAACGGCGATACGATCTGGACGACTTCCGCGCAAGGCGGGAAAAGCACAGCGAAAACCTTGCTGGCTGCATTTGATCACTATCCTCGACCCACGCGTGTTCGAGGAAACCGTGACCGAGGTGACCCAAAAATCACACGATCCCACGGCGCGTCAGGTCTAATACTTCGACGGGAGCGAATATGTAACGCCATGTTTCGGTTTGGCGCGTCCGGCGATGTGGGCGGCGATGTCAGCCACCTCAACTGCACAAAACATTCTGCATTCCGCGCATGGCGGCGGTGTGGCCCGGCATGGGTCCGATTTGGATGTGAAAATCGCACCTCATCGCGCATGTTCCGGGCCATCCGAACGTGGTGAAGGCGCTGTTTCAGCGGCCCTTACGGGTCGCATCAGTTGCTGCCGATCTCGTGGTCGTATTGCTTGATGATGGGCGGCGACGGGCTGGACGCAAAGCCACACGCGTTCGCGATCCTGAACGCCAACCTCCCACATCGCCAAGCGCTCGAAGGGGCGTATCGAGGTGCTGTTAACAAAGGGCACGGGCCGTGTCGGCGCATGAATGTATTTCGATGTGCGCCCGTTCGAGCGGAGCGCAGGCTTCGTGAACGGTGGGTGACATCGCCCAAAACGTCTGATGACGCGGGCTTCCACGCGCCACGATGAGCTTCCCTGTCGCCTGCACCTTGATGGCTTGGAACCGACCGAGGTCAGAGACCAGGCCGAGCTGGGAACCGTTTTCTGCGACGCCGATTGCTGGCGATCCGCGAAGAGATCGCGCGATCGAAAACGGGAGTATCCTCTTGCGCGTGAAAATAAACGCGCTCGAAAAAACGCCGCCGCACAGCGGTCGAGGATCTGGTCGGCGAATGGGATCGCCCCTACACCGCGACACGGGTTGCTTCCCCCCCGGTGCGTTCCGCGTCGACCAAATACTGGCCTCCGTCAACCTGTCGTCGACAGTGCATGGCGACCGGCAAACCTGATCTGCACCTGCCCGCCGATGTGGAGGAATACGCAGATGGCGCTGAGTAAGTTCAAGAGATATGAGTGACAAAACGGCCGGGGAAACCTCGCGCCCGATTTTGCCGTGGGGCGGCCTAGCTGCGGCGAGAAGGCAAAGACCTTTGCGCAGGCGTTCCATGTGGTCTTGTCTGGTGTTTGCACCAGGAATATGCCCCGTCCGCAGGGTCGCGTCATAGGGGCCGCCCGAACAGCATTCTCGACCGTGGCACACGGCTTTAGGGCGGGCAATCAAGGCACCGGCGGCATGGTCCCAAGGGTGCAGTGTGCCGCTTAGGATGAAATCGCATGGCCTTGGGCGACGGTGCGGGTATTCGTGGGCCGAACAGCGCAGGGGAGTTCACCTTGGAAGCTCGGGCAGTGGTGGCGGCAACCTTGACCCGAAGCTCCTTGTAAATTTCCCAGGCGGGAACAAATCCGCTGAGTTCTTCGATCGGCTTGCCCATGCCGACGCGCAGCCGGACGCGAAAAGCCCAAGCGCGGTTCAAGAGCGCGGTGGTGCTGGTACATCGGCATATTCACCCCAGTCATCGTTCACCGGATCAGTTTAGATTCACGCCAAAGGCCGGTTTACCGAAGCGTGTCACCGCAAGGATGCATGCCGATGGTCGATTGCCCTGTGGGTTGAAGTGCGATTGCGCCGTTCGCATGGGATCAAAGGCATAAAGGCCAGAGGTTGGCTTCGGCCGATCTTGTCGGTGAGTACTCCCGGGGGTTCCGCCTACCGCTTCTTCGCCGATGACCAGCGCGTCGGGATGGCCGTGGCAAGGGCGCGGGTGCATCATCGGCTTTCGGCCAGCAAGAATCGGCACGCTCGGTGACCGCAGATCATGTGTCGGGCGGATTTGGGTGCAATGTTCATAGGCCGGTTCGCCAGATTGCGCGAAACGCGGGGCAAAAACCTCGGCCCGCCGCAGCACGGGCGCAGGACATTTATCACATGGGTTTGCTGGGGCTGCCGTCCGGCACCGGCGGGCAGGGGCGGGCAGGCGTCTGGTCGTTCTGCGTCATGTCGATTCCCTTGTTTATCGGATCCATTCTTATTCGCGGGCGCGGGAGCACCTGTGCGGGTTCTGGCGTTCATAGGCATGATCGCAAAGCCAAGCGACGCGAAGGATCGACGCCAGTGCACCGCCGGTTGATGATCAAAACAGTGCGAGGGCCAACCACGGGAAAGCTGGTATCCATCACCAAAGCGGGCTGACGGCCCAACCGCCCAAAATACCTGGCCAGCCAACGCAACCGGTCCCCTGCGAACAGCCCCCAACAGGGCGGCGCGCCAAGCAGTAAAGGCTGGTAGCCGATGCTGCCGGGCAGGCTCGAGCGTTTTCAGCAAGGCGGCTTCATAGCGACGGGCGTCTGCCCCTGCCGCGGCTGCCCCATCCAATACCAGAAAGCCGGTCAAAATGAGTTAGCCGCCGCGCCGTGAAGATGTTCGCCGCTGTGCCAACCCGCTAAGCCACCGCCGCCACTGCGGTCGATCGCATCGCGCACGCGGATCGCGGTGATTGGGGTAAGCCGTGGCCAGATCCGCGCAGGATCCGGTGCTTCGGCTTTCGGGGGTTCGTTATAGACGGTCGAGTATAGGTATGCGGTGCGCCGGTCAGCGCTGGCGGGTTCATGGTCAGGATAAACCGATTCCCTGCGGGACGAGAAATCGACCTCTTGAAGCTTGGCGATGGTGCCCGTGATGTCGCGCCCCAGCACGTTGATGGTCAAGCGTGTCACCCAAGCTCTAGCCGATCTCTTCGGCTTCTTCGGCGGCAAAGTGATCAGCGGCGGGCCGTCATAATTCAGGTGCCACCATCGCCCGCAGGTGATCACCCGTGTTCGTCATACAGGGGCCTCGGGCATAGGTCACCGCGGTCGCCCCGCAACAAACCCAGTGATCGCCTGCCCACATCTTTGGCCGGGCCGCCGTTGATCTGTGTGACGACCCCGCGAAGCATCTCGGTGCGCTATCGCATTGCGGCCGCACAAGCCGGGTCAATCGGTTAGCCGTTTAGTGTAGCCCTCGATTGGTCTTTCTGATATCGACAAAGAAATACGACGGGGGCAACATCGGGCAGGTGCCCGAAATCCGCCTGCCGCAGGTTGCGTCGATCTGCCCCACGGGCGGCCAGTACCGATAGGGCCAAGACCGAGCGACAAACCACGGACCCGCCCTTCGCCACTTGCCGCAATTCGCAAGTCAGGGCGCCAGGCCGAAGCCGCGGTCGTCCGCGTGCCAGAACGGCAGCGCGTTGCGCAGGGAACGCACCAGAGCTGCAGCCAGCGTGATGTTATCCCGATGCGCGCTGCGATTGCCACCCAAGGTCCAAAGCGTCAGCCACCAAGCTGCCATTGAACCACCCCGCCAGCGCCGACAGCAGCGCGACTGTCAGCAAGATGACCGCCACGCTTAGCGCGGCGCCGGGGGAAAGCGTTGCGGCCCCGTCCCATGCATTTTCCCGAAACCAGGGGTCGCCGGCCCGGCGGAGATGTTCTCGCTGCGCGCCATGGGCCAGAGCGTGAAGGCAAACGCGCGTTGAGCAGCCCGTAGTCGCCGCCTCGGACGGCTGCGGGCGGGATAGGGAATGGCAAAGGGGCCGCAGGGAATCGGCAGTCCCGCGCGGAATTAGTGGCGCAAAAAACCAGCGGGGCCACGGCCCCCAACACCACGCAATGGCGACGCCAAAAGCGATAGCGCGCCGATCTGATAAAGTATGTCTGGAAGATCGTCGCACGCTCTGCCCCAAGGGCTGGAGCACGGCAATTGACCTCTGTCTTGCCGGTCAATAAGGACCCGCTACCAGCAGCCGAACACGCCGACGCGCCACAGCCAGACCGGGGGACAGGCGCCGCACCAAGGAATCTCAAAACGCAGTGAGCCGTTCGACAAAAGCCGCGGGATACCCCCGGGCGCCATTGCGCCATCGGTCCAGCGCTCCCGCTGTTTCGAACCGCGCACGGGGCGGCGGAGAGCTCTGGAAGGACTAGACGAGAAATCCGGTTTTGCGCCG
>Ga0163217_1010106_pt1 | contig 14318 bp, 15 predicted proteins | sample SynspAceP_FD_185933 | JGI IMG/M metagenome (GOLD analysis project Ga0163217, IMG submission 185933) | Saline lake microbial communities from Ace Lake in Antarctica - Synechococcus sp. Ace-P (PacBio error correction) | ecosystem: Environmental > Aquatic > Non-marine Saline and Alkaline > Saline ... | reverse complement strand
CAATCTTCCCGATCGTCTTCGCGTTTTGGCCTTAAACCTCAATCTGCGCCGGTTTGTCTTTACACCCTCCCGAACGCTTTCACATCCATGGGCGCAACGGACAGTCGTCGGCGCGGCCTTTCTTCTTCCTCGCCTTCTTTGCAGGCCATCACCTATCTGTCAGCCTGCTCGAGCCTTCTGGTGCGCTTTGTATCCGAGCGATTTAAAATGACCAAAGCCCAAACGGCTTGGACAATGAGTTGCGGTTATTGATCGCTTTGGCCTGATCAGCGTGTTTGGACAAACGGCCGAGAAAGCCCGACTTTGCACTCGACACCAATCGATACGTTCACGGACAGGTCATGTTGCCAACGGCCAGGTCTACTGATCGTGTTATTCGTTGCTGGCGCCTGGACAAAGCCATTATCGCTGAAGAATTTGCAGGCTACGCTGAAGGTCTCGGCAATTATCCTGCCCTTTCTTGACGCCGATTTATAGCGCCAGTCTTTGTGCTGTGTGCTGGCTCGTCATCTACCCAGCGGCCTATTCGACCTAATATAAGAACTCGCTAGACAGCCCAATCTGACTGCCTTTTAACAATCGCATTCAGAACAGAGTTTCAATCAGTTTCGGTTAGGAAGAACATGTCAACGCGACTAGACAAAACGGGCTACTTAGGCCCAGATTCAAGGAGTAGAAGATGAATCACGGTATTTCTTCTTCGCCAGTGCCAGCACTCCTTGCCACAGGATGTTGCGACCGTCGCATTTTGCAGAATATGGGCGGCATCTACTTGCCTCCGCGTATGTCTCCACTCCGGGAAACAGCTAATGTCGCTTCCAGCGCGCCGTCGAAAAAACTTCGCTGCCGCTTTTGCGTCGCATGCGATCTTGGTGAAAAAAGCGTCGCCCGCGTAAATGCAGCGGCAGCCGATATGTTACTCATATGGACTGTCAGCGAAAACCCGTATCCGCGCGGTATGAAGGAAATATGCGGCGATGAATGCGGCCCTATCTGTTCGTGCGTTCAAATATCAGCGGGCGCCTAGCACCACAATAGAACAGACCGGCCCGTGCCGCGAAATCTATCTCGAAGTCGCCTCCGGCCACGAAAAGTCTCAAGAGAATTTAAAAAGTTTGCAGGCGGCCTTAATCGCCATTCAGAGCGGCGTCTTCAGTTTCAGCGAACCTTTGCCGGGGATCTATCGATAGCCCTACCGGAGTATCGACATCGGTCGATCGCCTACGACACATCACTAGACGGAATTGGTGTTCGCTTTTCCGTATGACGCAGTCTGCAAGTTGGCGCTGAGTGCCGCTTCATGGCCTCGGCTAAACCTCATAATCGCTGTTCATTTTTGTTGCCACAGTGGGGACGCTTTGGAAACCTAAGCCATGTCTGAGCACTTGAACCCCGACTCTAGAGCTGGCGCACGTCGTAGGAATTGCTTGACCGCACCGGCACACATATGATCTTTCAAGTTCAGCGGCAGCCGGCTCCGCGTCACGGCGCGTGGCGTCTGGACCATTGAAACGCAGCCTCGATCAACGACGCGCGTTGAGCGCCGACTATAAAAAGGTGACCTATACTCCGTCGATACCATTCTCGACGGCCGTTGAAGATATGGATACCGGCAGGCCTTATTTGCTGACGAAAGCCCATGCGAGTCGCGATGATATCAAAATTTGGCAGTTGGTTGTGGGACGCCAGCGCAGCAAAACCTCTTCGTTGCGGCAACGCCCATATGGGTGAACCGCCGTTAGTGCGCGTCAGTTGGCGCATATTTTGGACAGGCTCGGCGAGCAACTGTGCACGCTTCATGGGACGAGCTTTATGCGACCCCTTGCCTTTTGGTCAGTTTTTCACGATGATGTTTTTCCGGATTTTTGCTGAAATCCACGATCGACTGCGCGTCAAGTCGATTCATCGCGCTTATGGAAGAGTCGCGTTCTCGATGCGCGCCATGCGTGGCGATTCCTATCTTTCGCCATCGCGCCTGTCATTGCCTATATGGGCGCGAACGCTCGGGGCCGCTCGGTTTCTCCGTTCATGGTGTGATCTGAGTCGTTTCGCCCATATGCTGCGCGAACATCGCCGTTGTGATTACAAGCTATTCTGAATCGCTGCACGTTCAGCCTCATCGTTCAACACACAAATTGGCCGCTATGACATGCGCCAAAAATCGACGCCCATGACCGTTATGGGGCTCGATACGTCGAAACTTTGTCATCCCCCGCGCTAAATTGCATGTCTCGCTAACAATCCCCATTCTTGACATTCTTGGCGGATGATGAGCGGAATGCTCGGCGGGTTAAATTGTGCAGCGTGACGCCTACCCAGATTTCACCGATCCTATTTCTCAGCGTTGCCCAGAAATGGTCGGCCATTCAGCGACTTCTGGGCGGGTATTGTCAAGCGCCGTTTGCTCGCACTGCGTAATTGCCGCTTGTCGGATTCGCCCAAGGTCTGAGCGGTGAGCGTAGCTCTGTCGATAGTCTTGGTCGCGGTGACCACTTCAGTGTTCAAGCTATTTTTGCTTATCCTGATTGATGCGAATTTCGCATTTTCTTATTCTACCAGCTGGGCGTTAGATGAAACGCACTGAGCAAGCCGACATTACCCCCAATTGAAAGCCAATGGGGAATCTGAACTCAATCGGCGCCAACGTCATTCACAAGGACCTCGATTTCGCGATTACACGTGGGGAAAATCGACCGTGGTTCGTGGGTGGTTCTGGATCGCAAATCCGTTCTCTGATGAATACGCTGCTTGGGTTGAAGGCCCCCGCAGGCCGGTGAGATCCTTACTTTAGCCCAAACCGCCGGTCAGATCTCGACCCTGCGGAAAGAGATGCGCTGAGAATGAAATCGGCGTTCTCTGTTCAGCGAGGGGCTTGTTTCATCTCTCACAGTACGAGGAGAACATCATGGTCCCGAGATCGAACCATCTCATATGTAAAGAAACTCTGATTGCGAATTGGGCGATATAAAATCACATATGTCGGTTTGCCGCCCCAAAGTCCTGTTCTCTATCCCGTCCATCTATCGGGGAATGAAGAAGCGCGCTGTTTCTCGCTCGGTCCACTGGCGTTTGGATCCGCCAGATACTCTTCTCGACGAACCGACGTTCGCGGGCTCGATCCAATTTGGTGCCCATGCCTTTGATACGCTGAGTTTCCAAGCTCTCCGAGGACGCGATTAGACCTAACGTAGTTAATGGTACACATGACCTCATAGCCTTTATGCGATCTTCGGACGTGTGCTTGTGCTGGTAGACAACGATTGCCCTCTATGAGTAGTAGACGTGGTTGAGCAGTATGACCATCCTGGGTAAAAGAATATTTCGCGGCCCCGCTCTAGAGCCGCATGTCGACACCCGGCCAAAAAGTTCGACCAAATTGAAAACGAGGCCGCCACGCGCGCGACCGCAGGGCATTAGGGCATGGTAAAAACAAGCAAATTACGCGCTGAACGGCAGCTTTGCTGCCTTGTCGCGCCTCGTCGCTACCGTTGGTTTCTTCTATGCTGACGGGTCGGAGTTTGATCAAAAGTTTGACGATATTCAGCTTATTTCAATACCTTCCGCGGTTTGTCACCGGTCGGAAAGTCCGTTTTTAACGGTATCGAGTCCGTGCAGTCACAACGATTCGCTTTGGCATCGGGACATCCGAATACGCGTTCTCGCCAGATATTCGTATCCGATGCGAATACCGCCCGTCGATACGAAAAGCTACGCGCCGCTGAACCTTTGGCGTCTGCACGGCTGAAAACTATCTTCAGATATTTGCTGCGGCGAGGGAATTTCCTTTGATCCAAGGACATCCGCGGCGTGCGTGATGCCCGCCGGATAGAGGGACGCGCAGATCAGCTCTCCAGATGTCTGCAGGGCGTGGCCCGTTGTGAAACAGCTCAAATCGCCTTGAGGCGCGTCAACGACATTATGAGTGGATGAGCGATTGCGGACCGTTCAGGCACCGCCTACGTATATCAAACCGGATCACAGCTGAACTCGATTTTCCGATCTTGAATGGAAATGTCAACGGCCTAGTTCTCTGCACGCCGGAACGACTGTACAAAAGTGCGGAACATGCTGACGCGGCGAGAGCGACACTCGAATCGGTTGACGCTTGTGATTGAGACAGATGGTCCCATTATGCGGCTTTCTCCCGTTATTGAGACAACGAATGGGCCGAAGTAGACGAAACCCTGAATGCCTTTGAAAGCACAGCGTCTCAGCAAGGACGATTGTCGACACGACGCGACGCCCGCTCAATCGACTGTCCAACTCCGGTTCTGACAGATTTTGGAAGAAACGGGTTGATGCCTATACGGCCGGATGGTTCCTCTCCCTTGGCCGTGTTGTCGCAGCGGCTTGCAACAAAGCCCGTTAGATTCATTTCCGGCGCAAGAAGGCCGACACAGTGGAGCTGCCCCAATGATTCGATTTTGCAGCCACTATATTAGCCGTTGAACCACGATGGTAACGGCACTGTTCCATTAGTCCTGCACCCGGCCCAGGCCGAGCATTCATCTACCGCTTGTCTTTATCAGGGGACAGTGTTTCAGACCCGATGTTGAATGCAAGGGTCATCCGGGTCGACAGGACCCTGTCAGCGACCAGCATATCAAACGCAATCTATAAGTCGTGTCACCGGCATGGTCGTCGCTTAATTCGACGGTGGCTCAGCTAATGGCCTGAAGGGACACCGACTATGCCACAGAAAACTCTGATCCATGCTCTGCTCCGAGAAGCTTTCTTTAATTGCGTTTTACCACAATCAGGCACGCGCCACAGATACGCGGGTCATCTTAACATCAAGAATTCGAGCGCCCAGTTGACCGGGGCGAAGCAAATTGCGCCGCTCGCTATGTTGCGGTTCACGGCCACTCTGCCAATGCCACCGACCGCGTTTGATTGATACTTCACACGCGCCACGAAGTTTTCGGCGCAAGAAGCAGCCAGAGTTTCGGATATCGTCAAGCCACGAAAAACCAAACGATGCCGCCATGAATGATACGTTGACTTGGACGTTGCGGCGGACCCGCAAAGGATGATTGAACAGGGCGGGGCTCTACGTCTGCTAAGCCCCTTAACGCGCTCAAGTTTTTTGTCGATTGCGACGGTCTCCAAAACGTGATAGCGCCAGTCCGATCGACATTAGCGGCCAATGATGACATGATATATTCGATTCGTCGCGAAAAGCTCACCGAGACCGTGCACAAATGCGAGATGATAGTGCAGTAAATCAGCGCAGTCATAAGATTGACGGCGCAGAACTTCGGGTAACTGACCTTAAATAGCCGCCAAGCCACCATAGACGGGGACTCGCGCAGTGCAGAAACGGGCCAGTCAACAGCGTGATGCATGAGTTGCGCTTCACTTACCGCGAAACTTCCGTTACATGCTCTCGCTCGGATAGCGCTGCGCGTGACAGATGTATGCCGCCGCCCGTCCGCATCCAATATTTCCATATGTTCAGAGAGAAACAAACCGCCCAAGATAATTGCCGAAGGATTACAGGAAAAAGCCTCGCATCGCGCCGACAGAGACGCGCGGCGAACAGCGGCAATCTTCTTGGAACAACGACCAAAGAAGACACGGAGGATACAGAAGCCAGCTCGATCCATCATTGGCACGGTCTATGCGCGATCAGGTAATGGTGTCTTGGTAAAAATCGGCAAACTCAGGAAAGAACTTTCCGGATAGCCTGAAAATTAAACATGCTTATGTTGAATCCTGAGCGCGCTGCATAGCGCGCCGAACTTTAGAATTAGCTACGCCCCAGAAGATCGGAAGAATTCTCCCGTGTCGACCGACGCGCTCGTAATGTTACCTTAACAAGTTCAGAGCAAGACCTATGGATATCAAGGAACTCGAAGCCACGCCCGCCTGACCGGAAATACCAGGTCACGGTCAAAAAAGAGGCGCCTCGAAGAAAAGCTAGACCGCTAAGATCAAGAAATGCAGCCGCAGGTCTTTTGAAGGCTTCCGCGCCTGGCAAACTGCCGCAGCGCATATCCGTTAAGTATGTTGCCAGTCCATCATGAAAGATTGTGGAAAGAAATTTCTCAATGAGAGCATCCAGCAAGCGATCAATGACAATAAGTTTGCGCCCCGCCCGGTCAGCCGCAGATCGATCTTGCGCGCCAATGGCGAAGATCACCAATGGCAAGCTGACCCGAATATAATATTGACGGTTGAGAAGCATTCCTGAATTCGAAGCTGTTGATCCAACGCACAACCCCCAACTTTGAAGTTCACACGCTTTGTCACTGAGCTCGACGACAAACTTCGATGAGCGTCTGAAGAATTTGGGCGCAAGTCATACAGTCCTATAAAAAAGAACCCAAGACTCGAAAGCCAAAAAAGGCGACGCGGTTCTGATCGACTCGTCGGTTCTATTACGGCGAAGAGTTTGAAGGCGGCGGCGATGGAAGGCCACCAGCTGGTTATTCGGCTCCGGCACGTTCATTCCAGCCTTCGAATGAGGAACTGATCGGCGTGAAAGCGGCGATGACAAAGACGTTCCACCTAACTTTCCCCGAAAGATTATTCAAGGCCTCAGAGTTGGCCGGTAAAAGAAGCCATCTTCAAGACCAAGTCCACAAGTTCAAGGCCGAAACTTGAAGCCACAAATCGAGTGAATGAAATTCGCGCCAAGAAATTTGGCGATGGATGATCTCGAAAGCGCCAAGAACTGCGTTCCGAACAACTCGAATCAGAGCTTGAAGGGCAAAGCCAATGAAGCTCAAACGCCGCCATTCTGCACGAGCGACAGCAAGCATGAATTTGAACTGCCTAAAGGCATGTTGAAACTGAGTTTGAAAACATCTGGAGCCATGGTGAAAGGCCGAGAAAGAAGCTGGTCAGCTAGATGATGATGACGCTTGCCTAAGTCGGACGAAAGCTCGAGGTGCCACGACTATCCGCAAAAATCGCTGAGCGACGCGTGCGCCTCGGTCTCGTTCTGCCGAAATGGTCAGAAAGAGGACAATCGATTATCTCAAGAGAATGCAGGCCGCTTGATCCGAACCGCGTCGCTATCCAGGTCAAGAACAGCAAAGTCATCGAGTTCTATCAACAAGAACCCGCAGGCCTGCACCAACATCCGCCGCGCGCCTATCTACGAATGAAAAAAGCTGGTCGCTTCTTGATCACTGAAAAGCCACGGTTAAAGACAGAGGCGACCGGCGAAAACTCTTCGGAAGGAAAGATCCAATGCATAGAGCTTTTGAAATCCTATATAATGAGCCCGGCCAATCGCGCCGGCTTTTCATATTTGCTAGGCGGTCCTTAACTAATAATCGGATAAGGATGGGCCAGCCCTTGCGCCCCGGCCCGCGCCATCGCAATATAGATGAAAACATCTTTCTGGCGTCCTGCCGAAAGACCACAGACGAAAGTCCCCTGAATGTACCGATTCCGATCGAGAGTTGAACTCTGTCACTAATTATCTGATTCCGACCGTGGTCGAGCAATCATCGCGCGGCGAACCGCGCCTTGACATTTACTCGCGCTGTTACGCGACCCCCGCATCATCTCGACAGCCCAGTGAGGACAATATTCGCGCGGGCTATCTGCGCCCAGCTGCCATGTCCTCGGTCGAAACCCTAGAAAGAGATCCAGCATGATAATCAACTCGCCCGCGGCTGGTTGACGGCCGGCATGGCGATTTATGACACCATTGCAGTATATCCTTGCCCTGTGAGCACGTCTGTTATCGGCCAAGCGCCTCTATTGTGCTTTGTTGCTCTGCCGTCTGGCGCTCCGATATGCGCGTTCTCTGCCTAATGCGCCGCATCATGGTTCACCAGCCATCAGGCGGTGTTCCGCGGTCAGGCGTCCGAAACATTCGAACGCATGCGCAAGATATTCTCGCCATGAATGAGAAGGCGCCTGCAATGAAATCTACGTCACACCATACGGCAAAAAATATGCGACGCAATGAGAAGACGCTCGACCGTGTTCATCATGACCGCCGAAGAAGCCAAGACTTTGGCCTTGTCGAATCATGTTACGTCAAACGGGTTGAAGACGCTAAGCTCATAATTACAGTTAAGCTCCACGTCTTTTTGGCGTGGGTGAACCGACAATCAGCTTGCACACGGTCTGAATATCGTGTCGTATGCGAGATTCGAAGCCGTGGTTACATTTTAATGCTGTTTCATAAAGAGCCCGAATGCTGACCTAATTGTCGGCACTCGGATTGCAGGGGGGTCTAGGCGGCGTAAGTCGTATTGGACGAGATAGAGTATAGCAAGGACGACGACGACAGATGCAAAAAACACGCTCTATTGCTCCTTCTGCGCCAAGAGCCAGCATAGGTCCGAAAGCTGATTGCGGTTCCGACCGTGTTCATTTGCGATCGATTTGCGCCTTCAACTTTGCGAGGATATTACAAGCGGACAAGAGGGAAGTCCTCTCTTTCCCAAAGGTCCAAGAAGGCGTGCCGACGCGCAGAAATCTGCGACACTCCAACGACTATGTCATTTGCGCCAAGAATATGCCAAGCGCGTCCTCTCCGTCGCCGTGCACAACCACTAGTAACGCCTGAACCACGCCGCGACCCAATCCGGAAGTGAATTGGCCAAGTCGAACATTCTAATTAGTTGGATCCGACGGCGGCCCGGTAAAACGCTGCTGGCTCAGACGCTCGCCGCATTCTCGATGTGCCGTTTACGTGGCTGACGCTCGACACTCACAGAAGCTGGCTATGTCGCGTGAAGACTGTCGAGAATATCATTCTGAAATTGCTGCAAAGCGCCGACTATAATGTTGAGGCGCGCCCAACGCGGCATCGTCTATTATTGACGAAGTCGACAAGATTTCGCGCATAATCCGGACAATCCATCAATACGCGCGATGTCTCGGCGAAGGCGTCCAAGCAAGCGCTATTGAAGATTATGGAGGGCACAGTTCGCCTCTGCTGCCGCCGCAGGGTGTCGCAAACATCCGCAGCAAAGAATTCCTGACAGGTCGACACCACAAAATCCTGTCGTTCGTCGCGGCCCGCCTTCTCAGGCTTGCATAAAGTTATCCAAATCGCGGGTATCAACCAGCCATCGCCTTTGCGGTCAGGTCAAGATGAAGATAGCCGCACGGTCGTGCCATTCTACGTTTGTGTCCAACCCAAATCTGCAAAAATTTGGGTTTATTCCTGAATTTATTGCCGCTTGCCCGTCATTGCGACTCTGAACGGACCTTGATGAGGAAGCGCTTCATCACGATTCCTGAGGAGCCCAAGAACGCGCTTTTCAAGGCAATATGAACGCTGTTCGCCATGGGAAGACGCAAACTGACCTTCACTGAGGATGCGCTTAAACGGTCGCCAAAAGAGCCTTGGCTCGGAATAACTGGCGCGCGTTGTTCAGATCGTCAGGAGGGCATCCTATTGGATTCGAGTATGGATCTGCCGTCCTATGAGGGTGTGGGTTGATTGTTATCAATCCGACGTCGTCGAGGGTACGCGAGCGAAGCCGCTCTGATCTACGCAGAAGCGCCGCTGAGAAGGCGGGCTTATCTCGCTGAATTTGAATATAGAAAAGCCGCCTTTGGCGGCTTTTTTTTGTATTATTGCTGTGTCACAGCGCCTTTCCTGACTCGCGGTCTTGCACTCGCACCCTGTGTCTCCCACTTAGCTTTGACCGAATGTATAAGAGGCTTACTCGTCATACGCAAACATTGCCCGTTCTTACCGCTCCGCGACATCTGTGTTTCCCGTCACATGTCGTCCCGCTCTTGTTGGGCGTGACAAGTCGATCAAAGCGCTGGAAGAGTGATCGGGCGACAAGCAGATATTTCTGCTGACGCAACGCGAGTTCCTCCACGATGAACCAACCGGCGAAGATCTGTTCGCTTATGGCTGTATTGCCAAAATCATGAGCACTCTCAAACTACCGACGGCACGGTCGTGTTGCTGGTTCGAGGGTCTATCACGCGCGCAATACTTTGCTCTTGGGAGACGTTGACGGCTTTATGGAAAGCCGAAATTGAGACAGTCGAAGGTGCCGGGTAAGAATGAAGCGAAATCCCGAGGTGGCGAAAGACGTTCGTGAGGCGTTTTGCGCTGACTTCGCAAGGTCAATAACCGCATGCGGATGAGGTGTGAGTTCGGTGCGTTCGACACGAATGACGCGCTCTAAATTGGCTGATACGGTTGCTGTGCATCTCGGCGCTGATCTGCAGACCAACCAGGACTTATTGAAAATGCTTGATCCGGCCGACCGCTTAGCCCATATGGGTTATTGGCGGTAAACCTCCGTGCTCAAAGTTGAGAAAAGATCCGCAGCCGCGTCAACGCCAGATGGAAAAGACCCAGCGGAATATTATTCTCAATGACAGATTGGAAGGCGATTAAAGAACGAGCTCGGCGATACGAAGGTTGATGAGATCGCAGACCTGACGAAAACTCGAAAAACCAAGTGACAAAAGAAGCCCGGACGAAGCTCACATCCGAGATTAAGAAGCTCAAAAACAATGCCCGATGAGCGCGGAGGCCCAAATGTCTCCGCCAACTATATCGACTGGTTGCTGTCCGTGCCGTGGGCAAGAAAGTAAGCGCGTTCAGCGTACCTCCCAAGGCGCCAAGCCATCTGATGAGGACGATTATGCCTCGAACAAGGTCAAAGAGCGGAGTCATCGAAACATTTTCTCGCCGTGCAGACCCGCTACGAAGAAGGTGAAAGTCCGATTCTTATGTCTCGTGGAACACCGGCGTGGTAAGACATCACTCGGTAAATCTGTGCCAAAGCACGGCCGGGAATTTGTGCGCGTTGTCCTCGGCGGCGTTCGCACATTAATCAGAGATTCGCCGTCACCGCCGGACCTATATTGCTCAATCCCGGGACGCGTGATTTCAACGATAAAAAGTCGAAATATGCTTTGGATCAATTTCCGCTTCTTCTGTGTTTTGATGAGATTCGGAACAAGATGGCACATCACGCGGTGACCCATCTGCGGCGCTATTGAAGTTGCCTAGACCCGAGCAGAACGTACACGTTTAACATCACTATCTCACGTGGATTACGATCTGTCGGAATACGTCATGTTCATTACGACAGCGAACAAGTTTGAACTTGCCGCAACCGACTCCTCGACCGCATGAAGTTATCCGCATCCCGGTTACACGGAGATGAAAAAAGTCGAGATGCGCTCTCACTGCTTCCTGAAACAGCTCAAGAAAATGGGCTGAAAGCCGAAGAGTTCTAGTATCTGACGATGCTGTCCGCGAGATTCATCCGCTATTATACGCGTGAGGGCTGGCTTCGTTCGCTCAAGCGCGAGATTGCGCGTCTGGCCCTGAAGGCCTGACCCTTTGATCATTCAAGACGAAACAAAAACGGCGGCTTTCACGCCGGACAATATTGGCGATTTTCTTGCGTCTGAAGAAGCACCGTTTCGCCGCACAGATTAGGAGATCAAATCGGTGTCGTCACTAGGTTTGGCTTGGGACCGAAGTTGCGCTGACTTGCTGACCATTGAAGCCGCTCCATGTCAGACGCGGTAAGATGACGTCACAGGCAACCTCAAAGAGGTGATGAAGGAGTCAGTATCTCTGCGCGCCGAATAGCTTATGTGCAGGCGCGCGCGCCTGAATTCGGCATCAATCCGCGTGTAATTCCTCACGCCATATTCGTCCATGTACCCAAGGTGCACGCCAAAGATTGCCAGATGCCGGTATTCGCCATGGTCACGGCAATGTGGTTCTGTAAATACTCCCACCTGTGCATTTCACCGTGTCGATCCGATTGTCGCCGATGCACCGGCGAAGTCACGCTGCGGGTTCGCGTCTTTTGCCCATCGTAGGTGAATGAAAGCTTACTGGCGGTCTTCGCGGTGGTGTTCGACTGTGCTGATCCCGGATGAGACATCGAAAAAAGACCCGCTTGAAATCCCGAATAATGTGAAATGACTTCGCATCATTCCCCGTTGGATCCGTCGATGATGGTGATCGAACATGCCCTCACTTCGCGCGCCCGAGTGCCATTGATTGACCGGATGATGCGGCGAAATTGTCAGCATTTTCTCGGCGTCGCCGTCAATCGAACCGGTCGCGTCAAAGCTCACTATGTGGACGATCCGGCGCAGCACAGAGCCGCTGAACGCCGCTGGGCTGCCAAAAGCGCGGTTTTCTCTTCTGAGATTGGCGAGGGCAATTGTGCCCTCGGCTTCGCGTTCCATCTGGCTGTCGCCTCCAGTGGCGCGTTCTGTTTTCAAATCGCGTCCACATGAGCGTCGTGAGATTGTTATTATGAACGCCGTCTCGCTCGCTCTGGTGCTCTAAGCATCCAACCGCAGGCTGGCGCTGCCGCTTTCTTGGCATGATTCTGGCGATCGGTATTTACGAAGCGTTGCGACGCTTCATCCGACACATACCAACGCCCGCACATAAAGGAAGCGCTTTGCGGGGCTCGGCGATAGCGCGGATCGAAGGACGTCAAAACTGCGTGTCAGGTTGGACGCAGACGCGCGGAAGCCGCCATCGTCAAAGAGAATGGCTGTTGCCGCCGCCTGGGATGAGCCCCACACGATGGCGCGCCCACCCGCAAGGCGAGCCGTAAACACGAGCCTCTCATCCTTGGTCTCAGTCTGGAAAAGTGACGCCGTCTGGTCTGCCGGGTAGCAGGACCGTCGCTCGCTGCTTGAAAGTGTGATTTGACCCGAGAGTGCTGGCCGGACCTGTTTTGCACCGAACATTGCCGGATTGGCGCCGACGTGCTGCGAATGATCCGCCGGGATGTCCGAACCTTTGGTCGAAATGGGTTACGCCGGGCAAAATGGCTTCGCGACCCTCGATCTGAAAACGGGCCGGCAGACCGTTTCTTGAACGGCTCAGTCAGGCATGTTTGCTTGTGCATAGCTATCGGAACGGCGCGCTCGATGCGCTTGGATCTCGGCGAAACATCAGACGTGCGACGAAATCCCTGGGGTCATCGATATTGCCTCTGAATGCCTATGGATTGACAGCGTGTCGCCAAAGACGGGGCTTTGATAGTTGGTGCAGGATGAGCAGCGATCCGCGCCATCCGCATGAGTGGACAAGGTCAGACCGAAGTCCTATTGCCCTTCAAGCCCTAATTTGCGAACCGGCTTACCTGATGCGGCGACGGTGCTGAGACGCTTCTTAGGTTCGTATCTCGAGACGTGTGCACCTTCTGACGGCCCGCCTTTCTCTGGCGCGAACGTCAGCGCTGCGGCGTCTGTACCCGCAGACAATGATGGGCGTTTGGAGCTGTTGGCCGAGAACGATTTATCCACTGACTTGGAGCAGGACGGATTGGGGCCCGCCGCGCATCCGTTTTCCGTGGACTACATGGCGGTCTTAGTCCCGCCAGTACGATGCCATAGCGACTCGTGCGAATTGGACTTAGATAAGCCACTCCCCGTCCTTGATCCGACTAGCACGCCCGATTTCATTTTCCAATTTCTTAAGGAGCGTCGTTAGCGATGCGATCCACGATGGAAAGTGGCGCCGCTTTCCAGCTTCTATCGAACCCAAATCGCCTTCAAGACGAGCGAACCAGCGGCATCGAGCGTAATGGCCTTGAGCGCTTGCCCTCCCGGGTCAGCGTCGTCGGCAGCTGATTGGCCGTCTTCCGTGTTCGCGAAGAAATGCGCTTGCGCGCGAAAGCACGGGTAGGCGGAGCTAAGGCGCGTCGCTATTGCAGGTCGTCGGGATGCCAGCTTCGATTAGTGTCCCATCGGAGATAATATTGGCTTTTCGCCAATCGCCTCGGCCATGACGCTGCCCATATAGCGGACATAATGACTGGCCGCAGAGACGGGGGGGAAGGGGGGGGAGGGTGGGGGGGGGGCCTCAAGCGAAGGACAGCTTCGCAAGGCGGTTCATTTGGCTGGGTGTCAAAAGGGCTGCCGGTTCAATGATCAGGCGCTGGCCCTCCTTCCCGCGGCTGACTGGCTTCACAAGAGCTGAGAGTTGCTCATTTGCGCGCGTCGCCAACTTGGAAATGAATGTGATGTCGATCCCGCATCCAGATACCCCCGCGATAACCCCCGGCAGTCATCCGGTGAGTTGACATTAAAAGGCCCGTCTTGGCCTTACGACTCTTAGTCGCCGACATAGCCGCGCGGTGAGTTTCATTGGGTTGCTGTAGAATTGCGGCGTCCGGAAAACAGCTTTGATCTGACTGGCAGCACATCCTCACGCCTCTGCGGCCATCTGACTGACTGTTCGAGACTGCAGACCGCGAAACTCAAGTTGGAAGGCTCTGTGCTCAGGAAACCAGATTAGACCTGATGATAGCCGTTACCAGTCGAGCTGTTCATAGATTTGCCAGCCAAGAATGCATCTTCGGTCTGTTCGGGCCCAAATTATGCCA
>Ga0163217_1104001_pt1 | contig 14319 bp, 18 predicted proteins | sample SynspAceP_FD_185933 | JGI IMG/M metagenome (GOLD analysis project Ga0163217, IMG submission 185933) | Saline lake microbial communities from Ace Lake in Antarctica - Synechococcus sp. Ace-P (PacBio error correction) | ecosystem: Environmental > Aquatic > Non-marine Saline and Alkaline > Saline ... | reverse complement strand
ATGACTGAACGTTTTTGAGGCCGTGTGCGGATTGATCCGCAGCCACTGATCACCGAAGAGCCACCCGAGGCTTTGATTGAATCAGTACACTTTGAAGTGGATCCGCGTGCGGCCAAGCCGACATCAAAGGCCGCCGTGGAGAGTTGTCTCGGTGAAGTGATCGGCGTGAGCACCAGGAACCCACCGCGTCGCTTCCCGGCGGATCGGTCGGTTTCGCGGGCAAACGCGCCCAAGTCAAAAAAGCGGGCGCCTTGCCGAAGGCGAATGCCATCCAGCTGTTTCCCAGAGGCCTGAGGGATTAAACGTTCATGGCAATTGCAGTACGCCTACACCCCCGGCACCGCGGCCGCGTTCGTCAGCGGCTCAGTGAATCACTGAGCGCAAAACCGCGAGCGCAGCTTGGTCAGTCGCAAGCACCGCAGCAAGGGTCGCAACACCGCGGCTGTGATCCACTGCCGCCACGCGTGGCGGCGGGCCCATAGCGGCTCTACCGCAATGGTTTGACTTCCGCCGTGACAGCACGTTGTCGCCCGCGTGGCGCTCATGCGCACTACGACCCCCACCGCAAAACGCCGGTTTGGCGTTGCTCTTCTACACCGACGTCGAAAAGCGTTACATCTTGCGCCGTTGTTGGGATTGAGCTGGGCAAACGGGTTGTCGCCGGCGCTCAGGTGCCGATCGAAACGGCAATGCCTTCCTCTCGGCATTCCCTGGTTTCGAGCGTTCCAACGTCGAGCTCTACGCCGGCGGGTTGGCAGGGATCTTCGCACCGCAGGGGCGTGCCAGGGATGGCAAAGAAGGTGATTAGTCGCCCCTCAAGTTGCCACAATCCACCGAAGTGCGGCTGGTGCGTCGCGGTGTACGCCCCCTCGGAGAAGTGGGGCAACGCGGAAATACGCAACACAGCTGGGGCAAAGCCGGACGCAAGCGCTGCATCGGCCGCCGTCCCAAGGTGCGCAGCAGTGTGATGAACCCCTGTGACCGACCACCACGGTGGTGGCGAGGGCCGCGCTTCGATCGGCCGCTCTTGGTCCGTCACCCCTGGGCAATGCCTCGCCCTCGGGCCTTCAAACCCGAAAGGCGCAACAAGCCGAGCAAACCGGTTTGTGCTGCGAACGTCCGCCGCCTCCAAGCGGAGCCGTGGCGGGACGGGATTTCGTGGATGGTCATCAACCCGTTTTTGCCACTCTGCTTAATCAGCCATGGGACTTGTTCACGCAAAAAAGGACCATTCATCGCGATCACTTCTGCGCAAGGTCGAGACGGCAGAAACAGCTCCGGCGATTAAATCCGTGATCAAACCTTGGTCACGGGTTCGCGATCCTGCGATTGGATGATCGCACACCATTGCCGTTCACAACGGCAAGAAGCCATTGTGCCGGTTCACGTGACCGAGCGATGGGTGGGCCCAAGCTGGGGAATTCGCCCCACCGCACTTCCGCGGCCACATCAAGGACAAAAAAAGGTGCCCGTTAAGGAGCGAAAACCCATGAGTCAATCCAACCCACCAGCACAGAAGCCGCGCCCACGCCGCTACATCCGCGGATCGTTCAAGGTGGCCGGGTCTCGATCAGATCCGCGGCCGCTCTATCGCGAGGCGCTGATCCTGCTGAGTTTCATGCCCTACCGCTCCACAGGACGATCACAGGTGCTTGCGCTCAGCAAGTGGCCCAATGCCGAACAATCTCGGCTTGACCCCGCCTCGCGAAATCATCAGCACCGGCGATCGCGAATGGGACCCTCCCTGAAGCGATTCCGTCCCGCGCCCAGGGGCGGGCCTTCCATCAAAAATACAAACTGCCACATCAGCCATTGCTGTGCATGCACCCATTCACCTGAATCCGAGGACACCGACTGATGGGACACCAGATCCATCCAACCCGGCCTGCGCGGGGATTACCAGAGCACCGCTTCCGCTTGGTTACGCCCCAAGCCAAGACCTATCCCCTCTGTCCAGGAGGATCATCGATTCGCCAAATTCATCACAAGAAGTATGCGAGGGCCGGATGCAGCCGATGGGCGATCGCCCGCAAGGCCGACCAACTTGAGGTGGAACTCAAAACCGAACGCTCCCGGCGTGCTGGTCGGGTCGCCAAGGCAAGCGGCATCGAAATTTGCGGACCGGGCATCCAAACCACCGCTCGGGCGATCGCAACCGTCAGGTGCGCATGCAACGTGGTGGAAATCGAAAAGGGTCGACGCCGACGGCCTTTTTGTTGGCGAGTACATCGCCAAACAACTGGAAAGCGTGTGGCTTTTCGGCGGTGATGGCAATTTGGACCGTCCAACGGCCCAGCGTTGCGGTGTTCTCGGCCTGAAGATCCAGGTGGCGGGACGCCTCAAACGGATGCGAGATCGCCGGGACCCGGAATGACCCGGGAAGGTCGGTGCCTTGCACACCTTGCGCCTCCGAATTGATTACGCACCAAGGTGGGCCCACACACTCGAGGTGCTTGGGATCAAGGTCTGGTGTTCAAGGGGAGGTGTTTCCGGCAGAAGAGCAACTGGCCCGCCGCTGGAGCACACGCGCCGCGCAAGCCGGGCGTCAAGAATTGAAGACCGCTCCAAACAAGAGTTGATTCAGGAGCCTGAAACCATGCTGAGTCCACGACGCGTCAAATTCCGCAAACAGCAGCGAGCCGACATTGCGGGTGTCGCCACCGAGGCAACACATGCCTTTGGTCAGTTTGCCTGCAGGCCAGGAATGTGGCTGGATCACATTCCGCCAGATCGAAGCCAGGCCGGCCGGGCCATGACCCGCTCGGTCAGGCGGGGGCAAGATCTGGATCGGATCTTCCCCGACAAACCCGGTACATGCGCCCTGCCGGGGAAACAGGATGGGCTCCGGGTAAGGGACCGGAGTCGGGTGCTTCGTGATCAAAAGCCGGTCGCACCTTCTTTGAGATGGGTGGACCTGGAGATCACTCATCGCCAAGCAAGCGATGCGTCTGGCCCAGTCATATCTCTCTCTCTGTGTCAAACAAGTTCGATCGTCCAAACTAAATTGGAGCTGTGTTGTGCCTAGTTCTCGACGCCGTTTTCCCGCTGGTAGTATCTTTGAACATATCGTCCGAAGTGTCCAGATCTGTTATGATCATCAGTCAACGGTTGCGCCGTTGAATTGTTTCGATTCTGCGCTTCCAGCGGGCCACCGCGTCTGGAGCACCCGCACCGTTCAAGCAGAGCCGCATCAAGCTGGCCCAGCGGCTGACGTGCAGAAGGAGCGCAGCGCTCCGCTCTCACCGCATCCTGATCCCCGATACCCACCATGGCACTCAAGGAAAGGGTCGGCACCCGTCGTTCAGCGACAAGCATGGATAAAACGTGGTGGTAGCCGTCGAAACCGCTTTCCCCCAATCCCTCTATCAAAGGGACCGTCAGCCGCCCACCATCGCTACCCAAAGCCACACGAAGACAACCGTTGCCAGTCGTGCGACCGGTCCGTATCACCGAGACCCGTCGTCAGCCGCACCAAGCTTGGGCTTTCGCCGAGGTGCTTTCAACCCCACCGCGCCAACTGAGGTCACCATGATTCAGCAGGAAACTTACCTCAATGTCGCTGATAACGCGGCGCCAAACGCATCCAGTGCATCCGCGTTCTGGGCAACCAACCGCCGCTAGCCAGCGTCGGGTGATGTGATCGTTGCCGCCGTCATGCGCCATTGCCCAACATGGGAGTAAGAGTCGGATGTGAGTGAAAGGCGGTGGTTCGTACGGACGCCAGCCACCATGCGCGCGGACCCGGCAATTCGAATCCGCTTTGATTGACAGCGGCGGTTTGGATCTTCGGCGCGCGGACCACCCGAAAGCACACGGTGTTCAGCGTCCGGTCGCTCGCGAACTGCGGGAAAAGAACATTCACCAGATTGTGGTCGCTCGCCCGGAGGATGATCTGAAATGGGCCACTGCCATCGCGGGGAGAAAATGCCAACGGAACGCATCAAGATGCGGATCCGTAAGGGCGACACCGTCAAGGTTGGGATTGCCGGTAGGGCACAAGGGCAAACCGGCGAGGTCTGCGCACCCTTCCCGACCTGAACCGGCAGCTGTTCGCAGGGGTCAACCTTGCGCACACGCCACATCAACCCGTCAGGAAGGGGGATGAGCGGACGATCTCCACCGAGAGCCTCCGTGCATGCCTCCCAAGACTTGATGGTCTTCTCCAACCAGCAAGTCCGTGGCCAAGCCGGGTTCGGCACGAGATCCAGCGACGCAGCAAAAACGCCGGCTCAAGAAAACCGGCGGTTGATCGACTGATCAGCCTTTCCTCTGACCAACCGACGCCACAGCGTCCTTTCCTCTTCCCCCCTCTCCTCGCTTTCTGACCACGTCAGAAGCGCAACCCCAAGCCCGCCATGTCACTCAGACAGCGGCCTACGGGAGACGATCCAGCCAAGCTGCTCAAGGATCTGACCTCCCAACGTCACGAAGTCCCAAGTGGTCAAAGTCACCTGACAGGGGACTTGGCGAAGCCGCCGAACGCCAAGCCTGGAGCTTCGATCGCGGGAAGCTGGCCACCATCACCTGGTCAGAAAGGGGTGTGACCGGGCAAGAAGCCATTGCGGCCTTCCCAAGATCGCGAGGGCCATGGCCGAATCGGCGTGGCCGTTCACCTCGTGTCAGGGATGTACGCCTTCCTGGAGCGTTCCTGATCAACCTGGCCCTTCCGAGGATCCGGGATTCCGTGGCGTCAGCCCCAAAACTTCGAACGGCGGGGCATTACACCCTCGGGGGCGAACAGATCATCTTTCCCGAAATCTCCTACGACAAGATCGACGCCATCCGCGGTTATGGAATCACCATCGTGACCAGTGCCCGTAACGCGAATGAGGCCGGGCGCCTCCTCCGCGAGATGGGAATGCCGTTCCGCAGCAACTGAAGCCTCTTCGGACCACATGGCAAGCCACGACCGATTCCAGACATTTTGCTTCACCCGCATCGCAATGCAGTTTAGAAGAGCACCAGTCCACCAAAAGTTCGCTTCGCGCCTCTCCCACAGCATTCGCCCATAGGTGCTTGCCGAAAGAGGGCTCATCGCTGAGATCAGCGAAGAGGCGAAGGCGTTCTCAGGCATCTCGTCTTCGAACTCAAGAACAGCGGCAAGCATTCGCCAGCCGGAACGATCCGCTCCGTTGCGGCGCGTCAGCAAGCCCGGTCGCGCATCTACAAGAACACCCGTCAGCTGCCCAAGTGCTGGGTGCCTTGGTGTGGCGATCATCTCCACCTCCCGGGGTTGTGATGACGACCGGGACGCCGTAAGCAGGGCGTCGGGGCGGTGAAGATGCTCTTGCTACATCTACTGATACGAAGGTCATTCCATGTCACGCATAGGTAAAGCGCCGATCCCCATCCCCGACAAGGTGACCGTCACTTGAGCGGGATTGGCCGTGTCGGATTCAAAGGTCCAAGGGTGAGACGTCAGCCCGCGTCCTCCCCGATTGGGCGTTTTGTCAGCCGGACAATGGGCTTTGTCGCGTTGACGGCGCCCAACGCAGGCGTCGCTCCCGCGAACCCATGGGCTTTGCGCACCCTGGTGGTGCCAACATGGTCGAAGGGTGAGCAATGGTTTGCCGCAAGCTCGAGATCATCGGCGTCGGCTACCGGCCGCAGTCCAAGGCCGGCAAGCTGATGGTCAGCGCCGGTTACAGCCACCCGCTGAGATGTTTCCTCCCGAAGGGGATCACCTTCTCCGTTGGACAACACCCAGGTTGATGGTCTCGGTTCAACAAGGAGCTGGTAGGCAATGAAGCCGCCAAAGATTGCCGCGCCATTCGTCCTCCTGAGCCCTACAAGGGCAAGGGCAGTCAAGTTCGAGGCGAAGCGGCATCCCTCGCGAAGGCCGGCAAATCTGGTCAAGAAGAAAATGAGGGACGGGCCTAAGCCTTCCCTACCCCTATCCGTCATTGTCCTCCCCCTTCACGCAAACAGCAGACCCAGAGCGTCCACCGTTCGCCTGCGTCGCCACCTCAAACGGGCACGCGGCACGGCCAGCGCTTGCTGTGTTCCGCTCGACACCACATGTCTACGCCCGGTCCATCGACGCGAGCCCAGAAACACCACTCTGTGGCCGCCTCGACCCTCGACCAAGACCTGACGCGCAGCTCGAAGTGGAGCGCCTGTTGCGATGCTTCCATTGCCGTGGGGGAGGCTGGGGCACAGCTGCGTGGCCCAGCGGCCCTTGCGCCAAGGGATCCAGGCAGGTCGTCTTCGACCGCGGTGGCCAGCGTGTACACGGCACGGGTCAAGGCCCTTGACGATGCCGCCCGAGAAGCGGCCTTTCCTAGTTCTGACGGACTCCAACCATGAGCGAAAACAACCACACAGGTCCAGTTCCAGCGAGATTTCCAGGAAGCCGCCGCCGTGTCCCAGCAGCCGCCGAAGGCCAGAGGAGCGCCGCGGCGCGGGTGGCGGCGCAGGCAGGGAGGTGGCATCCAGGTGGGGTGACCGACCGGTGGTGACTCGGAGGCGACAACCGGCGTGGTCAGGAGCGCGATCCGAATTGCAGAGAGGAGGTGGTCAGACTCGCGCCGCGTCTCCAAAACCGTCAAAGGGCGGTATAAGAAAGATGAGCTTCGGGCGATCGTCGGTCGTCGCGCAACGAGCGCGGCCAGCGTTCCGGTGTCGGGTGTCGGCAGGCCGGTGATGTGGAATCGGTGCCGTCCGCAAGGGCGTGGCCGAATGGCAAAAAGCATGCTGGTCGAAGGTGCCGCTGGACCCGCACCAGGTTTCGATCCCCGACCGACCAGCCGCGGCGAAGACAGGTGGCCGCCCAGCGTGATGATGCCGGAGCCGGCCGCACCGGGCACCGGCGGGATCGCGGGTGGTTCGATTCGCACGGTCCTTTGGCTCGCCCGGCATCCAAGGAACGTCCTGGCAAGGCGCCTGGCAGCAAAAACACCCCCCAACAACGCCGCGCCGCCATCCACGCCCTGCAGGTGTTCGCACCCAACAAGGAGACCGCCAAGAGCGGGGGCATCTCCCTCGAGCACATCTGACTCCTGAGGCCCTCCTGATGACGATCTTTCACTTCCCAAACCCTCAAAACCCCAGGTCGGCTCCGCCGCCGCAGCTGCGCAAGGGGACGCGGCATTCGCCGCGGTCAGGGCGCCAGCTGCGGTTTCGGCATGCGCGGGCAGAAATCCCGCTCCGGCCGGTCCCGACCCAGGCCCGGCTTTGAGGGTGGCCAGGGGATTGAGGGGGGGCCCCTCTATCGCCGCTGCCCAGCTCAAAGCACTTACCACTGGTTGAATCCGAAAGCCATCACCGGGCTGAATGTCGGCAAACTCGCGGCCTGGCTGGCTCGGCAGCACGCGTCCAACCTCGGATTCGCTGGAGGGCGCTGGGCTGGTGACCCAGGCCCGAAAGCCATCCCCTCAAGTTGCTCGGGATTGTGATCCTGGGGTCAGCTTCATGATCCAGGCCGCTGGTTTACCAGCAGGCCCGTGAGAAGATCGAAGCGGTTGGTGGCAGGTTGTGAACTGATTGCGCTGATCCAACTGATCGACAAGGAGGGCCGCAACCGCCGCCATCCCCTTGAACCGCTTGAATGAACTGCTGGGAAACCGGAGTCGGTCTCCGACAACCTGAGCCGTTTCTGCCACGACACCGGCTGCGCAAGGCGGCTGACTTATCTCGCCCCACCGCCCCAGTCTTCGGCTCGCTACACCAATTTGCTCGTCAGCCGGCGGGCGTAACCCCAGGGCCGGTGAAATCCGTCACCCAACTGGGCTCCATCGAAGGGGCTGCGCGACCGCGTCTTGCCACCCTCGGCCTGCTGCTTCTGGTCGGCTGGGGATCATACAGTCCCATTGTGCCAGGCCATTCCGATCGGGGTGGCCTTTTCAGGAATTATCCAGCAGGCGGCAGCTGACTCGGCTTTGCACTGACCTCCTTCACGGCGCGCGGCATCTCCACCCTCGGCGTGTTCGCGCTGGGATCTGCCGATTCCATCAACGCTTTCGCATTCATCCTGCAGCTGCTCACAGAGGGCCATTCCCCAGCTCGGAAGATTCCCAGAAAGAACGAAGGGGAGGCCGGACGGCGCAAGATCGCCAGATCACCCGCTATTGTGGCCTGGGTTGGAGGGCGTGCTGCAAAGCACCGTCTTTGGCCCTGATCCTGCGAGCCAGTACGCCCTGCCGGGTGTTACCCGAGCCTGTCTCGTGATTCAGACACGCCTGGCTTATCACCGGTTCGATGGTGGTGATGTGGATCAGTGGGCGAGGTGATCACGAGCGCAGGCATCGGCCGGGTGACGCTCCCTTGTGATCTTCGTGAACATCGATGGCCACCCTGCCCAGCGCTCGGCTCCACCGTCGAGCTCGCCCAGACGTGACCGGGCCACCCGTGGCGGGAAGTCATCTCCTGGTGGTGATTTTTTCTTGTCCGATCGTCAGGCATCATCTTCGTCCAGGAGGGCAGCCGCCGCATCCCGATCGTTGAAAGTGCCCAAAGCGCCAGTGGGGCCAGGTGCAGCCCTGCTCGCGCACGCCAGACTATCTGCCGTTGGGAAACTCCAAACGCGCGGGGTGATGCCGAATTTCATTTCGCTTCAAGCCGGTTGGTGTTCCTGCCACTCACAGGTCGCCAACCTGACGCAATCGGCCATGGTTGCAATCCGTCTGGCCGCTACTCAACGCCGAAACAGCAGCACGCCTTGGCTCATGCGCTGGGTGGTTTTTTCGGCTTTGATCATCGGCTTCTACTCTTTTACGCCTCGCTCACCTGTCAACCTGTCGACATCGCTACCAATTTTGAAGCGCACCGCTGTGGCATCCGGCTGGGTTCCGGCCCGGGCTCGCCACGGGCCACCTACACTGAGCGGTATGTTCAGAACCGTCTCCACCCTGCTCGCGGGTTTCTTCCTTGTTGCCCGTGGCCATACATTCCCTCAGCGTCGAGGGTGCCACCAGGTGCGCACCTTTCAAGGCTTGGGGCCACATCCCTGCTGATTCCTGGTGGGCGTCGCCATCGACACGGCCAAGCAGTGCAAACCTATGTGATCTCTCACGTTACGAAGGATGGTGCGTCAATGACCGAACGCGTTAATTTTGTCCTTGGTCCGCCTGGGGCGGCAAGGGCAACCCAGGGGCGAGAGGCTGGCAAGGCGATTCGCGAGGCTGCTTCACCTCTCCACCGGCGAGTTGCTGGCGGCGAAGTAAGGCCGGCAGCACGCTTGGCCAGGAGCCGAGGCGCGGTGATGGCCCGGGCGAGCTTGGTCAGCGATGCCCTGCAGTGCTGGCGATCGTTCGCCAACCGACTGGAGGCCCACACGGAGGATGGCTGCTGGAAGCTTTCCCCGCAACGCTCGCCCAAGCACGAAGCCCTCAACTCTGTTGCTCGAAGAACTCAGGCAACCGATCGAATCGGTTCTGCTGCTCGAGCTCGATGATGACGAGCTGATTCAAAACGGACCTGCTCAACGCGGCCGCGACGACGACAACGAGGCGGTGATCCCGCAATCGCCTCGTTGTCACAGAGCAAACGGAAGCCCCTGTCGCCTAACTACCGCATCACGCAAACTTGCTTGTGCCGGTCGATGCCACCGGTTCGATCGACGCCATTCCCCAGCGGGTGGCTTTGCTAGTTGTCGGTTAAGCCCTGTGATAGCTTAGCTTGTTTGAAAAATTGGAGAGCCGACGCCCATGAAGGTGGCGTGCCGCAGTCAAGAAAATGTGGTGACAGTGCGGTGATTCGTGCCACGGCCGGGTGATGGTACTTCTGCTCCAATCCCAAGCACAAGCACGCCAGGCTGAGACCGAACGGCTCTTCTTTCCTACACTTTGCCGTCCCGCTTCGGAGGGCGCACGCCCAACCCCAAGGGGCCGGGCGACCCAACCTCCCAACTATTGTTTCATCGTGGCTCGGATTGCCGGTGTTGATATCCCTCGTAAGAGGGTTCGAGATTTCCTCACTTACGTGTACGGCGTGGGGTTGACGCAGGTCCCACAGATCCTGGCCAGGCTGGTGTCAAGGCCCCGACATCCGCGTCCAGGATCTCGAGACGGCGCATCAGAACTGCTGCCGCGCCGAATCCTTCACCCTCGAGGGCGATCTGCGCCGGGCAGGAGGGCATGCCCTTCAAAGCGTCTGCAAGACATCGGCTGTGTTGCGCAGGTCGTCGCCATCGCATGGGCTTGCCTGTTCGGGCCCAGCGCACCCCGCCACCAACGCCCGCACCCGCCGGGCTTGGTGCTCGCGCAACCGTGGCGGCAGAAGAATAAGCCGTCCCCTATGCCAGCCTGCGGCGCTCAGGCTTCTCACATTCCCCTACCCCAGGCACGATCATGCAAAGCCAGCCAGGAAAACCGGCGCCAAAACAAAACCTAAGCGCCGCAACGTCCCCAGGCGTTGCTCACATCCAGAGCACCTTCAACAACACCATCGTGTCGATCACCGACGGCGGCAGGTGAGTGATCTCCCTGGTCGTCGGCTGGTGCCAGCGGTTTTCAAGGGCGCTCGCAAAGGCAGCCCTTATCGTGCGCAGACGGCCGCAGAAGCTGCTGGACGGGGGGCCCGGCCCCCCCCCCCCCGCCCTCGATCAGGGCAATGCGCCACGATCGAAGTGCTGGTCAGGGGCCCAGGCTCAGCGGGAGAACCGCGGATCCGTTGCCCTGCAGGTGGCGGTCTGGAGATCACCCTGATCCGCGATGTCACCCCCTGCCGCACAACGGCTGCGCCGTTCCAAGCGGCGCCGGGTCTGAGTTCGTCGTTTTCCCATTAAAGCCTCGGCTCACCAAGCCCTTTTCGGGCGTTCGCATTCCCCCTCCTTCCGGCCGTGCATCAGTATCAGGATCGATCGTGTCGCAGCGTATGAGATTGCCGACGACGGCTCCACAGACGGGGCTGTTTCGTATTCGGCCCTCGACCGTGGTCAAGCCTTCACCCTGCGGTAACGCCTTGCGGCGTGTCCTGATGGGTGGGCATGGAGGGTAGTGCCATCACCGCCGTGCGCAATCCGCGGTGTCGTGTGAAACCACGAATTACGCCACACATCCCTGGGTTGGCGTGAAGACGTCCTCGACATCCTGCTGAAACTGCAAGGAAGTGGTTGTCAGCAGCGCACCCGCGAAGTGAGATCGGCCGGCTGGTGGTTACCGGCCCCGACCCACGGTTCAACTGCGCCGATCTCCAATTTCTCCTCGCAGGTTTACAGGTCATCGACCTGGATCGCCGATCGCCACAGTGGGCCGATCGGGCCACAGCCTGGAGCTGGAGGTTCAGCGTCGAGCGAGGTGTGGCTATCGCCCGGTGGATCGTCACAGGAGGGACACCAAGTTCGATACATCTGCTCCAGATCGATGCCGTGTTTCATGGCCGGTGCGGCGGTGTCAACTACACGATCGATGGAACGCCGTGGCGAGGCGGCTCGGCCCGTGAGCGCCTTGCCTCGACATCCACACCGCGCGCATACACCCCAGACGACCGGCCATGGCCAGGCAGCCAATCCAACTGATCGCCCTGTTCCAGCCCCTGGCCAGCCTCACCATGCGTTGAGGAGCCTGGCCTGGAGCAGACCCTCTGGCGAAAGCCAAGCATCCCCCTGGAGAGCTGAACCTTATTCGGTTCGCGCCCCTTACAACTGGCCTTCAAGCGCGCCCAGGTCAATTCGGTCTCCGCATTATGGGCTCAGCTATCGAGGATCTCCTCGAGATCAAGAACTTCGGCTCCAAAGTCGGCCGACGAAAGTGATCGAAGCCCTCGAGCGCATCGCAATTTCCCTGCCCCAGAGCCGCCACCACAGCCTGAACGGCCCGGCCTCGGCCAGCTTCCCCTTTCTTTCACCGCCCCGGAACCATGCGACACCCAGTCGAGTCCCCTGCTGGGACTTTCCCGCGACCAACGCAAAAGCCCTGCTCGTGGGCACTGACACACCAGCTGATCCGGGAGGGTTCGCGTGACACCACAAGCGCGCGCCAAGGCGCTGCCAATGAGCCGGAGCGCATCGATCACCCTGCCAAAGGAAGGACAGCCTGCCGCCGCGCCGCCGCGGCCATGTCGGCTACATCTTCGACAGCAGCGGTCCCACTCCCATGTTTGACAAGGCGCAGGGAGGTTACGGGAAAGAGACGCCCGGCGGTGGCTTACACCGCGATCATTCGCACGGTGCCCCGTCGAGGCGACAATGCCGAGATGGCCATCATCGGAGCGGGTCTGAGGCGCCCTGCGCGCAGGATGCCCTCTGCTCCTACGAGGAGTTCAAGCATTTTCTGCGGTTGGCAGCGCCAAAACCGCCCAGTCCACGTGTCCAGCGCCACCCCTAGCTGGCCCCTAGCCCGGCTCGATCCCTTGCGGCCCATGGCCTTGCGTGCCGCCGGTCGCACCGATAGCGGGTGCATTGACGGACAGGCCAGCGTGGTTATTTCGACGGCAGCGGCCGATCCCCGCCCCCGCGTATGGCCGAAGGGAGCACTTCAATTGGTTCCCGCGTGCGCCCACGGTTTCGGGTCCGCCGCCGCCCGCCGAGTGCCCTCCAGTGGCATGTTGTTACTCGGCCACCTATCCGGGCGCTTTACCGCTTACACCCTCTATAACGGCCGCACGCCCCAATCTTTCTGGCGCCCTACAGCTGGCACCGCCTACCGCTTCGCCTCAACGAGCGGGCGATGGCCGAAGCGCTGGATGGTCTGCTGGGCCACACGACTTCTCCACGTTTCGCCAAAGCCGGCAGCGGCGGCTGCAATTCCGCAACCACGGTCCAGGAGGTGGCTCTGGAGCGGGCGCGGTGACTCTGATCGTCTGCGCGATCCAGGCAAGCGCGCTTCCTCTACGGCATGGTGCGCGCTGCTCATGGGCCAACTCGTCTGGTCGGCGAAGGCGAGCTGCGCTAAGCCCAGTTCGAGCCGGCGCTGCGCCAGCGAGGCTCGGAGAGGAGGGTCAAGGAAGACGGCCCCCGCCCCAGGCCTCTGCCTGCTGCGCGTGGGGTACCCCGAGGAGCTGTTTGCGCCAGCTCTCTTGGTTCGATGGCAGCCGCACTTTCGTCCATCCAGGGCAAGCGATCCACCACCGCTTCCTCCAGGTTGGCTAATGGGGGGCAGCCAAGTTTCGAAGCCTCAAGAGCTGGTGAATTGCGCAGGACCAGAGGCCCGTTCTGCGATTCCCTTGCCGTTCCTTCCCTGTCCAGCCCCCTCGCCTTAGATGGGGCGTATGTGATCGGACCTGCCGGTGCGATGAACAAGAACCTCCGTTCCCCTCCCCTGATTCCTCGAAACGCCCCAGTGAGTCCTGGTAGACGCCGAGAATCAGGCCCTTGGCCGCCTGGCCACTGAAGTGGCCAGCGTTGCTGCGGAGGGCAAGAACAAACCCGCCTTCACGCGCCCACCCTACGACACGGGTTTAGATTTTACCGTGGATACATTGGGTCAACGCCGGACCCAAGATCCGCAAATCAGTTGCAACAAGGCCGATCAGAAGATTCTACGCGCCACTCCGGCAGGGCCAGGCGGCATTGAAAGACGGAAAACCTTTGCCGCCTTCAGGCCGGCTGCCCGAGCGGATCGTCGAGGAAGGCGATCAAGGGCATGCTGCCCCACCAAACGCCCTGGGCGGCAGTTGTTCCGCCAAACTTCACAGGATCTTACAAGGGAAAACTGGGGGGACCATCCCCCACACGGGCCCAACAGCCCCAGATCATTGGACCCTCCGATCCTTCCGCCTTCCCGCCCAATGAGGCCACCCCTGTCCAACCGGCGTCGATGTTTACTGGCAGCACCGGGGGCCGCCCGCAAACTGCTTGTGGCACGGGTTTGGGTGGTTCCCGGCCACCGGCTTCGATCACCAATCAACGCCAGGCCCCGGTGACAAACTACACTTTCAAACTACCAACCCCAAGTAACCTCGGCACGGGTGAAAGGCCCCCCCCTCGGACACCCCTCGGCCCATTGGCCAAGCGCTTACGACTGCTGAGTGAAACGTCAAGGGCCGCGCCCTCACCCGGCCAAAGGCCGATGCGATCAAAGGGGCAAGGTGGCGGCCCCAGTGCCGCTCTGCGATCTCTCGCACTGGACAACCGCAGCGCTCAAGACCAAGGGCCACCTGCAGGCCGGGATTCCCGCGCCCAAAAAGAGCGCCGCAAGTACGGCCTGAAGAAAGCCCGTAAAGCTCCCCAGTTCTCCAAAGCGCTGATTTTCTCCTCCCATGGCCCGAAGGCCCAACATTCAATCCCACCTTTGGTTTATCCCGGGAAGCGCCAAGGTGAATCTGCAAACGGGAAGAAAGTTGGTTGATTGGGGGGGGAACCCAACAACTACCACACCAGGAGGGGCGGAAGCTTACCCCATGTCCGGGGGAACGATTTCTTTTTCCATCCGTGGAGGGTTC
>Ga0163217_1038346_pt1 | contig 14319 bp, 23 predicted proteins | sample SynspAceP_FD_185933 | JGI IMG/M metagenome (GOLD analysis project Ga0163217, IMG submission 185933) | Saline lake microbial communities from Ace Lake in Antarctica - Synechococcus sp. Ace-P (PacBio error correction) | ecosystem: Environmental > Aquatic > Non-marine Saline and Alkaline > Saline ... | reverse complement strand
GCCATCTTCCTTGCCGTTCAGGAGAACGCGCCGATCCCATTACGATTCCATTGGCCAGAACGCGCTGAACATTCGGTGCGTCGACCATGGTGGCAGACAGAAACCGGCTGGGCCATCGCGGCAAACCCCCTCGGGATCGGGGCGCTGCCCTCAAGAATCGGCAGCCCCACTGTTCCAATGCCGGGGTTATGATGTGCAGGTTTCTGGTGAGACCGGCCATCCCGTGCCGCAGGCACACTGGGGGCGAATCGCCGTCAAAGCGCCGCTTCCGCCGCGGAACATTGCGGACGCTTTGGAATGCCGAAGACCGGTTCCGCAAAAAGCTTATCGACAACCTTTCCCGGCTTTTTGAAACCGGGGATTGCGGGGCTATGTGGAACGAAGACGGCTATCTGTACATCAGGCCCCGCACCGATGATGTTGATCAACGTCGCCGGGCCACCGCCTTGTCTACCGGCGCGATTTGAAAGGGGAAGTCCTGGCCAAACCATTCCCGATGTTGCGGAATGCGCGGTGATCGGGTGTTGCAGAGCCTTGAAAGGGCAGTCGCGCTTGGGTTCCTTGTTGAAACAAGGGTTCCGACCCGACTGGAGCTGATATCATCAAGGAATGCGTGGCCCTGATGCGTTGGGAAAAGATCGGCCCGGTGGGCGGATTTCAAGCGTTGCCTTGCGTGGTGATCGTCTGCCCGAGACCCGATCAGGGCAAGATCTTGCGGGCCACCCATGCTGTCAGATTCGGCGGAATAGCGAACCGTTCAAGGCACCGGCCACGATCGACGGACCGGCGGTTCTGGATGAATCCGCACGGCGCTTCAGGGACTGGTTCGCGCGGCGTCGTTCAACTCAAGGTTGGTTTTTTGTCGAATTGCCTGCTGGACATTTGCATTCTCAACTGCGTAAACCTGATGCGACGATTGACAATGAAAATACCGACAGATCACGGCCCATCATGGTCCTCTGGGGGCGGGCTTGGCCCTTTTGGTACGTTCTTAAACGCAGGATCGCGGCATTGACTGGAGGGGCAAAACGATCCTGCGGGGGCCTCATGGCGCCGCCTCTGGCAAAAGCCTCCTGTCTTTGCCGAGGAGGCTTTTGTGGCGCTGCGCGCCTTGGCGTCACGCGCTTGAAACCGACCCCGGTTCCAGGGGACGCCGCCGCGTCAGAACCCGGCAACTTGCGCAGGGCGGCTTTGCACGCCCTGCGCGATGAGCCACCTGGTTGCAGGATCAGGACCTGCAAAATGGATCTGGCGGCCTTTCGCGGCGCTTTTGGACATGCCGGAAACCGGAGGCCGCTGCGGAATTGGACCGGAAACGCTTTCGGGATGACTTGCACAGCACCGCCACGCGGCCCTGAAGGCGGGCGATCGCGGCCATGAGCTGGGGACAATCTGCGCGGAGCCACCCATATTCTGATCGCCCTTGCCGGCACGGCGGGGGGCCGATGCTTCCCACCGGGCCCGCGCAAGCCCTCACGGGCTGGCCAAAAAGAAGGATGCCGGAGGCCGGTTAAACGGCAAGCCCCCGCTTTGCTTGCGCAATTACAGGTTTGCTGGCCTTTTTCATGCCAAGGCCGCAACCATGAAGGCCGCACCACAACCGCGCAAAGTCGCGGCAGCGGATGATGCGGAAGCCCTGCAATTCCTGCTGGACGAGGACACGCTGTCTTGCAGATGGGTTTACCGCACCGTGTTGACGAATGCGGGGCACAATGTTGGCCACTGCCAAGCACCGCCACCGAGGGGGTTTGGAGCAGTTTTGCGTCTGCGCCGCCCGGATCGTGCTTTTGGATCTGATGCTGCCGGATCGCGACGGGTTTGGATCTGATTGCGCGAGATCCCTGACAAAAGCCCCGCAGACATCCGTCATCGTGATCACGGGCCAAACGGTTCGATCAACAAGCGGGTGGAGGGCGATTGCCGCGCGGGTGCCATTGGTTCTTTGGTCAAACCCTTCGGAGGACTGCGCCTTGGTCGGCGCGTAGTGAACACTGCCCTCAGCCGCCCAATCCGCCATTGCGTCAAACAGCGCGGCACGGCGTGGGGGGATGGCGTTTTTATTGGCAGGCTCTGCGGCGATGGGCTTGGTACAGCGCAAATCGCTCGGTTCGCGACATCGATGGCCACCGTTGTTCAATACCCGGGGAAGTGGCACCGGCAAAGAGCTTTGTGCGCTGCGGTCCACCAGCCAAATCCCCAGCGTGCACCGGGCCGTTTACGCGCTCAACTGTGGAGCGATCCGCTGGATCTTCTGGAATCCGAAGTTGTTCGGCCATATGAAAGGCTCTTTCCAACCGGGGCGATTCTCGGACAAGCAGGGCGCGGCGGCGGCGGCGGATGGCGGCACCCTGTTTTTGGATGAAGTCTGCGAGATGCTGCCCGCGCGCAAACCAAGCTGCTGCGCTTTTGCAAACCTCGACCGTGCAACCTGTGGGCGCGACGCGACCACAAGGTAGACGTGCGCATCGTTTGCGCGACAATCGTGATCCGATGGAGGCCGTGCGGCTGGTCAGTTCGGGGAAGATCGTATTACCGGTGTTCGTTGTGCCAATCCTATGCCGCCCTTGCGCGAACGCGACCACGGATGTGATCGAGTCGCCGAAGCCGCCTGATCGCTACTCGAAGAAGAGGGGCGGCAATTTCGCGGGCTCAGCGGCTGGGCGTAAAGAGATTTTTCCGCGCCTTGGCCATGGCCCGGCAACATTCCGCCAGTTGCTGAAACGTGATGCGCAATGTCGTGGTGTTGTCGAGGCGATGAGTCGTCGAAACCTTTCATGCTGCCCGAAGATCTGGGCCTGGTCGTTTGCAGCCGCAGCCTGCGTCCGGGTGCCAATGGCCGACCGCGCCTGTGGCCCGGCCAAACCTGACCGCAGCCGGGCTTATTGGCAAACCATATGGCCCAGATCGGAAACGCACCGTGATGAGAACACGCTGGTCGCATCTTGACGGCTCGGTTCCCAAGCGGCGCGGTGCTCGATATCTCGGCCCCTTCCACCTTGTATCGAAAAGCTGGAAAGCTGGGGCGCTAAGGACACAGCCTAAAAGGGCAGATCCCGTCTTTTCAGGCGAATTGCTCGCGGATCAGGCGTTCCGTCAAGGCCGTGGGCCTCGTTCAAACAGGATCGGTGGCGTATTTTCGGTTTCGGGTGCAGATTTTCGACGGCCCGGACTCGGGGCACGGGAAAAGCCGTCCCGATTCCGCGCGACCGGTGCGCTTTGACGGATCCCAGAACGTCGAACCGCCACTGTGCGATTTTTTCAGCAACGCGCCGGCGGCCAGCGACGCGGGCGGGAAGGCCGCAATGGCGGTCAGGCAAGCACATCAGAGCCGATCGGCAGGGATCGCGCCGTGTGCGGAATATTTTATAGGCGGTTGACCTGCGGGGGCTGCAGACCCAAGTGCGCCGTCACACACCAACTCTCCATCCGACCCGTCCCATCAACGCTTGATGCGCACTTTGCGGCCTGAGGGCCCGCGCGCAGCAGGCTGATCTCGTTTGATCGCGAGCCGTGCGCCTCGGAGCCGTCACCCATTCAGCTCGCATCGCCAAAGCGGTTAAGAACCTCTTTCTCCGGCCTCGCGCAAACGGTCACCAGCAGGTTTTCCTCGGCATAGGACGTTCATCAGAGGCCGATTCGTGCCGCAATTCATCCGTAGACGGGCAAAGACGCGATGTGTCTGATGCAGGGTTTGCAGCATGAACCCATTCCCGCCCAGGCGACGATCAGGGACCCCGCCTTCGGCGCGGGACACTGGCCATTAAAGCCCGGTCGGCGGGTCCGGGCAGATTTTGTGCAGGCTCGGCGGGGACTGGCTTTCGAACCGGATGCGTGTTGGGGGCAAGGATCCTCCATTTGGCGACGTCCGGTGCCGGGGCTTGTCACCTCACCCGCCCGGGCCGCAAACTCAAGCCCTTGCCGCGCCAAACGCATCTGGCGTCCCGTTTCGAGAAGGCCCGCAAGGCGCGCAAGGACCATCCAAGCATGTCGGCCCATTTCACGAAACTGCGCCGTAAATCGGCCCTTTCTGATTGCCCCATCCTGCATTAAACAACCCCATCCCGTATTGCCGCCCTAAAAAAGGAGGCCCGCATGAACGCCCAAATGATACCGCACACCGCGACGCCGGTTTCATTCTCCGAAGGCGCTTTCGACCCGCGACCCGCAGGGTTTCGGCGCAATGACGCAGAACTTTGGCCGTCAGCGCGACGAAGATCGAACTGATCGCCTCGGAAAACATCGCTCAGCCGCGCCGTGATGGAGGCCCAGGCTCTTCATGACCGAACAAATAGCGAAGGCATCCGGGCCGGCCGCTAATTATGGGGGCTGGCCATATGTGGATATCGCTGAAGACCTCGCGATGGGACCGCGCCAAGCAGTTGTTCGGCTCCGCCTTATGCCAACGTGCAGGCCCAATTTCCGGCAGCCAGGCTGAACCAGTAGCGTCTTTACCGCGCTTGATCAAGCGGGCGATACGTTCATGGCGATGAGGCCTGGATCCGGGGACCTGACCCATTGGCGCGGCCCGAACCAGTCGGGCAAGTGGTTAACGGCCGTGCAATATGTGCGTTGCGCGAAGACACGCTCGCTGCCCGATTACGACCAGATGGAAGCCCTCGCGCTGGAGCAAAGCCCGCGCTGGTTCATCGCCGGCGGCATCGGCCATTCCGCGATATTCTGGATCTTGCGCGGGATGCGGGGCGATTTGCGACAAGGTTGGCGCCCTACTTCCTGGTGGGATATGGCGCATTTCGGGGTCTGGTGTTGGCTCTGGCCATTACCCCTCGCCCTTCCCCACATTGCGCATGTGGCGACGACGACCACCCACAGACCCTTGGCGGGCCGCGCGGCGGCGATGAATTCCTCACCAATGACGAGGCTATTGCCAAAAAAGTTCAACTCGGCGATTTTCCCCGGCATTTCAGGGCGGCCCCTGATGCATGTGATTGGCCGACCAAGGCCGTGGGCCTTTGGCGAGGCGTCTGCGCCCCGAATTCAAAGCCTATCAGCGCAGGTCATCAGAACGCGAAGCGTGGCTGATCAGCTGATGAAGGCGGGGTCTGGGCACCGTCACGGGCGGCACCGATACGCATTTCTGATGCTGGTCGATCTGCGCCCGAAAGGCGTGAAGGGCAATGCGACCGAAAGGCGCTTGGCCGGGCTCATATCCACTTGCAACAGACGGCATCCGTTTGACACCGGAAAAGAAAAAAAACGGACGATCACCTTCGGCATCCGTGCTTGGCACCCGGCCGGCACCACGCGCGGCTTTGGCGGGCAGTAGTTCCGCTCTGATCGAGTGGACTGGATTGTCGAAGTGGCGAAGGTCTTGCTCAATGGCGAAGACGGCAACGGCGCCGTGGAAGAAGGCCGTTCAAAAGCCAAGTGGCGGTCTTTTTTGCGCCCGCTTCCCGATCTATTCCGGGACTCTGATCCGTATCTGAAAAACCGGGGTTGGGCCGCTTCACGCTGGCCCGTCCGATCCGGCGCAAAAAGGCCGGGCAGGGGCTTAAGGGGAGGATCTTGTGAGCCGCCCCTACATTAAAAGCCCCGCACACCGCAAGACGATCAGCAAAAGCGCGCCACCCCAAGCAGGCAAGCAGGATCGACAGGGTGAAGGCTTTATAGCAAAATCCCCCGGCGGCGTTACCCATTTATCAACCCGTTCAGATACCGTCCACAGGATATCGTAATTCTTGCGACGGCCTCTTCGTCAATGCGCATCACCAGTTTGGGTTGTTTTGCTTGCTCTGCGCCACTGCAAGCTGATGGGCGGCGTCCTTGACAGGCTTTGGGCAGACGCCGCCCCGCAGCGCGGGAGTTTATTTCGTCCAGCGTGCGGCCTTTGATCGTGAGCTTTTCTTGCTCAACTCGGCCACCCGAAGGGGCATTTGCTTGTATGTTGCCGCACCATAAGCCGGCCAGGACCCTTTTCACACCAAATCCCACGGCCGCGTAGGTTTACGGGGCAAACGGGCGCTCTTCAACACCTCTGGCAACGGCGCGCAGGCTGCGTTAGGTCTGGTCCATGCTGAAGGTCATTCCACCACCCCGCCGAAACCAAAAGGCCCGACCCCGCCCCCTTTTGATTGTTGCACGGGTTTTCGGGTCTTCTGCCCGCAACTGGGGCGTGATCGGCCCGGCGCATGACGGCAGATTCGCGATGTCTATTCGGTCGATATGCGCAACCACGGGGAAGCCACGCATTCAGACGCGCACGGTTACCCCGAAATGGCGCGATCTGGCCGAAGTGATCCGGGCTTGGTGAGGGCGGTTCGGATGTGATGGGGCATTCCATGGGCGGCAAGGCGGCGGATGGTTCTGGCCCTTTGCTGCGCGGATCTTGTGGATGTTCTGATCGTCGCGGATATCGCCCCTGTTGCCTATGGCCGCATGACAATACGCATCCATAGAGGCCATGCGCGGCCTTTTGATCTGACGGGTCTTTCCGCCGTTTCAGCGCTGGTCAGCGTCTGGCTAGCCACTGTGGATGAGGCGAGCTCGCGCGCGGTTTTTCTCCAATCGGCTGGGTTTGAAATTCTTTGATCCACCGCGGTGGCGGCTGAACTTGACGTGCTGGAGGTGAAATGCCCAAGATCGTCGGCTGGCCGAGAGTTTCGGGCCAGTTTGAGGCCTACGCTGTTTTTTACGGGTGCGGACAGTTCTTATGTGCTGCCCGCGCTCGGCCGCCATCAGGCGCTGTTTCGAACGGCGCGTTGCCAAAGAATACCGGGAACGGGGCCACTGGTTGCACGCTGAGAGCCGCGCGAGTTTGAAACAGACGCTTCGGGTATTTTGGACGCCGGCCCGCGTTAGCGGTCACAGCCGGGGGCTTATACAGCAGTTGCGATGGCTTGACTCACGGGGGATTCCCAAAGCGGCAAAAAGTCGTGAATCTATGGCGGGTAGGTCTGGGGGACATTGCCATGGGTTGTAGCGATAGCGTTGCGGGTGGACTTTTGACGGGGCGATATTGAGGCGCCTGGACGCAAGACGAGAAACGCAAACAGAAGCGTAAGGCTGCTGGCGCTTGCGGAGACTTACCGGATGGCGGCAGTCGGGGCGATGCTGCGCGGATCGGTGGCGCGGGGTCTGCAGATAGTGGCGACTGGGTTGTGCGGTTCAATGCGCGACGGGCGGATGCTCTGATTGTGGTTAAAAGCACGCCGGCATCAGCCTAAGGTTATGATGCCCCAACGCGAGCCTTGTGTGTTAGCGATCGTCGAAAGCGGACCGAACCCCTGCGATCCATGGCGTAGTGCGTTGGCGACTGATCGACCTTGCTCAATGGCTCTATAAGGAATTTACGGTCCGATTGACAAAAACGGACCGTGAGCGAGAGTTGAAGAAGCTGGGCTATGTGAAGCTCACGGCGCGGCCCGCGCCACCCATGCTCAAGCACAGAGGGCGCTTGGGAAGGCGTTTAAAAAAGGGGCTTTGCAACCGGAACTGGAAAAAAGTCCGGAGCGCCTCCCGCAAGGCACTAGCATGAAGTCTGGTTCAGGACGAGGCCTGCGGTCGGCAGAAAAAACAGATTCACGCCGCCGCTGGCAAGCGCGGGACGCGCCCATCGCACCGCATTTGACCAACGAACCAAATCGGGCCTACATTCTTTGGAGCGATCTGCCCCGGGCATTAGGCAAGGGCGCAGGGCTTGTCCTGCCGGTGTGCAATACCGACGCAATGAACCTTTCATTTCTTGCTGAATCGCTCGGAGTGGGGCTTGGTGGCCATTGCGTCGTGCTCATGGATCAGGCCGGTGGCAATATGGACCGGACGCACTCATCATACCAGAGAATATCAGCATTATTCCGCGCCGGCCAAATGCCCACGAGTCACCCCGTCGAAAACATCTGGCAATTCATGCGAGATAATTTGGCTCTCAAACCATATCTTTTCGATCCTACATGGAAATTTGTCGGGGAATATTTGCTGCAATGCCTGGAACAAAGCTGATTCGGGCCAGCCGCCACGCATCAAATCCATTGGGATGCGCAAATGGCGCATTGAGTGCTGATCAGTTGCAGTTGGTATTAGCCTTCGATTTTTCTTGCCACGATCCAGCCTGCCGGAAATGCAAGGAACAAAGCCCCCGAAAAGCCCGATCAGAATGGGCATTACGTGTCATTGCGCTGACAAGCGCAATTTCACCAACGCCACCCCCATCAGGGGTCAGTGGAGATCATCTGAGAAAATAATCATCATCAGGCGGTGATTCATGACAGGCTCCCTTGTGAATGCTGAGGAAACGTCCCTCCGCAATCCCAAGCCCGCCTTGATTCAGCGCAATCAGCGCTTGCCGTAAACAATCCGACCACACCTTGCTTGGCTGTCGGCAAAGAAACAGCAGCGGGCGGCGGGAAAAGCCCCTGCAGATGCACAATCAGCGCACAGAAGCGTCAGCGTGAGCCCCCCATAAGGCCAGCCCCGCCGGGGATCAGGCCGGCCGATCCACCGCGATGATCCGCAGTTTGGCCGCAGTTGTTTGCGCCCGACGACAAGATCATCTCGCGGGCAGAAGATTTTTCGCGGTAGGGCTGCTCAAACACCGAGACGGTGCCGATTAGCGCCAAAGCCCGGTTGGCGGTTTTCCCATCGAAGCCCCGCCGCGGGCGAATTGCTTGTCTCCGATGGCGAAGGCCCAGCGCCATGATCCCTGCCAGCAGCACCAAAAGCAGCGTTGCAAAAGCCCCCCTGAAGGCCCAAAAGGGCGCGCCGCCTGCCAGCGCGAAACCCTATGGACAGCACCGGCGTCAGCCAATGGTTGCCAGCGCGGGCAGCCTTTTGATCTGGCTGTAGATCATCGAGGTGCAGAACACCGTCGCCAGGCGCCAAGCGCCCCCGATATCCGCCAGAAACTAGGCACTCAAAAACCCACCCAATTCGCCCAAGGCCGATGTCGGGCCAGAGCAGCAAGCGTCGCGGAACCGCTGCCCGGCCTCTCCGCTTAGCCAGCTTGGAACCGCCATTGCGTGGAAGGGCTGCGAAGCGCGCGCTGTCGGATTGGCCAAATGCCTCGCTCGCGCGCGCAAGCCCCCCCACCGCCCAACGCATTGGCCAGCCCCAAGCGACAAAGGCCCAGCACCTGCACCAGCAAAAGCCAGCGACAGATAGGCCATGAAGCAAAGCCAAGCCCCGACAAAACGGTGAAGGCAGATAAACAGAAGGTTGCGGATGCATCAGATTTTCCCCAAGATACGGTCAAGCCACCGGCAAAAGCCCTTTGCCTCGGGATTATCCAGCAGCGGCGCCAGCAAAGGACGCCTCTTTGCCGTTGATTCCTGGGGCCGGGGCGCAGTATTTATGGTGGGTTTGGTTCCCCATTTCGGGCATAGATCAACCCCGCCCCGCGCGGCTGTCAGTTTGGAGACCTTGGCTGGGGGGTCGTTGAAATCCCCGGGAAATGAGCGCCGCCTGTCGGGCAGGTCGCGCACACAGGCAGGCTCCGCGTCTTTCTTCGGGGCAGGTTTTCGTATAGATGCGGTCGACGCAAAGGGTGCATTTCTTCATCACCCCGGCATCGGGTCCATCTGGCGCGCGCCGTTAAAAGGCAGGCCCAAGCGCACAGACCACAGCCGATGCAGGGTCCTCATTGACCAGAACGATGCCATCTTCGACCCGCTTGGTAGGCTGGCCCCGGTCGGGGCAGACCGTGACGCAGGGCGCATCTTCGAATGCGCAGGATCGGGGGAAGTTGTGGTCATATAGCGCGGCCCCACCCGCATCGGGCTGCACCTGAACCATGCCACCCGGTTTCAGGAAACGCCCGGACGGGTCAGCGCCATAAGCGTCCTGATCGGACAGAGGCACCCGTAGCCCTGATCGTTCCAGCCCTTGCACGCGGTCAACAACAGGTGGCAGCCCACGCAGGTATCCAGATCCAATCGCCAGACCAGCTTTTTTTGGTATGTCCCGGCAAAACAGGTCATGCCTGCACCCCTTCAGATCAATGCTTTGGAAAGGCGGGCGCGCCTCGGACGGTCGGCGCGGTTTTCTCAACCCGACCCGCAGATCCAAACCAGCGGCCTGACCTGTTCACCGGGTCAGAATTGCTCCAGCGCATTGCCGTCGGCCCTTCTCGGGCAGCAGTTCCGAGAATAGATGGTTCAGCAAAAAGCCCTTGGTAGCCTCGGGTTGCGCCTTCGTCCAAGCCCCCAGGCCCCTTTGCGCTTGCCGATTGGCGTTCCATTCCGACCGTATTGCGGGTTGAGCGCGGGCATATGCGCCACCGGCACCACAATCACCCCGTTCGGAGAGGTGAGCTTTGGCCCAATCACCTTCGGCAAAAGCTGGTCTCATTCCAGCATTCTTGGTCGGGCACATAAAGCGGGTTGCGCACCGTGGATCTGGCGAAGCCAGGGCGTTCCTGGGCTAACCCAGCTGCTGATACATCGCCTGGGCGTGGGTTCAGGGGGCGTGAAACGGATAGTCTTCGGCCCCCTCGATCCCGAAGGCGGGATACCAGATGGGAAGCGGGTCCATCGCCTGTTTGAGGCGGGCGCGCATGCGAATCGGGGGCTTGACGGGTCGCAAAGGCCTTCGGCGGCAGCTGAAACGGCGCATCGGGCTTGACCAGATCGAGATTCAGATAAGGTTGCGGCGCGTTCATAAAGCCCGACCCGCACCGCCCAATCCTGATTTAGCCGCGTTTCCAGGTTTGAAATAGGCGCCTTTCATCCGGCACATGGGCCTGAAAAGAAGCTGCCATTGGCGATATAGCGATTCAAGCTGCGCCGGGTTCGGGCGGCCGCGCCCTTCGGCCCGTGCCATACCTCGCCACCGAAAAGCCCATCAAGGGCGCCGATGCGGGGGCGGCGCTGGTTGGTTGACGATGTAATTCGGCGTAAATCGCGCGTACGATGCCTTGCCATTCAGCATCGACAAAGCCCCGCCCGTTCTCATCGCGGGCGCCCCAGCGATCATCAACACCGAATTGAAAGCCGCGGCACATTGCTGGTCAGGGTTCCACCCACCGGGCCAGCGAATACTGCCGCCTGCTAGCACCGGAGTTCAGAGATGGGACGGTCCGGACAGGCTGATGCAACACATTGCCCCGTTCCAGACTAGGTCGTGTCGGGCAGGATCAATCGGCACTTAGGCCATCCATTTCCGAGGCATAGGCATGACCGAATAGATGATTGCGCGGAAATACACATTATACCGCCATCCTCCTTTGTCGGTCAGCATCTTCATCACGGCGGCGGATTTCATCGAGGAATTCCACGCCATATTCGCCATGTACAAAACAACGTGTCGATCTTGTAGGGGTCGCCCGCATGAGGCATTGGCGATAACATATGCATCTGCCATGCGCACTCAGCGGGTTTTCCCAGGAAACGCCTTGTCGATTAGCGCACCGGCCTGCAATCAGTGAGGTTCAAGCGGCAAAGATGTTACCGAGCCCAGCGCGAGAACTAGCCCAGAAATTGACGGGCCATCCAGAGAGCTTAGAACACAAGAGAGAACAGATACAACTATGAGAAATGAAGGACACAGAGAATTGCGCCTACACAGCGGGATTTGGGAATAGAGGCGAGCTTTGAAAAAGCGAGTAAGAAGCCACGCCGGTTTCCACCAGATCGCCGCGAAAAGACACCTGCAAAAGAATAGACAGCGCAAGGGGGAACGGTCTGAAGACCGATTGGATGGGCCAGCAAAAAATCCGCGACAAATATCAGACATAGAGAGAACCAGAGAGACAGAAGAAAAACAACACAATAAATATGGCTATGAAGTATTCGCCGCGAGAAATCGGTCCATTATCGCAAAGGTCCAGCACAGATAAACGAGAAAGGTATCAAAGGCGGTGCGGCACAGTCTCAGCGAGCCAGCCCCCGGATGCGGGGGGCCAGGATATGCCAACACGGCGCGCGATTTGGTTTCTGGCGCATGGTCGGGGGAAAGAATAAAAAGCGTTCGGCCATATAGACGCAACAGAGATAGACAGATAGAGACACATATCAAACATATATACCGCCCAGATCGGGCGCACGCCTTTTTGGTCCAAACGTAGCAGACATATATACACAGACATATATACACCACGAGATTTTCCGGACCATCATGCGCAGAACAAGCCCTTTCCGCCACCCGTTCATCCGACAGACACAATAATCTCAAAGGGATAGAGATAAAAGCAGACAGAGTTAAGAATCGTAGGATCGATACTTGCCCGCCTCCAGCAGGCAAATGGATCCAACACAACGCATCAGTGCAGGACCAATCGCGCGGCGTCAACCGCTACCAAGTCATCCGCCGACGGCGTTATATAGCCTGGACCGGATCGGAGATAAGAACGAAATCAACCTATAGACCGCACGCGATTCCTTAGAGCGGGCCAAGGCCCATTTCTTGATTTCGGTTGCTGTCATGGGTCTTCGGCGACGCCGAAACAGGTGAACAGCTTTGTATGCTCGCCATCCGGCTGGCAAATTCCCAAAACGCCTCCGCCACCGCTATCGTTTATAGATTGCCCGCTGCCCCGCCATGTTCACGAACAAAAGCCGCCTGCGCCGCCATAGTTGGGGTGCCGAATTCTGCGCCCAAAAGCTGGTGAGGCTTGGCTTTGATCAACGGCCCGTAAAAAATGCCAGCTTTTTCCGGCCGCTTTCGCGGCAAAGCTCATCCATTTGCGGCAAGGGGGAAAGCGCTTTTCCCAAGAGTTCCTCAAAAGCGCCCGACCCGCGCGGCCCGACCCGGCGCTTGGTGCGCGCAGAGAGAGGTGCCGTGACCTGCTTGATCGCCCGATTGCGCGCACACATATTTGGCGCACAGAACGCCTTTGTTGGGGACCGGGTGATCGCCGGTTGCCCTCGATATAACTGACCTTGCCGGATTTCAGATGACAATATCGACGCGCGGGCAGGCTGCACGACACATGTAGCAGGGTCGTCTGGGAACCTCGTTCCGGACTTTTCGGCGATTGTATCAATCTTTTGGCTGGTGCCTCCAATCCGTGCTGCCCCTCTCGCGATTTTGCGCATCAGGCGCCATGGCTGCCGCGCGATATGGATTTTCCTCGGTCGCGGGAATGATTCCCACGCCGCACGAACTTCCTGTTTCTTCAAGCTTTTCGCGGTTTCTTTCGCGGGTTTGCGCTGATGTTCACCCTCCAATCGGAAACGCCAGCCCCGACATGATTCCCGCCCTGACCTCGGCGTCATTTTCCCCGATCCCCCGTGAAAGCCAAGAGCAATCAAATTCCCCATCGCCCGCGATCATCGATCCCGCATGCCGAACCCAGCGCCCAATAGATGAATGCGCGCGGGGCGAAATCGGCCTGCGGCGTTGCCAGGCTTGCGACAGTGCGCGCATTATCCGAGCCCCGCCAGCGCTTTTCAGCCCGCTTTTGGCTGTCAAGGCAGCTTGCCCGCGCCTTTGATCCCGTAAACATCGGCCAACCGCAGACCGCATTGGCATCAATCCCGCACGGATCGGGTGCCCATGGGTCAGGGCCTTCGCGGCGAATTAAGCCCTGGGGTCGTGGCAACCGAAACGTCCGTGTTTCACAATGGCACAAAGCGAGGCCCCGTTGCCCAAATGCAGCGCAAGCAAACGATTTGCGGAACCTCGGGCAGGTGATTGCACCAAGGCTGTCATAGGAAGATCCGTGAAAGCCATAGCGACGGAATTGCCCAGCGCCTCGGCTCGGGGCCGGAATAAGCATAGCGGGGTCGCCACTTCCGGTTGGCCCGGTGAAAGCCGTGTCAAAAGCTGGCATATTTGCGGCAGCGTTGGCGGGCCGCTGACGTGCCAAGCGCGGCGGATTGCCGCACAGATTTGCCGCGATTGTGAGCGGAGCAACCGGTGCAGGGGCCGCAATCGCGGCATCAAACCGGCAAGGGCGTGATTGCGGGCAAGGTTTCGGTAAGGGCCCGCGCCGCCATGGCATACAACGCGGTTGCGCCCGCCGCCCGTCAGGCGAAGGTGGACCGGATGGCCTTGGGGCGGCGATCGCCTCCAGACAAGGCGGCGATGGCGGGCGCGCGTTGATCGGGGCAGATCAAGCGGCGGCTTTTGACGCCACCAAACCGAAAGCTGCGCCTTGCCGGCCGATTCTTCACTCGCGGCCCGGGAAATCAGTTCGGACCAGATTTTTCAAGCCCGGTCAAAAAACGCGGGCCAAAAAATTGGACCGGGGGAAAGAAGGACCCGCAATTTCACCAACCCCAAAGGGGTATTCCGCTGGCATCCCCCGCCCCCCTTCAGATTTTTCACTGGGGAAACTTTATTCCAGGGGGGGGACCCAAAAGGGCGCGGGGCGAGGCCCCGGCCCAAGGAAGAAATTCTTTCTTCCCCTTTTTTCTTGGGTGGGGGGGT
>Ga0163217_1067611_pt1 | contig 14320 bp, 6 predicted proteins | sample SynspAceP_FD_185933 | JGI IMG/M metagenome (GOLD analysis project Ga0163217, IMG submission 185933) | Saline lake microbial communities from Ace Lake in Antarctica - Synechococcus sp. Ace-P (PacBio error correction) | ecosystem: Environmental > Aquatic > Non-marine Saline and Alkaline > Saline ... | reverse complement strand
TCAATTAAAGCTTTGATGCGTGTGGACAAAACACCAGTACTGTTTTTCTACGGTCATTCAGGCGTTTCGATAACTTCGCTAATTAGGAAGATTCCACTTTGGTTAACAGCCATCTACTACTATGACCTAAACTAATCCCTAAATTTAAAAACGAAGAGCAACTACTTTCTTGAGTTAGCAACATTCTACAAGGCGCCAACACACCACCACTTTTGCGGAAATGTTTCGATTCTAGATATGGCGCTCGACATCACTCTGAATTAACGCCAGGAATAAAGGGTTTTGGTTATTGGTGGATATGCGAAAAGAAGAGCATGGCGACTACATTCCAGAGTTTTATTAAGCCTAAAACAAAATGCAAGTTTAAAATGTTACATTGTAGAGAACCTAATTGCGCATTCAAAAATGCCCTTGTAGAAATGCCCGATGAAATTGCATGGGTAGGACCGAGTTATGTGCAAATGGTTAGCGGAGAAGGATAGAACAAATAGTATATATACGGAGAGAAAAGTCGAGGCACTGTAGTTTTACAAACGGGTTTTCTACAGCGAGTGTTAGGGTGACCATCCAACTTATCCTTTCAGAAAATGGACAGCGGCTCATTTCGTTCTTTTGGCATTGAAAAGAATCCTCCTTTCAACGAGGATACCGGAAGGCTGAGCTAGTAAACATATTATCTCAACCCTTACGCATTCTTCAATGATGCTGAAGGTATCATGCAGAACTAAATCGCTACTCGAAAGTGGAGGGAATTATCTATAGTGTCAGTCAGTTTACCTTACATGCAGCACAAAAAAAGGCAACTAGACTTCGTATATAAAGACTGCAATAACCTGAAGTGGCCACACCGCTTTACTGAAAAAACTTTATAAAGCAATTAGAAACTGATTAGGAAAAATAAAAGTGGCGTACAGGGCATTTTGGTGCCGATATGAAAGTAGCTTTGATGTAACGACGTCTTAACTATTGTATGATATCTAAAAACAGAGAAGATAAGCCAGTCTTTTGATGCGAAATTCTTTAATGACTTTTGTAAAGAAAAATTATCGTTAATTTGATTTCACCAAAATCGACCAAACCACGAAGTTAATGCGCTTTTTCTGTATTCCCCTTAACAACCCATAATTTTTTTTGTCCAGTTTCCTGAACTCACAAAATTTAAAACTACCCATCAATATACTCATAGGATAAACAGCCTTCAAGACAGGACGCAACTGCGTTAGATTCGAACAATGAAATTTCTATACAGTACTTAATTCTATCGAAGCATTAATAGTCTACAAAAAGGCGCGGGGTCACTGTTTTAAATAGGGCAAGGTGCATGACTATGTTAATGCCAGAGAAATGGTATGATGACTCTGAAAAAATCACCAGCTATAACAAGCCGTGATATACGATTCAGTTCGGCAAATGAAATTAATAAAATAAAAACAAATGATTTTAAGGATGTAAGTGCTGTTAGTGGTTGGTACAAATGTATTCAGATTCTAGAGTGCTTTATTTAAGAATACTTCGCAGTTTCCTATCCTTACACCGTAGAATTCGTTGTAAAACCTAAAACAAAAAATAGCTGGTTTCAATTACGCCCTTGGAAACAATTTTTAGCCATGGATATATAATCGTGAGTACAGAAAAAGTAGATATACTGTTACCTATGCTTTCCCAAGACCTTAAACCTATTATTAAAGCAAAACCCTAGAGAATAGTATCATGTTGTAAAACAAATACGGAAGAATAGTATACGTATGAAGCAACGAATATTTAAAAGGCCAGTTTAAAACGAAACATTAGCAACCGTCTTTTATCAACATCTAGTCCTCAAAATACACCCGAGGATGGTGATTTTTAAATTATGAGGTTTCAAGGGAGAATTAATACATTGAGCAAGAAGTAGGTTCATGATGTACGCAAAACCATATCGCTGATTAAGACGAACTTCCATTGCCTACATATCAGCCTTATCAAGCCATTGACAGCGAGTGCAACAAATGATTCTAGCAAAAGCAAAAATAGTTGTATACCTCATGTGCAAGGAAAAACACGGCGATATATCAAGTGTTCAGGTCGGGGTGGTGGTATTCAGCCTATGGGTAGTTGCTATTGAGGTTGCATCGGGTAAAATACGCGATTTGCAAGCGGGCTTGACAAAACTACACAAAAAGCCTTACTTAAGAATGGCTGGGTGTACATTCGTTACTTACGCCCATGCTAGAATTCAGGGGAATACTACAAAGTAAGTTTTGAGACCGATTTTTCCAGCGATTTGTGAGCTGCAGGAATCATGTTGATTTTAGCGATTCCGTATGAAATAAAATTGTATTGGAGTAGATCTGCGACGGTCTCAGTGCATCCCTTTTGGTTTTAATAGGCGATATTTACAGATGGGAAGGCAGGCTTTTATTAATTGAAGCGGAAGCGGCGAATTGGCAACCAACTCCAGGCCTATTATAAAGGTAATTACCAAAAAATCCGAAGGGAAATATTCGATTTCAGTGATAATGTAGTTGATGGTCAGGTAACGATGCTAACGAAGGTATTACAAGGTATGACAAATCCATTTATAGAATTAAAGATTAAAACACCAGCTATGATATTGTTTAAAGTATTACAAAGGATTGGAGCTACACAATAAAGCTAAATAGTTATGATACATTATACTTTTGAAGAGCATGCCAGCTCGATACTGTGGTTTTTCGAGAAAATGTATCGAGTGTACAGCTGATAATTATGCGCGACTTAAACAGGGAATCGATTGCTATTTTTCCTAAATTTTTTTTCATAAAATGATCTTTGTTCCTAAAACGCTACAGAAAACCGACAGTTGCCATTTAGAAATTCAAACGAGGGCTTATTGCAATTTCTTCATTGAGGATGATAATTACATCACTACAAATATAGTCCCAGGTAGGAAGAATATAATATAAGTATTGGATGGCGATACAGCAAATGCTAATTGATAATTCTCTTCCAAGATTGATCTCTCTGTGCCATACACCTTATATCTTATCAGCTTTTAAGCTTAAGACGGATAAAAAACCATTATTGTATTTTATTCATATTGATTAATTATAATTACGATACTTCTATTCTCAAAGAAGTAGAGATAACAAACCCGGTAGGTTCGATAATAGCTTTTTTAAATGAATTTCTCATCAACAGTGAAATACTCTGACTCCATCATTGAAGTGACTTCATAAATATAATATCTCAGAGAATAATATACAGTATTCTGATCCACTAAAACTAAGACCAAATGAATTTCCTTGAATAATGTAACAATTCACCAGATATCATCATCCTCTCCACAAATTCCTTTTATTTTTTTCTATATTTCTCCTGGTGGTAAACAGCTCTCAGAAATATAATTGATAGCCTTTGTGGGATTATTATGGTGTTCAGATATGTTAAGATGTCTACATACGGTGACTAAATTTCTCTCGTTCCTAACTGACTAGCACTTATCAGCTTCCTACGCAACGAGTTGCATGATGTTTATTACGTTCACAATTAAACGGTTTGTTAAATCGGAATAAGTATACTCGAAATCAATAACTGGTTAAAACATGTTCATTGCGTAGAGTTACAGATGTAGAAAGCTTGATGGCGCAGACGTTGGTGAATATTAAAAAGAAAAATTATACAAACAAGAAGGCTCTCTTAAGTAAATACTGTGACCGGGTGATGCCAGGAATAATATTTATAATACTTGAGTCGATTCTGGTTAATGATAAAAAGATCATTCAGAGGGGACTAAAAGCGATACCTATAATTTTACAAGAATGGTAAAATAGATCGAGAGTAAATTAAAAGTAATGAAACGTTTACACGTAAGAGCTTCAAATATTATGAAGAGAAAAATTTACGTGCGACCTAAGTAAAGGAAGGAGCGTTAATAGGTGATAGTGTATTGTAACAACTATATATTCCCCTTTTATTATAAAATAGATGAGGATTGTGCTCATTATGCTATTCCCATAAAAAAATCAAGAAATATCGCGGTGCAAAATACCTGAGCTATTTTGCTTTCAATCCCAATGTGAAAGTCGGTACTTAAATGTTTCCCAAAAGAACAGCCAAAAATCGCGGTAAAATTATGTAAATAGTAAAAACTCGGAGTGTGATGAACATTTAACAGGCGATTCCTACAACTACCATTGAATAGAAATGTCAGTGATTATGATCCATTACTATTGAGTTCCCATGCAGGATTGTTCCAGCTACTAAGGAAGAACCTTAATGTAGATAATATTTAATAATTATAGATCAGCGGCTGAATTACGAGTTACACGTATATTAAACTTTCCTGAAGAACTATCTGAAGACCGCCTATGCCACCACAATCGGGAAAAAGTAGGGGAAAAGATATTATGATAGTCCCGAATTTCGGGTAGCCCAAATAGATAATACGCGCTATTTCCCAAGGATAATGATTTAGCTTCAAATTTAGGCCACGTCATCCACTGATGTTGAAAAAGGATGAATAGTATTTTTTTACTATGTTCAAAAAACTATGAACTGTGGACTATTGAACTTCATTTACATAAGATACTGACAAGGAATGTGAAAATAGAGCATTCCAAGGAAAAAAAACAGGGGGAAATGTAGCAGAATATCAACTTAATGTTAAGTCGCCTGTTAAAAGAAAGCGGCCCTTAAAAGCGGTTCCAGTGTTGGAAGACGAAAAATAACGGCGAAATTCCAATTTTTCCCTACGCGAGAGCGTTTTAATTATTGTAATTGCTCTGCAGAATAAATACAATGAAATTGTTTTGCTCGATCTACCATAATATGCAGAGCGAATGTAATTTCCGAATAGGGCAACATTGGTTTTGGGTAGCTTATTTAAGAAGACGGTTATTCCGTATCCATTTATTAGTGCGGCAGCTCAGTCCAGGAGAAAGAAATAATGAATTCAAGCTAACTTTGAGCAATATGGTACACTGAAGGGCGCACATGCGACCATTACAAAAATAATATGCCTCTTATAAATTTAGAAATTCCTTAATAACGAAATAGTGAGGATTGCTTAATAAGAAAAGCTTGAAATAAATATAATGGGAACATTGGAAAATTCTATATACTTTAAATCGATAAAAAATGAGTTAGGTGAAGCATTCTGAAAATTGATTTACTTAGAAAACCAGGCAGATGTAATAGGGGACAAAAGTTATTTTTTCCCTTCTTTATTCAAAACAAGAAAACTTTAAACCCGTTTAAACTGAAGAAGAAAGAACTACCTGTAGATTTGGATATGCTTGGAAGGCGTATTTAATGGTGAATGTTACGATTTCCGGCGTTAAAGGCTAAAAATTTGAGTCATGCCAGAACCAATAGCCATTTTACTTACAAATAATCAAGGCTCTTTTAATACAACCTTTCAACTCAAAGAAGGAAAAAAAATAATGGTTAATATTGATATTAGCACTTCTATTGATACAAGTACAAGGAGTATGGATGCTCTAAGAATTCTATAGAACTTTTAGTGGAGAAACGAAAACAGAAAAAAGTAGTTTGGATCTAAAATTTAGGATTTATGAATATTACGATGCACAAAGGCAGATTGCGAAGTGGATTAAGGAACCGGTGTCGGTAATTTTAATGAAATCCGAATATGGCGCAATACTGAAGAAGGTAGGAGGGGCTCGATTATCTGCTCGCAGGTAGGGGGTGAACAAAGGTGAAAAAGAATCAGATAAGTAAAGATCTAGGCGAAGAACTGGCAGATGTTGTATTTTGTCGGTTATTGGTGTTGGCAAAAACCAAAACAGGAATAGATTTACAAAAAAAGCTTTTGATGAAAATTAGCTTTAAAAACCAAACGCGGATCATGATCAGCTCCAAAACATAAAAAGCTCTAATTAGGCCGATTTTGGTTATTAGAATTTATTTAAAAAGGACTCTTGCCATATTATTTACAGCTTTATTTGTTACGTTTTAAAACGTTTATTACGCAACCTATTTTGAACTACATTTAAACTCGCCGGCAAACAAGCTGATCAATGCTACCTTAAAATTACAGGCTCTAAAAAGCGAAATCTAATCGTATTTTACTGCTGCAAGCATTGTATGCGAATATCAGTATTGAAAATACCTCAAAATTCTTGATGATGCTCAAGTCATGCAAAAAGGTTAAATTAGTGAGGCGAGGTAGATTATTCAATCACGCAGGAACGGCTATTGCGTTTTTTAACGGTTATTTTGCTATGCAGAAGGCAAGAGGTAGTTTTAACAGGGCTCGCAGCGTATGACCGAGGCGCCCGAATTGGTGTTTTGGTAGCCGGCTTTTTTAAAAAAGTTTAGGTGCTGATTATCCAGTTATTGTGAAACAATTGAAAGGGTTCTTTCCTCCGTTAAAAATTACAGGTAAAAAGATCACAAACAAAAAGTAACACTGCCAGCCGATATTAGCAGCCGATATATTCAGCCTTACTATTAAAAGCAATCTTAGCTTAGAAAAGGGATTAGAAATAAGACCTAGTTGGTAAAATAACTTCGTTCCCTAATATAAAAATGACTCTTGCTTTATTATCTCAATTAGGAATTTGAAAATGTGCTTTTTGAAGGGATGTCATAAAGTTTTTCCTAAAAAGCAGTCAGCGCTAAAACTTTGGTGGTGGAGTCCGACTGGAGTTGCCGCATGCTTATTTTTATAGTATTGTGCGCTAGCGGATAGAGGTTCTAAAATTCACCTTGTCCCAGCGTTATAAAGAAAAATTAGCCTTCAAGGCGATAGGTTTTTAGGCAAACCAGCTACAAGGTTTTGGTATGTAGCAAACCAACTTTTGATGGGCTATCAAGTCATTCTTAAAAAAAGTCATCCCATCATCAATCGGCAGTTTTACACTATAGATTTTAGCCAAGCCCCGGACATTGCACAAACCATAGCAGGAGCTGTTTCGGGATTAGGAATGGGGAATGTCATTAACAGGCTTACACACTTTAAAAATTTTAAAGACAAAAACGGATCGGTCTAGGAGCATAAAAAACAGAGTCACGAATGTCAAAAAGCTAGGTGGGCTAAGATTTCAGTAACGGATAAGAACACTTACGGTTTAAAACGCTTCAAACGAATAAAGAAAAATGTAGCTATCGGACACCTATAACGATCATAGAGATGCGCCTCACTCGCTTTGCTCCTTTAGCCTGTAAAAACTTCAATTTTATTAATGATGCTGAAGTTGGTTTCAAATCCTATCCCGATTTTTGGGAGGGATATGAATTTTCAATGAGGTATAAGTTGGATTGATTTGAAGATTTTTACAGTAAGTTGTAGAATTTGATTTTTTATAACCTTACAACTAGCCCACTTTTAGTATACAAACCATGTCATCCCAAAAAGCCTAATTACCACGTTTCCAACATATAAACACGTATTTCTTGACAAGGCCCTATTCATAATAGTTATCTTTGCAAATCGCATTAAACAATAACCCAAAAAAACTATATGAAATTATCGGTTTTGCTTTGAAACTTCCTGAGAACTTTTAGCAGAATACCATCAGAAAATAGAGATTGAATCTCGATGATGGTAATTCATAGAGAAAACAGGGGTAAATTGAACACAAATGTTCAAAGGACAATGATTGATTATTCGATGAAGGTGAGTCAATGGTTATTGGAAATAATACTAAAGTGTTTCCAGCAGACTCTATGGTATAAAGAAAAAAACTGGGAGCACGATATAGAAGTCTTTTCTTGTTGAGAGAATTAAAACGAAAGACAACGTTTATGGATTTTAGTGGATCCAGCACGAAAAGGTGAGAATGTAATACATTTGTATTTTGTGATGATGATACTTTGTCGCTGAGGTTAATTGTAAATACAACGTCTGAGGTAGAACACTTTTCGTTTTTTAATTACATGGTTTGGTTCTTAGTGTACGTTTTATGAAAAAAATTAAAGAATTGGGTGATACGCCCTTACCTTAGATACATTAAAAGGAGAAACTGAAGTTCGGATGCAGATCGCTACCAAACTATTTATGCAAAAACATGAGAAGGAGCAGTAGCTGCGCCAACCGCAGGCTTACATTTTTCCAAGCATTTGTTAAAACGATTAGAAATTAAAGAATTGATTTTGCAGAGCTTTCCTTGGCATGTTGGTTAGGTACCTGATTTAAACCTGTTTGAGGTGGAGATTTATCTAAACTAAAATGGAATAGCGAAGAACTTTTATAGAAGAAAAAAGCTACCGAAATATGTAAACAATGCTAAAAAGATAAAAGAGAATTGTGGCTGTTGGCACTACGGCTATGCGTGGTTGTTGAAAGTGAGTTGTCTTCTCGCAAACTTTAAACACCTACGAGGGCTGGACAATAAATTTATTTTCCCTCATTACGATTTCAGATGTATTGCGAATTTGTATGATACGAATTATCATTGCCAAATATCCGTTGGTTAATGATGGTTTCAGCATTTCATGGGGCCATGAAATTTAATGAAAAAAAGCCTATAAAGAAGCTATTCTAGAGCAATATTAAATTTTATTATTATGCGATGCCATGTTAATTTTATAAATATGGTTGTAAACAAACAACTGCTGACTGCTAGAATAAAGATTTAGGTAGCAGGTTTTTTTTACTCCTATCTTCTTAACCTGTGGAAACTTATTCAAAAGAAAAATGAACATTCGAGCACTGACACGTGAGCAACTTCGTGAGTTTTTAAGCAACGGGCGGACAAGCTTTTCGAGGGAACCAAGTGTGATGAATGGCTTTTGGCAAAAGATCAGCTCACTCATGTTTGAGTGCATGGTTACCAAACCTATCGAAGGCCACAAGAATATGTTAGAAAGTTTAATTTTGTCATCAATGCAATTCAAGGTTTGATGTTATCAGCGGAAGTACGGATGGCGCACCATAAAAAATGCGGTTCGTTTAGCATTGATTGATTCGAAATTGTAGAAGAATCGGTTTTTAAATTCCCTACAAAAACAGAACCACTGGCCTGTGGTTTTCAAGCCAAGTTGGCTGCAGTTTACGACTTGTAAGTTTTGTAGCTACTTTCGCGATTAAAGCGCTGCGAAACTTGAAATCTGATTTGAAAATTTCATGATCAAGTTAGTGGCCATTGACAATGAAAGTTAGATGTATTTTGATCGTCCCTGCTAAGCAATTTGTGTTCATGGGATGGAGAACCTTTGATGAATTACAATTAACGTGTTAAAAGGCGATAGAAAAAATTACATCTCTGAAGGCTTTGGGGAAATTGTCTCCTAAAACGAATTGTAGTTTCTACCTCAGGGCGTGCCAAACATGATCGAAAATGGCAAGATGATGAGGTTAAATTTAAACTAGCTGTTTCCTTGGCACTCCGCAATTGATGCTTACCAAGAACATCATAATGCCTTTATGCCAAATTTACATCAGTGATTTACGCGAATCATTGCAATACTTGGTATGCTAAAACAAAAGTAGACTTACTGATGAATATGTGGTTTGGAAAAGTATAAATGACAAACAGAGCTGTTGATGCCCTGGTTGTTTTTGAAATTTGGACCTTCAAAGGTTAATTTTAATTGAGTACAATCCGATTTGATGACGGACGAATTTCAGCAAGACTCCAATGCTGCCATGTAGATATGTATGTGCATATCCTTTAGTAAAAAAGTAATATTGCAGTAAAAAAACTGTTTCGCACGGTTCTCGCGAAAAAAGATATTGTTGCGCTGTGGACAATTAGCGAACAAAAACCTAAGGTGCAACCGTAAAACGTAAATAGCAACACGAGCTCAATTTAATATGTTTAGAATAGTTTTTTTCTGATTTCTTTTGTTTTATTTAGCAGGCTACAATTTATAAGCCCAACTCGGGATAATTGGCTAGTGAAAATAGTGTAGCTCAAATAATAGGAACCATCAATTGGAAATGGAACTTTTTGGAAAAAAAAGTTTTTTATGAATCACATGACTTTCAAAGGTGGGCGCTTATTTAAAACAGAATTTACCACTTACTCCGTGAAATTAGAAAAGGGAAAGCAAATGGACCGGATAATAGTTTAAGTTTTCTAACGAGACTAAAATAGATAAATAATGTGAAGGTAAATGAGCGCACGTATAAAGAGGTGACGCCGTACATATTGAACTGATTCATACCGCAACTTTAAGTCCCATTGCGATGTCGTGGATGAATAAGTTACAAACGCCGCGGTTCTTCTCGATTAATGCCTTATGGAAAAATAAAATTGCGGTTTTGGTAGGGTGATTATCTATTGTCCAAGTGTTTGCTTTGTCGGATTGTAATGGAGATTGATTTGCTAATAAAATTATTCTCTTGCGTCGTGAAATGAGTGAAGGCCGAATACTTTACAAATTGAAAAAGCAGAACGTTTAGATATCACAGAAGAGGTATATTACGAAATTATACGCCAGAAACAGCGACCTTATAGCGGCCTGTTGTAGTTAGGTGCTTGTGCGGTAACCAGATCGAAGAGGTTGAACTTTTAGGAAATTTGGCGAATACTGCGGAATGGCGTTGTTCAAATATAAGATGCATTGTTCGATTATTGGAAACGAAAGCCATTGGAAACCTACAGAATCGATTATCAAGAGCAAAAAATGACTTTACCTTTTATTCATGTTCTGATACTTGTACCTCTAAGGGACAAAAAATGGCTTCATTAATTTCTATCAAAAAACCATAATTAGGATAAGAAAGAGGTCAAAGAAGTTAGTTGTTTTGTAAAGAATAATGGGGGACTAGAGTACGCAGTAACATAAATGCTCACTTTTAAAGATGAGCCTTAAAGCTATTAGCACCATTATCCAGATTCAGTCCTATAAAAAAGTTCATTGGAAACTAATGTGAATTACGTAGATAGACCGAAAGAAGTAAATCACTTTTTTTAATTTAGATCGTTAGTTTCTCAAACATTACGCAGTTGGCTTCAGGTTTTTTTATAATTTATATTTAGCCCAATTTAAATAATTTTTTTTAAATTATATTTATTTGATAACAATTATTCTAATACTTTTTTATTCGATTTTGTTTAAAAATAGTAGATGTATCAGGACTTTACAACGAGACTTCGCTATTCTTTATAGAACCTAAAGGGAAGGTTGCTTTGATGGAAGTGGATAGAAATATATAAATAGAAAATAGAAAATAAAATAATACCAAATATATAAAAAATAAAATTAAACAATGAGAAGACATAGATAAAAGGACAATAATGAACAAAAATCCAGAAGAGGAGAAGTCAGCACTTGATATGAAAAAAAGCAAATGCGACCATAAAATAAAGTTAAGTTTAGAATCAAAAAAGGAAAAAAAAAAAAAACAGTATATTAAAAGGATGTTGCTTTTGCAGAAGATGTTATGATTGATATGGCTTTGTAAAAGGTATTTACATATTTAGATACGTGGTAAGTTTTGAAGCGTAGTTTTTTGAAGGGTTGGGATTCGCACAGATAATGGTTCGTGAAGCCATAACCCACCTTCAAAAAATTCAATTTGGTTGTTTTGATGATGAGGGTATGATCGTCATACAACACCAGATTGAGGTGGCATCAGACATTGATATGAAGAAATACAAACGCGTTGATAGATCAACTTCCAGAAGCTATTAAATGGTATTTGTGTGGTATGCTGTTGAAGGATATAAGCATTGCTGAACATTGCAACGATGTTACAGATTCAGAAAGTACCTCAAAATTCGCAATTATTTTAAAAGCACGGCGAATTTTTACAGAGAAACGTTAAAAGGAAACTAAAAGGAATAGGGCTATGGCACAATTTAAATTCGAAGAAGATATAAAAGAGTTAGAGGGTCGTAGCATACCACCTTTGCTGCTCAAGCTTGGGAGAAAACTTTCAGGTCAAATAACTTACCACGCAGAAAACAACTAAAAAAGGTTTTGCCTGGTATGCTATCGCAGCAGTGTTATCAGGGGCCTATTGTGTGACGCTCGTATTTTATAAGGCTGGCCAAGAAACCATAGTTTGAAGAGAAAGCCGTGGTTGTTTTTACCCCTCACATAAATGGAACGCGAACAGAGAAGTACCACAAATAGCAACGAAAGAGAGCTTATTAATATTTGCTAAACATGCAATTACTCAGGCTTACTCACAGTTACATGGCTAGAAAGGGAACACACACAAGTCTGCTAAAATACAGTAGCGCCCGAACATTAAAAAATAAGCCGGCCCAAAAAATAAACGCGACAATGCTATAGAGCATAAGCCCAAATGTACACTTAGAGGAACAAGACTTAATTTGGCGATGTGATGTTCTAATTGGACGAAAAAATTAATTTAGTGGTAGCGCAAGTCGATGCCTTAGCCTTGCAGAATTCTTACGTTTCAGATTTTGCTGAAAATAAGATGCTTACTGCGGGAAAGGACAAGAGGAAATTTAGTACAGAAACTCTTTTAAATTCAAATAGCGTTGATTTTGTTGGCATTATTAAATCAAGCAAGAAACAGAAGCTAGATTTATCGGTTCGAATTCAGCTTTTTGAAACATTAAAAAATGGCTATTTGAAAAGTTAAGCTGCTTTAGCCGATCGGACAAGTTAAGATCAGTATCATTTTAGCGTTAAAAAGACTTCTTCAAAGGCTGACTATTGTGGATAAGGGCAGCTCTGTGGTAATAGTTTAGTCATAAAATATCCACATCATCAAAAATCGCCAATTAGTTATGAACAACAGATCTTACAGTACATCGTCATTTTAATAGTTGCTTTTGCATTGCAATTGGGGCACTTGGCACAGGATAAAACTTTAATTATGAAACCAAAAGAGAAAAATTTGGAAAAGCTTAAAACTGAAATCACCATTCAAGAAAAAAGAAGCCTTAAAGTCGAATTGAAGCTATTTAATTAAGCGTTTAGAGAAAAAGCAAATAACAGAAAGTGAGGCTCAACGCTTAAAGAATCAGCAGCTAAAAAAAAGAGCCTGATATGAAAATAGACTAAGTATAGTGGATAATAAATTGCGTTACTAGAAAAGAAATAACGTAATTGTTTCTAATTAGATACAATAAATAATGTTAGTTAAAAAAGAAATAGGATTGTGCACAAAGATGATACGATGATTAAAATATTACGGAAATTAAACTTAGGGCGATTCTAAAAATAAAAAATACGGACTTTTAAATACGACGTAGAACGTATTCAGAATTTCGGTCATAGCTATAGGGGGTTTAAAAAACGCTGTGATCGCGGTCAGATCCTTGATTGATTCGCCCTATTAAAAAATAGGGGGCAGTCGAATTTTTTGAAATGGGTTGGGCAATGGCGAACGACGGGTTTTTCAGAACTCTAATTTTCTGACGGACTTAATACCGGATTTTTCTTTTTCAGTTTAATGGACTAAACCAACCGATAACCGCATTGTTGCTAAATAACAATGGTACGAAAATAGTTTTAGAAGAGTTTGATGTGAATTAGATTTAGCAATAACTACGCATGGATAAACTTTTAGTTATTCCTTTTTCATTTTGAATTTGGACCGTCGAAAATGGCAAAAAATGATTTAATATTCTATTCGCTATAGCTTTAGATAAAAGATTTAGAGTGGGGGTTTAGGGTGGGATTACGGAGGTTTTAATTTAGGTACACGGCAAAGAAAAATTAAAAGTACGGAGCGCGATTGGTTGGCAGGGGTCAAAACAGATTGAATAGTTTAAAAAGGAGATTAAAACACCCAGTAATTTAATTTATGGGACTAAGTGCCCCATATGCCGGTTTTGGGCGCACAAACCTTTATATATATGACACCAGATCACTCGTATTCTTTATACGCATCTCCCCGAATTTTTAACAGATTGCTTTTAAGTCTTGGAGCAAACTCGGCAACAACTATTTCTCTTAGGCTAACGATTTGACCTTTACTAACGTCATTCGTCAATGTCTTCTATCCTTGAGACGAAATTGAGAATATCAAAAAGCCTTTTAAATGTGTAAGTTCACAGATTTTAGGAGAATCTTACTAACAACTTATGTAAAAAATTAGTTTCATATGAGAGAATTCAGTTAAATCATCGTCTTAACTATTGTGATGGAAATAAACAAACCTAAAAAGTTCTTTTAATTGCAGTGCTTGTTTCTTGCGCGATGGGCGCTTGTAGGTTTTCGCGATATTCTTAAAATTTAAAAAACATCAGGGGAGGTGAGGTGTTTTAAGCGATCAAGGGAGCCGTCCTTCTCCTTTGTTTAGTAACTTACTTCTTGGGGCATCCATAGGGGATTCATATTACTTTTTTGCGATTGCTAAGTGGGTCCTCCCTAAAAGGAATAAGTGGATGGGGGGGGACCAACCTTTTGATTCATAAAGGTTGCCAAAAAAGAGCCCTGGTTCGCTTATGGCTTATACCTCTCTTTC
>Ga0163217_1061983_pt1 | contig 14323 bp, 25 predicted proteins | sample SynspAceP_FD_185933 | JGI IMG/M metagenome (GOLD analysis project Ga0163217, IMG submission 185933) | Saline lake microbial communities from Ace Lake in Antarctica - Synechococcus sp. Ace-P (PacBio error correction) | ecosystem: Environmental > Aquatic > Non-marine Saline and Alkaline > Saline ... | reverse complement strand
TCTTGCGCAGACTGTCTTTGATGATATCGATCAGAAGCGATTACCACCCGTAAATGGCGCGATTCAGTAACCGACTGAATCCACACGGTTATATTCAGCGAAAGTGAAGAGCGCGAATTTGGAAGAAGGAACATCGGGGATGCTGATATTTGCCGAACTGTAGTTTTCATATCAGCGTCTTGTTCGTCGTCTCGTTACTGACGTAGTCGCCAGCATCAGAGGTCACCCACAACCCAGGATTGGAAGGGAAGTGACGGTTTTCTTGAGCTCCAGTGACTTCATGGGCCCTCGTGTTATGCCGAGAGTGTTAATTTCAAACCTGACCTACATGTCAAGGCCTTCAGAACCAATCTCGACCCACGAATTTCTGCGAGAGAGAACAAGATTGTACCGGTCAAGGATGATGTTTCCTTCGTCCAGCGAGCTTCACGTTCGGAATAGACAAACACTCCGTCGGCGCACAATCTTCCGAGGTCAAATGTCTCAGGGTGCTGTATTAATGGTCAACGGGATGGGAGATGGTGTTGTTGTCTTCATTCACGTCCGAAACGAGAGACGTCAGCCTCGCTTGGCGCGGCACCAATATCGTCTGTTTCGAAACTACAATATATGTGATTGCTCGCTCATAATTGGAGTTCAGACCGACCTCGCCGATCGCCGATATTGGCCGGACGAATGATTCAAAAACCGTTGGCTTTTGCGAAACCAACACATGTCTGTTCCTCCAGCTCGAAATCGCGCGAGAGGTAGACACGGTTCTGAATACTCCCGGGACAAACCCGGGAGTAATACGCCTCCGTATTCAACGGAAAGAATCCGACTGTCAGGTATCACCCGCGAAATGTCCGTGCGCGCGTCGTCAGAATGTATACGTCGATTGCTCGTGATCAAACTTGTATTGGCTCCAAGACCGTGAAGGGCTTCGTGCGCATATTGTTCAACGTGACCGTTTTCGCCCGGGCGCTGGTCGAATACAGCCGTCAGCAATACTTCACGGCCCGATCTCTGGGACAATCCAGACGGCATCGCGTCTCACCTTCAGCTTCTCGCCAGGCTGAAGGCCGATTGAGACGATCGAGGCTTCACCTTACCAATCCAGCTTGGTCGTCGCGCCATACCGACGAACCCAGTACCAGTTGAGTTCCTGGGTCCTCTGGGAATATCTGCGTCACCATCTGTTAGGGAATCTCGAAGTCTTCAGGGCTCTCGACCCATGTCCCCAGAACGATACTCCCAGAACGTGTTGCGTCCAACTCAATATCAACAACAACCCCCGTCAGGGCTTAGCGCTTTGCGGGGTCTAATGTGATTTCTGTAGAGTGGTCCGTTGAGATCTGGGCCGTCAATGTTTCAGCAGAGCAAGTAATAATTCCGGCCCGCCAGAACCATTCGTCCAGTATTGCGGGTTTATCCAGTTCGCCTCAGCGTACCAGGAGGATCCCGACTGATAGATTGACTGGAATTATGTGTCGCCCTACATAGTCGTCGCCATTCGGCCAATCATCATCTTCAGTAATTGTAAAAGACACAGCCTACGTAGGCTCATAGTTTCAAACTGCGCCACAGCGTTAACCAGGCTTCCTTCGTGCGTTGTCTGGCTCCGTTTCCAACGAGCGTGCTGTCGCGAGAGAGTAGGTTTGGCCGGGGGCAGCTTCATAGTTAGACCCTCACGTGAAATGAATTGAATGTACCCTTCATTCGTGCCGCGTGCTCAATCTTCGTACGTATGAAGAATCCAGTCGCCGTTCGGGTTTACGTCAAAGGGAGAGAAATAGTCATTCACTATACTTGGATGTCATCATCATTTTCGAGTTGTCGTTCAGTCCCAACCGTCATCTTTCGAAGACCGCTCCAACGACTTTCCATACAACGTGTTGAGAGTGTTGCGATTGGGCAATTATGTCATGTAGTGAGATGTGCGTGAAACATAAACATTTCGATCCAGAATGCGTGCGCGAGTCGTGACTTTGACAATTCTGTGCTGCTCACTGGGTTGCCCCTGATTTACGGTGACTCAGCATAGTTCCATTGCATGATCGTTAGACTGGCCATCACCATGATTCTTTTTGTTTTCCAAGTTAAGTTTGGGCATCACAAAGTGGCCCAGATAAAACAGGATAACACGCCAAATAAATAGGAGAACATCGCGGCAGGCAGGCATGCAAGGCGCGATGAGTGCAGCGTCTCGCAGTGATGTTTTGCGCTCCAGGTTCTCGTATGTATGTTTTCCCCCGCGGCTTCCCAAAAACGAGAAAGCACTTTAGCTAAAGTAGTTTCAGGGTAATTTGTCCGTCCGAAAAGTTATTGAATCAATGAGTAATCTCGTGATTCAGGTGTGCGTGTGTCGTGCTCTGAGATCTGGAGATAAAGACGGGATGTGGACTCAGAAAAATCCGTTGGCTCCTATGACCGCAGGCAAACTGCGTACCCGAAGTGATTGTGACGGAATAGAAGAATGGGCGCATATTTGCGCCATTGATCCCCGCCAGCCAGCGTGGTGCCGCAAGCGGATGCGTTGTGTCGGGGAAGTGGTTGAACGCCTGATGTACATTCCTTGAGCCCGGACTGCCAATGGGCGTTGCGGTGCCCAAAGGACCTGCCGACACGCAGGGCACGCTGTTTGAGTATTGACCTTGGGATTATACCGGGACGTTGGATCGGAATTCACCCCATTAACGCCTTTACAATCAAATAGACGCGAAGCGGATAGGCGTGAGGCCAGTCCACGCGTTAGTGTGATTGCGCAGCCCGAGTAGATGAAAGCGTGCAGGAAAAAAAGGGGGGCCTGCATCAGAATCCGTCAGGGCTAATGGACCTGGCAAGAAAATCAAGGAGGAAAGAGCGCCAACATCACTTGTCCCATACAAGAGATAGGGCTCCTTGTTCAACGCAGTGTTCAATCCGAGCCAAGTTAATCCAGGAATCGGGATGGCGAGGCGCTATTAGTCACTTGGGAGCATGTTCGGCAAGCTTTTCCGAATTTCTGAAGAAACTCTTTGCCAGACGGCGAGATACCAACGGGCCGTTTTTCAAACAGGGCGCAGAAGACATTATTGCTATGCCTGGAAACTGAAATCGTCAAACGATCGGAATACGGCAGGTCGGCTTTGAAGCATCCCCAGAAGATGGGTCGATGATGAAAAGAACTTTTGCACTCAGGCTCGGCAAGGTTTGCGCCGTCATCGCAAAAGGATTTTGAGAACCGCCACCAGGACCGACACGCAAGCTTTTCCTCCTCTGATCAATTCGTCTAGATGTCAATGAAACCTTTGTTAACACATAACTTTCCGGACGGACTCAACAAAATTTAACAGATGAAAAGGAGAACCTGGAACGTTTCCTCACTATCCGCATCTAGCCATCATAAATAATAAATAATTAACGAGAGCCGGACAGTTGCCAGAGACTTCCCCCAAAGCAGAGATATTATTACAATTGGATTTGAAAGCGGAAAGAAAATACTTCTCACTCTCTTCCCAAACGCGCGTATTGGCCGCTCAACGCCTAAAACAGGAAGTCGTCCGCAATGAAAGCAGTGCTCGGTCCCGACCACGATCAGGAGATGACGTGTTCGCCATTGCCCCGAAGGCGATCTGCGCCGGTCAGGCCGCGCGGAGCTATTCTTGACGCTCGTGATTTATCCTTGAGAGAAACTTTTGCGGAATCCGGAATCGAATTTCGGTGTTACACACTCGAACCAAGTTACGTCGTCAGTCGAATGAAACTCCAGCGAGAATATATCCAGAGAAGTGACCACGGACCAGGCGTTCAGTAGAGAAAAAACGAGGTTTACGTATCCTGGCCCGCGGCGCGAAATGATTCGTAAGACTGCTTTGTGGCCCTTGAAGACGGAATTGATCACCATCAGAGTTCAATTGAGCAGCGCGAATTGAATTCCCAGATCCCATTGCCCTCATAGGACAATCAGAGACACCAATGCGAGCCATCAAGGCTGGCGAGATTCCGCAGGATTGAAACAGTAGCATAAGGACACGACGCGCAATACCACAGTGTCCGGCTCGAGACTCAAGCACCAACGCAGCAGGACGCAGGGCCAGATCCACCGGCCACCACGCGCGGACGTAATGATCAAAGGACCGCTGATCAATTATAGGCCCGCTGCCGAGGTACATGAGGTTTCAGAAGGATACGAGCGCGAAATGACCTAATCCAAATCCCAAGTGTTCGGAATCAGATAAGTCGAAGGCGCACCCGGCATTGCCGATCGGATTAGCGTCACATGTTCTTGAGCTCGCCCTATGCGGAGTGCCCAGAAGCTCCATCACCGAACCCTGATGACTCATCTTCCACGTCGGACAGTGAGTGTCTCCAAACGGCTCGTGAATTACCACACCATCGACCCCATTCTTGGTGAAATCACTTCGGAGAGCAGCAGAGAAATCGCAAGTTTCAACATAAACCTTCCCCGGCGCTGTACTCGATCAGGATCGGACAAGAATGCAGCTCGCCACGGCCCGAAACCTTGAAGCGGATCAGAGCGGTAGTCAGGCTGTCCTTCCACAGCGACAGACGGCGACAATTGTGGAGGAGCATCTTCCTCAGCGGGTATCACGGAATATTGAGGACTGGATTCACGAATATTTGCACATCCGCGGCCCGCAAAGGAAGCGACAATCAATCTGACCATGAAAGGTCATGAAATGGTACGGGAATAGGTCGAAACAGAGAGCGGGAGTCACATAGCTTACACCATAGCCGGGTCACAGAGACGTGTACCGAGAATAGTGCAGTATCCTCAAAGCACCGAGAAACCGCAGATTGATTATGTCGCCGGCCCCGCTTATTCGAGCAGTTCCACACGTCAACCGTGGAAATCCCCAGAACTTGAGCATCCGCCCCTGGAACAGCGAATTTTGCCATCGAGCACAGATGAAATCGTTGATCGTGAAATTGCAAGTATTCTGCGACCGCGACTGAAAATACACGAACAATGACCGAACTCAAACCCACCAATAAGATGATAGTTACGAGTGCGGAGACACTTGCATGACGGAACGGCCGTCTCACGACGTCCACATACAGGCGCACGAGGCAACCGGGATCGACGCATGGTACTTGAAACACGGATATCCAATGTTCTTCGCGCGCACAATCGGAGGAGGACGAAATGCCCAGCCTCCGATGGCCGAGAAGCGAACCACCGTAGGATGAAAATCGGAGACTGCTCATTTCGGTGCGCCCAAGGGTCTAACAGATCAAAATGTCTGATCGGACGGCCCAGTCACGGCCGTCCGCGCCGACCGATCAACCTTGTTGACCACGACGACAGGCTTGAGCCCGGCTCGAGCGCTTGCGGGTCACGAACGCGGTTTGCGGCATCGGGCCTTCGACGCCGGTCGACCAGCGAGCAACACCGAATCCACATGGAGGAGCACACGCTCACCTCGCCGCGAAATCGGCATGACACGGCGTGTTCGACGATGTTGATGGCCAGCCCCTGCCATTATCCAGCGCCGTATTTCTTCGGACAGGATGTGATGCCACGTTCCGCTGATGTCATTTGACATCCATTGACGCGCTTCGCGGTCGGCATTCCTCACCATGGCGTTTTCAGCGTGCCCGGACTGGGCGCAAGCAGCTTGTCCCTGAGGGTGGTCTTGCCATGATCGACATGGCCACGATTGCAATGTTGCGAAGTTTTCAGCGTTCTGGGACATCTTGTCTGTACCTAAAAAGCGCGCCTGCGGGGGCGGGCGGGACCAATATGCCACGCCGTTAGCACGAAACACCGCGGGTCGTGGCCGAGAAATTTGCTGCAAAACTGCGAAGGCAATGCCTAGAGCGCGCGGTCCAGTCGGACTGACCACAGGACATCGAACATCCCGCGCGATTGTTGGCATTGGTGAACTCGCGCGAAGCCAACCCACGTCATCATTCCTGTTCTTTCAGGTTGGTCCGGTAGTTGAGGCCAGTCGTGATGGCCAGCACGGCCCATCATTGATGTCATACCCGGCATCCCGACCTGAAGACCCGCTCGCAAAAGGCGATCGATGGGTGCGTAGAAGCGGACATTGTCGATGCTGGACGGGCCGTTTGCTGGAATGCCGGAATTTATCAGATCAATCGCTACTGACCTTGCGAAACAGAAGACAGGGTCGCGCCGACAAACGGTTTCACCGGCCCTCCAGATCAAAGAAACGCGAAACCGACATTGGGCGGCGAACTCCTGATAATCCTCGAAACTCGCCGATGAGGTTGGAAACCTGATCCAATGGAAACACGCGATGGTGCCTGTTGCAAAGGTAAACAACAGTGCATTCAAAGGCCCTTCCGGTGGCGCAGCATTATAGGAAAACGCCACCGAAGACTTTCCGACAACATCATTCAGGCCATAGTTCAGTTGCACACCGATTCGTGGGGCAATTCGTACACATCGGAAAGTCGCGATTGGGGACATCAAAGCCCAGCGCTGTCCGAGAATGGTCAGTCCGCCCACAGTCCCGTTTCTGGGTGAGCACTTCGGAAACTCCTTTGACGAAGGTCCCGCCGATTTACCGCTGCGTCCCGCATAGGGCTCAAACCGAAAACCACCCCGCATTGCGTAAGGGCGATTCTGGTCATCATTCTGCCCTGCCGGCACCGTTGCGAAAATCAGCGCAGGCGGCATGCCCACAGCAGAGAGAGACGTTTCAAACGATCCCAAACGATCATTTCCACCGCACGGTCGCGATGCTGCACATCAAGCACCGCATTCAGGATCGCTTCCGGCGTGGCCGGTGCATAAGTTTCACCAAAATTGCCGGTGAGTCGCAAGACGCGAGGACCGCGTTCGCGAATGGCGAAGCCACACAGAAATTGCAGAACAACTAACCGGCGGCTCCCCGATGGCCTTGGACCGGAAGGACGGTCGGGACGCGATTGGGTGCGTTCCCCTCGAGGATATGAACCTTTGAACACGGGGCGGCACGTCGCGGCTGCCCGGAATCTTGTTATGTCGAGCCCGTGGGTCATCAGCCGGCCCTTCGCATCCAGACCAGTTCTCGAGGTCAGCCAGCCCGCCCCTGCACGAAGGCGCCTCGATCTGGCCCAGAGTCGATCGCCGGGTTCAGGGAACTGCCGAACATTCCTGAAGCATTGTCCGCCCGCAATACCCGGCTCTCGCCGGTCAGCGTGTCGATCAACGACTTCGGCCACCGCCGCGCCATATCGGTGTAATAATAGAACGGATTGCCGACCATCTTGGCCGCATCCCAGTGCAGGCCCGGCGTGCTGTTAATTATCGGTGCCGCCGACAGCGAGACCCGTTCCGTCAATAGGGGTCATCTGGGCCAGTTCGGAAAAACGAAACGCTCTCGTTCCCGGCATTAAACCCGGTTCGCGCGGAACTCGGACCCTGTCCCGGTCTACCCGAAATGATTCGGCCGCCACACCGGCCATCCAGGTCCTGGTGTGATGATTCGGTCGCATTCAGCGCCGCCATTTTGCCATTTGGGAGGTCCGAACCGCCGTTGGCCGCCGTCGCCGCAGGTGTTGGGCACCTTGTCGGGTTGCGGGGTTGCAGAAATCTTGATGTTGGTCCAGGTCGATCTGGAAGGTGGACGCGACAAACCTGTGCCACCTTCGGTAAACAACCCCTGCCATTTTCGGTGCCAACCGGGTTCAGGTGCACACTGCCATCGGTATAGACATGGACGAGCGCCCAGGCCTGATGAGCTGGGGGTGTTGGAAGAGAACCGAACTTCCCACCGGCATCAGGCCAGCCCCTTTTCAGGTCTTGTGGGGAACGCGTTTGAAGTCGTCAATCGCCCGCGACATTTCCCTCGAAATCGAATCTTCGAAACGCAACCGGTCCGTTCAGTCGACAATGATGTGTCCTTCACCACCTGCTGATAGGGCGTCACATTGCGATCCGTTGTGCCCGTATAATTGACTTGCCCGCGATGTCATCGAGCCGATGGCCAGTGATCGCGCGACATTGGCTCAAGCACCGCTTCGATGATGATCTGCCTTGCGGCCCGCCAAAGCCCGGAACGCTGTGTTCGACACTGTTCTGTGCTTGCACGGATAGCCCCGGACATGTGGCATTGCGGCAGGAAATTAGCAATTGTCGGCATGACAGGCGCGGGCGCGCAGCACGCCCGGGCGAGATCGGGCAACATTTGCCCGACCGGCATCCCCATCAGGATATCGACCCCCTCGATCCGGCCTTCATCGTCGGAACCGGCCTGATAACGAAGAGGAAGTCGTGACGCGCCCGAGATATCATTGTCATCGTCGCGGCGCAGGCGGCAGCCTCGCCGGGCGGCCGGTATGGGCTGGCAGCATTTGCTGCAATCGCGGCATAGAATCGTAGGCTGGCTTTTCCTTGCCGCCAAAGCCGCGCCCATTGCGCGTATTTCCGGTCACGGCATTTGTCGGAATTCCAGGCGATATGGGCCACAACCGTGCTGCACCTCGCTGGGATTGCTGGGTCGAGCTTGAAGACATTCAATATTCACCGTCATGCGCGCGGCACAAACCAGCGCGGATTATTGGTCTCCAGGAAAAGTGGCCTGCCGCCGCAGCGCAAATTCGCCCGAAAACCGTTGTGTGCCGCTGCCTGGCGATGGCCGCTTCGGCATCGCCCCGGGCGCATGGCTGGGGCGGATAGGCGTAGCTCTCGGCTGCCAGCGCATCCTCGATTTTCAACGGCCGCAGCTCTTCGTAGACAATCTCCACCAGTGGCCGCCGCCGCAAGCCCCAGATCGAAGGTCTCGGCGGCAATCGCGACAACGTGCGCCCACATGTCGACGATCTTGCTCAGCAGGAACCGGTTCGTTCGAAACACCGGCCCGATATCATTGTGCCCGGGAATTCGGCAGCCGTGACCACCCCGTGGACTCCCACTGCGGCCGGCCGCCGAAACATCCACCGACACAATCGGGCATGGGCATGGGGGCTAGTGACAAGCACCAATTCCAAAGCGTGCCCGGCAGCACCGGCATTATCGCTCGATCTACGCGCACTTGCGGTGACATGCGGCCCGGGCGCTGTCAGTGACGGACCTTCTTGTGGACCGCGCCCTGAATGCTCTTCTGCCACGCTCATGCCGTCCCCCCGTTTCGAGTTTGCAAACTCAGCTCACCACGTCGCATCTCGTCCTCGCCGCCATATCGCGGAACAGGCGCTACGAACAGATTGGATGCCGACCTTGTACCCGGATAGGCTTCGCTCGCCCGGTTGGTCGTCAATCGGCGAAAATCCTCCGCGAATCAGCGCGCCGGCGTCCCGTTGCCGTATCTTCCGACCAGGGTTTGCCCACCCAGTGCCGGCTTTCGCACCGTGCCGCCGCTTGGGGTTGCTGCATCCCGCCGAAGGCAATCCGCGCCTCGCGTGGACCATTGCCGTCTGCCAGGGTTTCAGGCGGAACTTGCCCCGATCACTGCCGAGATATCCTGATCGCTAACGTTTCGAGATCTGTAGCGTCGGAACACCTGCCCGTCGTCAGCTTGGGGATCGAGACGGCGGCGATCACTTCGGTCCGCGGCGAGATCGGTTTCGGCTAGCGAGAAATAATCTTCAGCAGGGATGTCGCGGCGCGCCGTCCGGGCCGTGCAAACGCAGGGTTCGCGTCCAGCGAAATCAGGGACAGGGTTGGGCCGTATCGCCATGGGGGGAGCGTTGCCGATATTTGCGCCGATGTTCCGACATTCCGGGATCTGGGCGCGAAACCGATCCGGTTGAGATGAGCGTTGCGAAAGGACGGATAGGCATCTTTCGATAGCGGCAGGGCTTCGGTGTAGGTGGCCGCTGCACCGATGGTCAGCTGTTCTTTCGTCGTCCTCAAATCGAACGGCAGCGCGAATCACGTTCTGTGAGTGAAGATCGTCACCGGAAAATGCCTTCCGGTACCTTGCTAGAAGGACAAGGCCCGATCCGTCCCGCCCGAGAGCAGCGGCGATCCCGGATGGGCCGCGCGCAGGACAACCGATCCTCAAGCGTCCGGGGCGCCAGGAAATTTTTCGGTGCCATGCTCGTGCAACCTCGCCCGGCTGCCGCATCGGCTGCCGTCAACCCCCGGTTAACCGGAACCGCACAGGGCGCTGCGCGCGGCATCCACAATCGGGGACGATACCCGTGGCAGCGGCACAGATTGCCTGCGGCCGAGTGCGTCGTGGATGAACCGCGCCGGGATCGTCTCACCGTGTGGCGCAGCGCATGCAGGGCGACCACAAAACCGGCGTTACAAAAGCCCGCACTGAGGTTGCCTCCGTCGGCCATGGCCTGCTGCACGGCCTTCCAGTTCACCTTGCGCCCAGACAGGCCTTCACCGTGGTGACCGCGACCGCCATCAAGTGTTGCCCGAGCGTTCAAACAGGCAGGAAATTCACCGCCAAACCGGCTCGCCTGGTTCCCGATGCGGACCAGCGATGGACGCTGCAGGCCCCGCAATCACCCTCGGGCGCAGCCCTCCTTGGTGCGTCAGGGGCCTCATTCTCGCGCAGGTATTCCAGGAACGGTCTTGGTCGGCGCGAACCGACGAGACGTTCCGGGCTTCCCGCTTCAAGTGAAGTTTATCGTCAAGATCTGGCCACCACGTGATCGAAACCAGCACCAGCCTATAAACGACGCACACATTGTTGGCGAGAGGCCGCTATGCCCGGAATCAGAATTTATAAAACCGTCATTGCCGGACTTTGTTTCGGCCATCCACGTCGCCGTTTCACGGCATGCCACCGAAGGAATTTGTTGGATGTGGATGCCCGCAACAAGTGCGGGCAGTGACAATAGAGAGCACGCCAGCCGAAACCCGCCCCTACATTTATCGAGATTCTCGTGCTACGGTTTTTCAACCAATTTGTAAGGACTACATGGACCGGAAATCCAATTCATGCGGGCGGGCCATCGCGCTGGCGGAGAAAAAGTTTGCGAGGCACGGCGGCCCGTTTGGTGCCGTGATCGTTGCGCGATGCGAGATCATGGCGAAGGGCACACCGGCGTGACCAGCGGACAACAATTCCACAGCCATGCGCGAGGGTCATGGCGATCCGCAATGCCTGCGAGAGGCTCGGCACATATAGTCTGGAAGGCTTGCGAGGTCTACACCAGTTGCGAGCCCTGCCCGATGTGCCTGAGCGCGAATTTTATTGGGCGCGGCCTCGACCGGATTTTTCTATACGCAACACCAAGGCGACGGCCGCCGAAATCGATTTCGACGATGCCTTCCTGTATACGAAATCCCCTAAGCCATCAGCGAGCGGCACCATTCCGACCCAAACAGATACTTCACGCATGATCCATCAAGGCCTTTCAGGCGCTGGGCCGTATTCCGAAGACAAGATTCCCTACGAGCTGCCACCAGGAACATTGAAACCGATAGCGACAAGGTAAGCCGCCATGAAAACGCATTCTCCCCTGAATCGCTGTTGCTGTCCTATCCGCTCCGGCGCAGGCCAGGCAGCTGGGACATTACCGCGCCCGCAACTGGAGATTCCCGACCAGATTGCACAAGCTTTCGCCGGCTCGCACGAGGCCGCGGCCGTGACGGCGTTCGACGAAGCGATCGACAGCGCAACACATTCCGCCGCACCCCCCAGACAGCCGTCAAACCGGACAGGTTGTGCAAAGCCGGTCGGTGCCCGCACCGGATTCGGCGGTCGCGATGCGCGGGAAACCGATTCAGCTCGCGCGGACGCATCTACAATCGCGGCGTGCCGCCACGGCAGGCCCCTGATCGAGGATTGCGATTCTGGGCTTTCGACCAAACACAGCCTTCAACGCGGCTGCTGCGTCGCCGCCAGTTCGGAGGCCACCTTCGACACCGGATTGTTTCGGCGGCCTTGCGGCGGGTTGGGATTGGCGCTACCTGCCGGTCACAGGATATCGGCCCCGCGCGTTGGAGATCGAACTGGGTTAATCAGCAGAATGACGTCGAGACTTCAAGGCCAACAAGCGAACGTCGCGGCTTGAGCGGCGACGCATCGATCCTGACGCTGATGGCCAACCCTCATGTTTCGACAGTCTTACACCGAATTCGAATGGCTCCCCTCTTCGGGTGCCGGTATTCGGGACTGGCATCGTGTCGAGCGAGATCAGCAGCCAGGCGCACACAGAGTCATCCCACGATACCGTCGTATTCGCAGGCCAGGGCCGTGCCGGCATGGCCTATCGCCTCACGACACCACCTTCCTGACGGGCTCGGAACTACCGGGTACCTCATTGTCGAACAAACTCGACCTCTTCAGGCGTACGGCTGGAACCACGCCTGCACAGGCCTCATTCGTATTCGCCCACCAGTTCGGGGCACCCCGCCTTATTGTGGAAGCAACGCAGCGCTAGATGATTCACCGGGCGGGTGTTGCTCTTGCGGCCGGACCTTCGCGAAAGTTCCTCTTCGTCCAGAGCCGATCTGGATTCCGGCTGGCTCGCCACGGCGGCATTTTGTCATCTGTTCCGGGGGGTGCGGTGATCCGGTTGTGGTGCTTGCGGCGTCCAGGCGAACAGGGCCTCGTGAAGCGGGGCGCGGGTTCTCCTCGGTGTTCGGGCAGCGGCCCAGATCGACCAGTTCGTCCGGGTCGCTTTCCAGATTCGAAGAGCAGCGGCGCGGAAGCCTCGCGTGGATGTACTCCACGGCCATCGAAAGATTCGAGAGCGTTGCATCTGCCTTGTCGAGTTCGAGTTCGAGACGCGACTGGCGGGTCGCGTAGTCATATTCGGAAATTCGCCGTATTTACGCCATTCGACGGACTTGCCCTCGAGCAGCGGCACAACGCGAGCGCCCTTCCAGACTGTGGGGCTTAGCCTGGCCCCATTCAATTCCGAAAAACTCGTCAGGTGCCAGGTCGATCCCTTCCACGAGAGGTCGAGACCGTGCGCGTGTGGCATCGGGCCTCTTCGCGGGGGTCGTAGCATGATCAGCCGGGACCCGCGGCCGAAGCATTTCGTGGAAAAGGTCACTTCTCGCCAGCCAGTGATCTCCCGAGATAGGTCACCGTGATCGGAGGACATCACGATCATTCGTTCCCCATCCGTCCGGACTCTTTCGAGGTATGTGAACAGTCGGCCCGAGGCTGGTTCATCGAGTTGCTTGATTCAGGCCCATATAGGGCCGGGAATCACCGTTCTCGCGGACTTCCGTCGCGGGGCAAAAACGCCTTGCAGACCCGGTGTCTGCCAGGCCTTGTAGACGGGTGATCGGTCTCGCGCTCGGTTTCGGACGCCACCGGCGGGATGATGTGCTCGAGTCCCTTACATGTGTTGATAGGGCGGCGGCACGATTATAGGGCCAGTGGGGCTTGATGTAGGAGAGAATGGCACAGCCGCGGCTCTGTTTCCCCGGCCTGCGGCGATGAAACTCGATCCCGCGATTGGTCGATAGGCGTCTCGGAAATGCTCTCGGGCACCGCGTGCGGGCTTGTCGGAATGCTTTAGCAGGCCAGCGAGAGTAGCGAGCCCATCCTCGTCCTCGGCGAGTTCGCCCTAAGACTTCACACGGATGTTGTCGCGTCGAAAACCCCTGTTCCGCGCAGGTAATCATCATAGGGCGGGCTTGCGTCGTAATTGCGTTCCGGATGCAAACCCGTCATCCGCTCGAAGGCGTGAAGGCGCAGTTCCGCGTATGGCACCGCCGATGATCGATTCCGGTCGATTGCCGAGACGCGCATGCCTCCATGTCCGGGATCATGTGAGGTCTTGCCGAACCAGCATGGCAAATCCGCACCAATCTTTCGCGCAAGTTGATCGCCCAGGGTCGGCTCGCCCGCGCCCAATTGGAAAAGCCGTTTCCAGGTCGCGGCCCGTTGGGCGAGCGCACATAACGCCCCGGTGTAGAAGCTCATTCCGACGGGCGCAGATCGGCGAACTGCCACATAGGCCTTGTTGAACCGCACGCCATAGCGGCAGCCGGTCCATTGTTCGGGGTTATCCATATGGGGGATGGCATAGCACGAAGCGAATCCCAGCGGCAGGCTGGTTCGGCCATTGATCCAAAAGGACGTTACGCAATTTACCCATAAAACTCTCCAGCAGGCAGGAGGAAGCAATCACCGATCAGGGACGCAGCAGGAATCGCAATCGTCGGACGGTATTAGGAAACCACCAAGCAGGAGCGCAATCAAATCGGCGGACGATTGAACCGGGAGGTCACGCCCCACGGAATATGAGTGCCCGAAGGTTTCTGATATTCCGGGGCCATGGGAACCCGAGCCGCACCAAACAAAGAAACATTTTCATGCCGATTGCGGGCGGTGTTTGATAGTCGATTTTTGTTCTTTTCGGTGACGAGCACCGGGGACAATTTTGATCCCCGGAAACCAGGATTCATGTCGGGGACATTTGGGCGGCCAAAAACAGGGGGGACGGGCCCAAAATCCCTCTTCTTTTA
>Ga0163217_1023270_pt1 | contig 14326 bp, 18 predicted proteins | sample SynspAceP_FD_185933 | JGI IMG/M metagenome (GOLD analysis project Ga0163217, IMG submission 185933) | Saline lake microbial communities from Ace Lake in Antarctica - Synechococcus sp. Ace-P (PacBio error correction) | ecosystem: Environmental > Aquatic > Non-marine Saline and Alkaline > Saline ... | reverse complement strand
TGAACTGAAGGTTCTCGGCTGACCAGATCCGCCCAGCCCGGTCAAACCCAAGCCGTTCAACAGCGCAGCATTCGATCTCATCACCCGACCAACATGTTGCCGTTGATCGCCAGCCTGAAGAGGCACATAGCTGGCGTTGCGATGTGGCCCAGGATCAACTTCACACAAGACCCGGTGAAGTCCTCACCAGCCTCTCAAGGGTGACGGTACGGCCTACACCCCTCCTGAGCATCACCAAGGGATGGTATCAAGGTAGCAACAGGCAATCGAAAGCCGCTCAGCCCGTGGAAGCCACATCGAGCAAGTCCTGTCTGGCGGCCGTTAAGCGGTTTCCTGTTATTCAAGCCTTGCCATGGGCTTCTACACCACCGGCGCGATTCAACTGGACATCGCCATCCTGGGCTTGTGCCACCCTGTTCAGTCTCCGGCAGATTCCCTTCGGGATGGCATAGCGCCCCCAATCCCGCAGGCAATCCGACGCCAACAAGATCACCCGTTGATGATCACGGCATAGTGTTCCTTCTTCCCTGCCGGCCGGGGGCTCTTTACATGTGGTGCCAAACATCTTCCAGGGGCTTGCAGACCTTTTGCTCACCGCGAAACCTTGCCCGGATAATCTCCAGTCATTCTCGATCAGCAGTGCCAGCCAGACCGTCCGGTGGCCGCCACCGCGCGGCGGGCATGGAGCGTCTTCCTTCGAGCCCAAGTAAAAGTGAATGGGAGCGGCCAAGGCCCCCTATTCCGGAGTCTTCTGCGCTTCAAGCCCATCCCCCTGCAGAGTTTGCCGCCCTGCTCCAGCCGGTGCCATGGCCTGGCCACATATCGCCCGAGATCGGACCCTTTCCCCGGTGCGCGGGTAACTCCGTGCCCTCTGATGGGAGATGGACTTCCAGTGATCGACCGCGCCACCATCAGCTTCGCTGTGAATCGCGTCGCGGACTACGACCTTCCCCCTCCATTTCGCTGTCAGAGCTACGCTCTGGCACTGATGGCCGACGAGGTTTGGAGCCAGACGCGTCAACGCCCCGAATCCCTTGCGCAAACAGCTGCTCACTTTCACGTTTCAGGCGCTGGTGATTCTCGATTCTTCTTGGCCTTTGGCCATTGAGACCCGATAGCCCAGTGAGGTGCCTCGACCCCTGGCCGTTGATCCCAGTCACTGATCTTCGAGCAGCTCACCTCCGTTGCGTGCCGCAACGACTGGGGCTCTGCCCGGGCCCGGCCGTCTGGGTGAGACGCGAAACTATCGGCCACACCCCATTCTCAGCTCGGAAGCCACCGCTGATCGCGCTGGCGCGGGCTCGGCAATGCGTTGAGGCATGACGATGGAGGCTGCCCATGACTGAACCTGGTCGCCAATCAGACCTGCTGATCCGTGGCCCTGCTCCCATCCCTGATCGCAGCCTGGGAGGAGGAGCGGATTGAGACCTCGAGGGCCTGGCCGCGCTCGGCTCGACAGCGCACTCCTGTTTCGCTGGATTCGTTGATGGATCGCCGGGGCGCGAATCGCTCGCCGAGGCCATCCGCAATCCCGGCGGCCCTCGACAGCCCAAAAAGCCTGCCCAGATCAGCTGCCATTCTTCTTCTTCTCGATTTCCCATCCTACTTCGCGTATGATCCGGCATCTGCCGGCGCCTGCGCAAATCTCATTCAGCCCGCGCCGCCAGCCACAGACCTTGTTGATCACTGCACACCGACTGGCAGGTGCCCAGACTGAGGATCATCACCGTCTCATCGCCTTGCACGGCGCGGAATCCCGACCTGCCGAAAGCACGCCCAGCCAGTGGCATCGCCCCCCTGCCGTGCCCTCGAGAAGTCGTCCATTCCTGCACCGTCTGACTGGAAACAAACGATCCATGGCGCCCGCCTCTAGCCGCCGTGCCAGATCCGTTGAGGGCCCGATCTCGGCTGAGGTTCTCGAGGAAAAACGCCAGTCGATCGCCCGCACGAGCTGCTGAATACTTCCCCCACTGGGGCAGCCCGCCGATATCGCGGGCTGGAGCCTATCCAAGAATGCTTGACCAGGCGCCTGCCATTCAGCGACGAAAGCGAGGCTATGCGCCCTGCCCAGGCGGGTGCTGCTGGGCCCAGGCACGGCAAAGCACTGACAGCAAGCGATTGCCCACAAGCTGGCGATGCCCCTGCCTTGGGCTGGATGTGGTTCGGCTGATTTGCCGGTTCTGGTGGCGAGCGAGCGAAGCGCCACCCGCCGAAATGATCCCCGGCCAGCATGCACCCTGGTGTCTGATCATAGATCACAAGGCTTCGGGCGACACCGCAGCGATGGGGAGCCAGCAGCGGGTTGCTGGCCAGCCTGCTCACTGGTGGCCGAGAAGACCACGCGTGTTTCGTGGTGGCACGAGCCAACGGTGTGGCCCAACTGCGCCGAAGCGATGCGCAAGCGCTTTCGACAGATCTTTCTGGCTCGATCTGCCCGTGCGCACCGAGCGGCCACCTCCTGGATCTGCAGCTGCGCCGCGCCGTCCCGCCCTTCATCCCCCTGGAGTGCTGGTGATCGCACGATTGAGGCTTCCCGGCGCCGAAACTCCGAGCAATCGTGTGGAGGCCATGCCACCCGTTCGCGTGCCCCACTGACTTTTCAGACGGACCTGTCCGGGGCTTGCCACGATCTATGTAACCGCGGTCGCGAACGCCGGAGCAGAATGGAGCCCTCAAGCAGTTGGCCAGCCGGCCGCGCCAGCCTCCTTCCAGTTTGCGGTGTAAGAAACAGGACTCCCGGTAACGATACCCGACACCAGAGGTAACGAAACAGGCGAGAAATCCAGCTGGGCCAGTGTGCTTATCCCTACGTGCCTGCATTGCCAGCCCACCTTGACCGTCCTTCCTACACACCCAACGGCTTGTGGCCTTCTCGGCGCCGCCTATCACCAGCTTGTCAGTGCCCAGAGGCCGAATCCCATCCACGCCCTTGGAATCACGGTCTTCTTTTCCCGCCCTCGCCTCTATTGTTCGGCCAGTGCCTGAGCCAGCGGATCCCACTGAGCGCCTAAGTCACGGACCTGATGAGGTGTTGTCGATCGCACAGGATCTTTGAAGTGCTCGAACGTGACGTGCCACTAAGACCGATTCGCTCGGTTCTCCCTTGCCTGAAGTTGCTTTTGGCAAACGCTTTGCTCTCCAGTGCGAATTGTAGATGCCTTGGAGAAGCTGTCAAGGGTCTGGCTGGTTGACTATTGAAAGCAGCCACAATTGATTCACCAATTGTCAGACATTGCAATTGCTGGATTCTTCCCTATTCCAGCCCTTTTAAAGCCCTTCTTTTTGCCAACTGAAAGCTGTACACATACCACAACTATTTTCTGTCCCACCTCGGGCAGCAAGGCAAAGAGTACTAGTGGAAGATACAACCTACAGTCTATATGGACATGGACATAGTGACCGAACAGATTGCGCTTTCGCAGAAATACGGGAAACTGTTTCTGTCTTGAACGCAAAACAGTATTTACAACCTTCGCCTATTTTGAACTCGACAAGAAGCGCTAAAAAAATCTGTAGCTGTATCCAGAGTGCGCATACCTGAAACGGGCACCTGTATTTATTGTAATCACGATACCGTTTAGCTTGGCAGCAAGCCAGGAGCCTATGTCCATGCGGGTAATCGCGAGATCAAAAAATTTTGGCTGGGGAGTATACATCATCGAGGTTACGACAATTTGAGACTCAATAAAGCTATCGAATCATTTAATTGTATACAATTCGAAAAGCTCGTGTTATGTTTATTTTGAGAAAAAACTAGCCACTGTTAGAGGGAAACCACTTGGAAATACAGGTTTGAAAGTGACGGTGCTTCCTGAAAGAATCAGCGCGAGCAGGCTCCTGATTGTGCGCCAGCTAGGCCCGAAGTCGCTTCTGCAAAAGCAAAATGACTATCGAGAATCTGACGAGGGCGGTTTGGATCCAAGGCTCCGGAGGAAAAGATTCACCGCCCAAATGGCTTAAGAGGGAAGGGTGGTTGTCTGAACTGATGATGGCAATAGGCATCGATAAGGAATGAGGAATACTGACTTGAGCAGCAGTAACCTCTCGACAATTGCCTGAGGGCTTCAACCTGATTGAATCGTTGATCTTGTGTTTCGCGCTTCAAACTGGCTCTCGTTCCTGACAATCCATAGCCTGCGTTCAGTCCGAGCTGACCCAAATCCCTTCGCTCCCCTGGCTCAAACCTATCAAGTCATTCCTCCCCTAGAACGTTAGTCCGACGCCATCATCCCTGCCCGGATCCCCAGACGCTGCGCGCGAACCGCTGAGCCCTGCCCGCTTTCGGGCGCTGATGCCAGCCCTTGCGAAACAAGGACCTACTTCAACTATTGGCGGGCCAGGCACTTTAGCCTCGCCTCAGCGGCGGCGGATACCGAGAGCTGCGCGTATCCAGGAGCTGCCCTTCACGGGACCATTTCTGGCCGTGGCTGGCGGCTCAGGAACCCAGGTCTGCCGCGCTGATCTGGCTTCATCGCGCGTGCGCCCCATCGCTGGCGGCTTACCCGAAAATTGTCCAGTAGCTGCGTATCTTGCGCTCGGTTTTGGCACCTGGCAGGCGCGATGAACTGTTATCGTGATTGCGAGCACCCGGTGTGGTGGCGCGAGGAGCTGCCACCGTGAATGGCTCACGCTCAGCACCCTGCGGTGGGCTCATCCGCCCGGGTTCAGCGTGGCCAGCGAGGCCGTGCTTGACAGCCTTGATCGGCCCTCCACTCCGCCGCACCCCCTGGTGTGCTCATCCCACTGCTTTGAACACCGATCTGGTGATGCGCATCGTAGCGGTGGCCAGCGCTGGGCACCACCTCCCATCCCGGTGCGGGTCGATAGCCGCCCATCAGGGTTCCCTGCGGTGGCGCGGCAGCCTCGGCCGCCGATTATCTACGCCTTCACCGCCACCAATGGTGTTGCGTCCAGAGGGCCTAGGGTTGTGGCCCTTGTCGGAGCCGAATCCTCCAAGCGCATACAGACCGCGTGGGGATGCCGCAGCCTGGCCAATGAAACGAGCGCCTGATGCCCGGTGGTGGCCAGATCACGTGCACCAGATGTCGGCCCGCTTCGAGACCACCTCCTCGCCTCCTCTTGATGCCGGTTGCGCTGCTCGCTTGAACTGACGGATGCGTCGGAGGGCGCCGCTGTCTGCCTTGATCGCCGGAGCGCAGCAACAGCCTGGCTTGTCTTCAGCCATCCCAGGCTGAAGACCCGCTACCAGAGCCGCCGCAGCTGGTCTGTCAGTTGTTGAACTGGGCGATCCGGGCCACACGCCGGAATCTCTGGTGGTGGAACCAACTTGGGCCAGCAGGGAGTTGCTGCGCACCTTGATCACCCCCACTGTCTGCGGGCCTCACCCAACCTGACACACCAGCGAGGAGAGTGGAGCAAGCTTTGGCCGCCCTCAACCCTTTCCCACTAGCCAGTGCCCGATTGTCAGGCCTGGGCGTCGAGTTCAGCTGTTTCGGGATCGACAATTCGGCCTGAAGACCCAACGGCAGCAAAGCCCCACGATTAGGGGGCCAGCCAAGAACAGCCACAACGCCCACGGCTGCGCCTCCACCAGACCCACACCGTGCTCGGCCATGGTTCACCGAGTGTTGTGACAGAAACTATCAGGTGATCAGGTCAGGGAGAGACCATCGGCCGCCGCGATGCGCGAGCTTCCTTTTGTGGGTGCGCCGAGGTCCACCAGCAGGAAGACGAAGTGAGATCAACTATCGATCACCAGCGCAGAAGCAACCGTAGCCACCGGGGAGTGGCCCGAAAACCAGGTGGCCAAAGATTGCTGCCGGTCAGTCTCAAAACGGCGCCCACTGCGAACCAGCTTGATCACGCACCGGCCATCACGGCGCCGAGCACCTGGGCGACGATTGTACGCAGCAGCCCGCGAGCCTGGAAACTTGCCGCCGGCCCAGAGGCCGAAGTCACGGCGGGAATGATCTGCAGCGAAATATGCCCGATGGCATTAAACCATCGTTAACAGGGTGAGGCGAACATCTATTACGCAGAGAAAAACCGAGGCCAGGGTGGCGGCGCTTTGTCATAGGAAAGACGCACCCCCAGCACGCCTGCCGCACACCGAGACAAGCCAGAAGCCCAAATCAGTCGGCTAGAAACTTTTTGGGCATCGGCACACTTTGGGACATGAATTGAAAACCGTGGTCGAAGAAGCGTTTTAAAGGCATTAACAAATCACCCTTCCCCCGCCCGAGCGATCAAGCCCAGGCGGCTGGTGCAGGCCCTGCTGCGCTTCCCCCGGTCCGAAGGTCTTGGTGTTTGCGAGATCTGCAGTAATCCTCGTGCCCTTACCGCGATCAGCACCAGAATCACCGCCGCCCCCCCCATTTGGCCGCCAATGCTCAGGCAATGGCGCATACCCGATCCCCTTCCACCAGAATCCATGCCGGGACCGCCGCCACCGATCGTCAAAGGATTCCCCCCAATCTTTCGTGCGCTGGGTTGTCGGAAAGTGACGGACCACCCGGTCCCCAGCGAGCTGCAATGCCCCATCTGGCCGCTTGCCCCATCCCGGTCACCACCGCAGACCAGAACACACAGATCAGCGCCCGCTGAGAAGGTCTGCAGCGCCAAGCGTTCTCCAGCCATCTGGCGTGGGCGTATCGACCAGAACAGCCGGCAAGGCCTCCGTGCACCGAGTGTCAGCGAGCCGCACCCGCTCCATGCGCCCGGGCACGCGGATGAGGGATGCCCAGCAGCCGGGCAAGCCACGCCTCTGCTGCCAGGCACCCCCAACCGCCTGCCAACATGCATCAGGTGAACGCCCACCAGGTGATCAGGAACCGGCCATGAGCCCAGCGGCAATGCAGCCTCGCTGAACCCCAATTCGGCACTGAACTCAGCTACCCACCCAATCGCAGCTCTGGCGTCCTGCTGAGGGACTGCGCCAAGAGGCGTCGCCGAGGCTGCCGGCAGTGTTCCGCCAATTCGCCCCCCAGGTCAATCATGTTCAACCACGCACCAGGCCCGCCAGCAACGTTCGGCGAACACACCTTGGCCTCCGACAATAGGCTGCATCGACGGGTGGTAATTATCCGAGGTCCTGCTCAAGTTTGGTGAACACGCTCCGGCGAAATGCAGCCCGCCACCCGCCCCTCTCCGACGGGCTGGAACTCACCTCCTATGGCGCCAGGGCGCTTCCCGCCGCAACGGCCTCAGCCAGGCTGCCCTGCAGACAGGCGGCGAAGGCTTGGTAGTGCTTGGCCGTGCCGATGCCGAGGACCACGGTTGACCAGTGCCACAGGCCGTGTTCTGCCCCCGCGCCGCCAGGTGCTCATTCAGGTGGGTAGTCGTGTTTGCCATGCCCTGACCACCGATCAAGGCCAGCTTCGGCTGATTTTCGCCCAGAACGCGGCCGCCAGGCCGTCCGGCCAGGGCCATGGCCCTTCCACACCCAGCACTGGATCGCCACGGCTGGGGCGCGCCGCCGCCGCTTCCCACCCCGATCACCGCCCACGGCAACCGCCTCCAAGCCTTCGGCCAAAGCTTGCCGCATCGACCTGGCCGCGGGCAGGCGATGAACAAGGGCCCGGGCTGATTCCGCCGCGAATCGGTAGCTGACCGCCTCTGGACCTCCCCGTCTGCAGGCCACGTGGGAATGGCAGAACCGCCTGAAGCAAGGGGTGGAGCGTTGGGGCATGCGGCTGGAGCGGGCGCGGTGTGGATGATCCAGAAGCCGGGGCGAGCCGGGCACCGCAGCTGGGCCAGTTTGCTCGGCAGGATCAGGCTGGTTGGGGGGAAGCAGAGCCTTGCCCACCACGCTCCAGCCAGCACCCGCCCGGGAGAGACCCTGCGCAGCTCCGATCAGCCGCTGCTTCGGCCCACGGCCCAGTACCGCACCTCCATCATAGCGAGCCATTCAGGGCTGGATCGTGTCGATGTTCACCACCTGCAGCTGTGCGGAGCGGCCAGGCGCCAGAGCCGAATCAGCACAGGCCTGCGCACAGCAAACACCCTTCCTGAACAGGTGGGGGAGCACCATTGGGCGCGCGAGAGGTGTTATGAGAGAGGGCCCCGCTTGGAAGGGTAGTGCCGCTGAGAAGGCCAGCCGGGCGCATCCGGGACCGCGGCATCGCAGCCGCGGTGAAGGATGCAGCGCAACAGCGGCCGCAGGGTGCAGCCAGCCCCACGCCAGCCATCGCTCGAATCGCCCATTCCCATAGGCGCTCACTGGGGTGAAGCTGGCAGCGGCCAGCAAGGGTGAGATCAAGCGCGGTAGGCCGCATCAGGCCCAGCAGCAAGGGCGCTCAGAAGCCTGCTGAAGCCAGAGGACAGCGTCTCCTGAAGAGCAACCGATAGGCTCCGAATTGTGCGGGCACTGCACAGCATGGAACGTCCCCATCCTGCCTGCAGCAAGCCCCACCTTCCCTGCCCTCTTGCCCTTCCTTCATGTCTCCTACCGCGTCCTCGCCTGAGGGTGACGCGGCCTTGAGACCTTCCCGGTCTCACCCGTAATCCGCCAAGCGGCTTATCCCCGGTCAGCACGGCCAAGCCCGTCGCCACGCTCCGAATACCATCCCCGCCTCGAAGAAGCACAAGCTTCGTCAACTAACGCATCTCCGAGACCCGCCAGCTACGTTGCATGTACTGAAAGAAAGCGCGCGCCCAGACGGCTCCACAGAACCAACCTGCCAAACTTGCATGGAATCGCCTCACAACACTCTTCCGGCCTCGTTTCGGGCCCACCGGTTCCCCGGTCTCGCCAACTGCAACAGGTTCACGTGACTTTGAATGGTCGTGTGAGTTGACATCCCCCACTACCATGCCCCCCGGCGACCTGACTGGGTCGCGATCGCAAGGCCACCACCAACTCGCTGGAAGCAACTGAATTCCCCGGTCTGGCCAACATTTCCCCCCAATTTGGGCTCACCAAGACAGTCTCCGCCCAAGTTGAATGCCCGGATCGAGCGAATGTGGCCCTGGAAATCAACGAATTGCTGGTGTGGAGTTCTACCAGCCGCAAAGTCTGATCCTCGACCTTTCCACTCAGCTCCTTTGCTTGCTTCTATCGACCCGCCTTTGGCGGTTTTTCTGATTGGAAGTGCCTGGCTGCCAACAGCGAAGTGGGCAATCCCTTTGTGCCAGCTTGGTTCGTTACCCAGCGCAGACGCGCGGCATTTTGGAGCAACTGGAGCCCTGTTCTTCGCGGATTTGCGCGGTGCGCCGAGCCAAGCGCAGAAGCGAATCTTCAACGGAATCGGGGTTTGAAAACAGCACGTGTCAAGGGCAGCCCCGGTCCTTGATACGCTCTATAAATACGCCTAGAGGTGCAATGTTCGGGCACCTTGCAAGAAGCTGGGCTGTTAAGGTCAGTCGGAAGGAAGAGAGAGGTGCGGGAGGTGTACCGATTGCCTTGGCATGACGTGCCAACCGCCAAACTCGGGCCGCCAAATGTTCATTCACAACGGGTTTAGCGCTATGCTGCATCCTTCCCCCATTCGGCGTAAAGAAGATGAATTGAGAGGCAAACCAGCTCGGGACACACCGATCTGAGAAAGCATTTACAGATCAAAATGTCCATTCCCATTTCGCTGAGCGGAAAGCCGTTTGATCGCCGTTTGTGTTGATTCCTGGCTTTCCGTGAGCAACCCGATTCCTTTCTTCCACAAATTGAGCAGAAATTCGACAGCAAGCGGCTCAATGTCTCATCGGCAGGGCTCATCAGCAACCTCGAGAACAAACGCGGGACATCCTCTTGCCCGTATCCGACCTGCGGGTCTTTCTTGCGAGGCTCCAATCGGTATTAATGTACAGCCTCCGTCCAGCCTTCGCAGCACCAGGACGCACGTTCCCATTCTAGTCTTGCAAAACGCAACCGCCGCCAGGCCCAGATGGCATGAAATAATGGTCGTGTCCTGCGGGATGCGAAGCCCCCTTTTTTTGTTTTTCCCCCCTTTTTCATTTTTTTGGGAATAGGAAAAATTCGCCTTCCGCGATCTTTGCGTTGGCTGCAAGAAATCTGCCCCTAATCAGAAGACTACTTTGCGTTAGAGCCTCGAAGGCAATTGGCCACCCTTCACACCGTCGGTCACGCGACTGCTTGTCATCGCCTTCTTCCCGTCGCCATCTGCCAGCGCCGCGACGGCCACGTCGCAATAGGACCGGGCCAGTTCCATCGCGTAAACACCTCCGCCCCGCTGCGTTCGCGGGCGACAATTGGTGCCAGAGCGACCGCAGAACGGCTCATAGATCATGGGTCGCTCGGATCACGATAACGCCGTCAGCACTTCCATTCAACCAGCTTGCCACCGGGAACCACGGCCGGGTTCGAATCCCGCCGGCGCCCAATCCACCCTGTGGCCATGATCCGGAAGACGCTATCGGGGATGCGGTGCTCTGGATTCCGCAATGCCGGTGCCTGTCTTGCGTGGACTGTGCCGTCGACCGCGCAGAACCACCGCCGCCCAAGGTTTCGCCGGTTGTTTGGACGGAACTTGTCTTTGTGCGGTTTGCGTGGGCGCGCGGTTGAAGTGGAAAATGAACTCGTGCGAGTGGAGCTAGGCGGCCGTTCAGTCGCCCGGCGAAGGCCCGTGGCCCGTTCCCAGACATACCCGCCAAAAGCTCGCCAGCCAAAGTTGCGGCATCCATTCCACCCAATCCTTCCCAATAGGCTGCCATCACTTGTCGCCGTGGACGAGGCCGAGCGTTGACCAGCAGTTGTTGCCTCGGCGGCGTGACCGGGCTTGCCAGTGAACAGCCCTGCATTTCAGCGCATCCCCAATCGTCCGATACTTTTATCCCTTTGCCGCGCCGTTAGTCGCCTGCTGGGCGTAGGCGGTGATGTGAACATCAGCGACCGCCACCTCATTCTGCATCAGCCTGGCCACGGCAGCAGGATCGGTTCGCATCGCCGCAACACAGCCGATGCGCTTGTCCAGCGCCCAGATATCGCCCGGCGGTGTGATCGGTTCTGCGGGCGGCTCGGGAATGTGTCGGCCGCCATCGTCAGAAATCGCGGGGTGGTCGTCGGCGTCAGCCCAACAGCGATTCCAGTTCGTCTTCCGGGAATCCGATCAGCCCGAGTTCCGAAATCCTCGGCTAACAAAGCCTGCAATTTCTTGCAGTAGCAGCGCATCATCCCAGCCGCCCAGCTCGGTTAACTTGTAGTCAGCGATATGCGACCCTCCCACGCCCGGCGACGCCGGCTTCGTCAGAGGGCCCAGTATCGATGACCGGAGCCTCGGTCAACCCGAGAATGGGCGGCCCCAGGATGCACCATCGCGCCAGCAATCAACTCGCCATCGCGAGCCACCAGCCCGGAAACTGTTCCAGCCAAACTCGGCCATCTGGCGGCGATCTTTGGCGACCTGATCGCATCGTGGGTCTGCATTAACGGGCGTAAGGGTTTGAGCGGGCCAGAGGGCCAGCTGTTCGATCCGGCCGGCAGCAATGAGCACATCATTGCCGCAGCCTCATCGCCCTTCAGTACGGCAAAGTCTCGCCGGTGTCTTAAGCCATTACAGGCATGGCCCCGGTGAATTGCTGCCAGCGCTCGATTTGCGACATCGACGTAAACCGGACTTCAACTCGATCCCAAAACAGACCGCGCCGGTCGTTTCCGCCGCGATCGCGATCGTGGCCGGATCCATGAAGGGTTCAAAACACGGCCTGCCGGGCTGAGAGTTGTTCAGGATCGGACGGCGCATGCATTCGACTGGTTTCGGTTGCCGTTGCACTGTTGGCAGCGTTCATGGGTCCTGCCGGAGATGTGCACACAGGCGTGGTCTGTTTGCGGTCGCCGCCCAGTGGCCTTGCCGGTCTTCTCAAACGCATACCAGCAGGGTTCGTGTTTGCCAAATGGTAATGCGCCCCGGCCTGAGCTACCAATCGACCCTGGCCCAGATAATCTGGAGACGGACGTTGTGAACCCAAAGCTTGCCACCAGACTTTCGGGCCACAGTCGCTGCGTGCAGCGCTCCGTGCCAGACGTAAAGCCACGTCGGCCGGGAACACGGCCCAAGCTCACGCCAGTCAGCGCGGGTCCGTCCATTAGAACCTTATCGGTGCGTTGGTCTTTGGGCAAAAGCGCCTGCCTGATTGCGCCAGGACGGCGTCGATATTCCACGCCGTTAGGTGGATCGGTCACCATCAGCAAGCGGCTTTCACGATCACCAAGCAGCCTGCCCGGACCACATCGGCGGAGGTGCTGGTCGCCGCAATCAGGCGGTGCAGATCCCAGCTGCCAGAGATCGCCCATGACCGACACCGGGGTTGACGGGCGGCTCAGGAATGTCATCCTCGCCCTCACGGCCCGTCGCCGCCCAGCGCGGACAGGGTACGCAGAAGGGCATCCAGATCCTTGTCAGTAATCCCCAGTAAGCGACAGGTCGAAGTTTCCTCGGCCAGCAGCCGCGATGTCTCGGCGCGCGCATCGCGTCGTCCATTCGCCCAGCTCGGTAACTTGAGTCGGCGATGCGGTACGCCGGCGTTCGGCTTCGTCCAAGTGGCTAAGCCGGAATCACCGGCACAGCCTTCAGCCCAAGCATCGCCGCCGCCAGCACCGGCGCCCATGCCGGCAGACAGCTCGCCATTCGTCTGCGACCATTGCACGGCACAGTCCAGCCGAACTGGCCATGCTGGCGGCGATCTTTGCGACCTAGGTCGAGCCGTGGATCTTGGCGTTGGCGGGCATAGGGGCTTGCAGACGTTCTATCAGCCAGGTCTCGATCTGGCTCGGCGCAAAGACCAGGTCCCATGGGCAGTTCTCATTTTGGGGCAGGGCGACAGGACCGTGCGCGCGGCAAGAGTGCAGCGGCAGAACAGTATTGCGATGTGGAGAAAAACGAAAGCGCCGAGACGAGATTTCCTCCGGGCGTATTCTTCGGATTATCAATAGGTAGGTTCGTGAAGCCTGCGCCGAAGGCCCAGTTTTAAAGCAGCACTTGACGCTTCGACTTCGGCCTCCAGTTCCACGGCAGCAGCTGCAGCATCCGCGCCGAGACGGTTCATTGCTGGGGCAGGGCAGGCAAAGCAACATCGGCCCATCCATGCGTTGGGGTCGATATTTGTTTCATCTTGGCCGTGACGACCAGGGTATACATGAAGGCGGCCCTGTCCCCACCCGTTCCGATCCGTTTCTAATTTTCTCCTTTTTTTTTTTCATTTTTCTAGGCAAAAAGCCAAGACTTGCGGCCAAAGGGCGATGCCCCTGAGCGCGACGTTCGGCCGGCCGTTGTTGGTCAGGCAATTGCGCCCGTCATCCAAGACCGCGGTGAAGGCCGCCCACCGACCGGATTTGGGAGTGGGAAGTAGTCCGATGCCTTGGCCACACCTTGTGTTTCGACAGCTTGGCGCTCCTTCAACAAGCCAATGCGACAGTTTCGACCAGCGGCGCGAGCGTTCTGGGTCGTGCGGCCAGACCGTTTTACCGGTCCATGCCATTGATCTCGCGTTCGATGTCGAAGAATTCGCATCGATTCCGCTTCACGCCTCCAGCGCGAATGGGCCGAGATGTCATGCGCGGTTTGCCGTCACGAAACATTTCTGGAGATGTCGGCCAGTTCGAAAGAACTTGCGGGCCCCGGGGGCCCGGGGCCGCAAAAAAATTTTTGGGGGGGGGGGGTCCCAGCATAGTGCGCTGCGCACCAGGCCCAGGGACTGCGGTGTGCGAGAAAAGGTTCGTTTGTAGCCGCCATAAACGATCAGATTGCAGGGATCCCGTGCCACCGGTGAGATGCTTGTTTGGGGGGATCATCTGGCGATCGCACGAAAACTTTGAAGAAAGCAGGCAGGTGCGCGCCAACGTTGAACGGGCGATCATCGCGTGACATAGTCCACCAGCCGTGCCGTTTTGTGCCGCCGCGCGCCAGAAGTAGGCAACCGTGCCCTCGTTCCCCATGCCACGCGAAAGTCCTTCCAGCACATGGGCGCGGATTAGCGCATGGATCGGGTAAGTGCCCACCACAGGCATGGCCAATCAGATCGGGCCCAAGGTAGGGGACAGACTGATATCCACACCTTCGCGCACAAAACGCTCGGATTGACGGTCAAGCGGCTGGTGTTGGCCACACTTCCTCAAAGAGCCACCATCGTCGATCAGATTGCGGCCCGAGCCCCAGCCAACGGGGGTGGATCGTATTTTGGGAACGGTGCCGGCGGGTCTGACTGATTTTCTCGAAGTCGAACCAGGTGATTGGAACTTCTCACGCACGGTCCTGGATCACCTCTCAGCTAGGCGCGGGATGACCTCCACGTTCTGCCGGCTGAATGTCCTCGGCCCCATCTTCACAAATGCGCGTCCGAATCCCACACCCCCAACGACACAACGAACAGCTGGTCGGAATTTCCGCCCTCGCAAACCACCCACCAGGCTGCGCGC
>Ga0163217_1114664_pt1 | contig 14328 bp, 5 predicted proteins | sample SynspAceP_FD_185933 | JGI IMG/M metagenome (GOLD analysis project Ga0163217, IMG submission 185933) | Saline lake microbial communities from Ace Lake in Antarctica - Synechococcus sp. Ace-P (PacBio error correction) | ecosystem: Environmental > Aquatic > Non-marine Saline and Alkaline > Saline ... | reverse complement strand
TTTATGACTCGAGGTGCCGGCTTTACGCCTAAGATTATCGGGCAAAACTAATCAAACGCTCTCAATACTGTACTCTCTTCCATTACAACCATACATGTCCTACTTATACTAAGTACACTGAGACTAGGCGTGTCTCCAAATTCTTACTTCTGTGCTCGTGGTGGCTCTACACTAGAACCACCATTAATCATACGTGGTCACGGGTCAACTCTGAACCCTAGCTAGGAGGCCGCTCTTATCTGGGTCTGTGAGATATCGATATATACAATATAAAACAGTCTCCCGTAACATCGGACTATACGTCCTTATCACTATGACATTATTGCCTTGTGGAGTAGGTTAGTATCACATGTCGTTGGGAGCACGTCTATACTTAAGTTCACGATGCCAAGAATATTTGGCGAAAAAAGTCCAGGGTTCAGGGAAAGATCACAAATTGCGGGCTAGCTGAACCTACAACGATTCTGAGAACTATACCATCGCCAGCATTCCAAGATTGAGCATGGTAGCAGAGGACAAGGTAAGTCATGCTAATATCATCAATAGTGTAAACTCCGCACATGAGTCCGTATTAACCTCTCGCGATTCCTTAGAGGTCGTTTTTTGTCGATCACTTATGACTCGCTCAGCTTGCATCAAATCGGCTTGATTGGCTGCAACACCCGACCTCAGCGGACTAGCTAGAGGACAAGCGACGGAGACTGACATTATAGGGTACGAATGCATAGGACTAAGAGTTCACGTGATTGTCCTCGTATTGATTGGATAACAACTATTTGAACGTGCTAATGAGACTTATATCTCAATTCAGCCTAGCTACACTCAGAGACGATTACGTTCAGCAGTAGATATAAAATTACACCGCTAGCGCAGCATTGGGACTAACGACGTATTATTCGAGAGAATATACGTTGTCTGTACGTTTAGTTATTAGAACTGTAGTCTGCCTTTTAGTCTCATAAGCACATGGTAATAACCTATGAGAGCAGACGGCTCGACTCGCGTCGCAAATGCGTTGACTCAAACCGAACTCATAGACTGCAACCTCATATCTAGAGCGGTTTAGTGCTGTCTTATATACCACGCACGCTTCACCTATTGTCGGTCGAGCCTTGTTCCCTTAGTTGCCAGGTCCTAGATGCGAACCACAACTCACTGAATGTAAGTCCATGTGGAGCTTGGTAAACTTCAGTCCTTAAAACGTGAGTCACGATGACTGTTAATGTTCAACTCACTATGGCTCAGCCGTCTATCTTAGCGTCTCATGTCCACTTGTTCGTGCCAGTGCGTGTGCTTTAGCCAAGTGCAGATGCGCATCTGATTTGTTACTGCATGCTTAGACCTAGCTTGAAGAGCTTCCATCGACACTCTCCTTCTGCTCTGTAGTAGCAGTCTCTCATTATAAGGCGTACGATACTATTGCAAGGCACACCAAGAATATGCTTGTGTTATTTCAGCCAATACTCTAAGGCCTTTTGATTATCGACATAATTGCGCACTAACAATCTAAAGTATAGACCCAGTTCGCATTCGATCTATTTAATTAGGATCTGCAAGACAGTGTGATAGATCTACCGTTTCTGTCAATACCCGTGACTGCATAGTTATACGAGCTCTCCTTTCTCTCCGATCTGGACGCCTAAGCACTCACTCTACATCAAAGCGAACCTCGCACGGCATGACTAAAATAAGTGAGGTAGGTACCGATATTATCAGGTTCGTGGGCCAAGGATTTTTCAAAACGGCATCACTTTAGCAGTATTTTGGGCTGCCTCTCGTAATAAGCCGCGCGCTCCCCCGGACATTCGAGGCGAGATACGACATCCACCACCGATCGCAGATCCTACATGAATATCATTCGATGCAATTAACTAGTTCATTGTGTGACATAGCTATGTCTATCACATGCATTGGCATAAATGCTGTTTTGCTTCAATATCTTGTGTCCCTTGTTAATCAGTTATGCCCGTAGGATCATCGGATCTAGCTAGAGACTCGCAGTCTGCTACAGTCGAGAGTTGTATCTCTGCGTGCTCAACTGGATTCGCTTCGCTCAGATTAAGAGTCACCTACCTGAAACTCACTAGACGCATCATAACCGAAAGACACATGCACTACTCTGATCAACATCCAAAAGACAGTTTGACCTGAGCGACGTTGCCACTGAGTCGTCTCTCTTCACTCTTTTCCACTGTTCGATCCGAGCAAGGCGAGCTTCAGTTCTTATTGCTCCGTTCATTGGCTAGTACGGTCACAAGTATCAGTGGACAAATAAAAGCCTATCGCGAGATTGTTGCTTACACGTCTCAAGGTTCACTATCGTTTGTATTAGTATAATCGACGCTATTGTATATACATTTCTTGCTCGAGTGGATTTGTTCTCTACTCTCGTCGTAACCGCATGGATCACAGAGCACGGATAGCCTAACACTGCGCTCAGTATGCGACATATACAATTGAGCGCCAATATAAAAACTCAACTCAGCTCATCACGCTTCAGAATTCATCTACTCGTTTTTTGTTGTTGCTCACTGTGTTCTAATCTTTAGATACTCGTCCAGTTTGCTATTAGGCTTTAGACGGAGTTCTCAGATTAATTTACACCGTACTAAGTCAGCCCCTATATATAACACACAGGGAAGCAGGCTGAACAAATCTAGTGAGCTCCAACATGGTCATGTGTAGCTCAACTCGCGGGCAGTGGCTATGTGATCAGAAGAACATATCTCTTCCAAACAGCTCTGTCAGTGTAGTGCGTTGTATTAGCAGTCTAAGCGCGAATCACTTGCTTCTTTGTTGTCTGACCCGGCTTGTGGCATGTTTATGTGTCATGTTATACCTCTAGCGGTGTTCTTTCCTTCCTACGTCAGACTGTATGTGCGTTGCACATGTCGTGTCATCTGATAGTCTGAGCAAAGTCTTGGGCTTTTTGGCAACATAATTTAGGCAGATACAGTGTGACTTAGCTCCGATTACTCAATCAAAATATGAGGTTTCTGCGTGGTCGATCAGTTCGTATTAGTCTCGTGCAATTTTGGTACTATGTTCTTACGCGCTTAGATTGAGGAACGGTCTCCCGATAGAACATATCGAAGAGGCCTAATAGCCTGTGGTTAGCAGTTTATTCGGTCTGCCCCAATATAGATTGCTAACTGGTTCTCAAGACTTGAATGTCGCCCGCGCCAATACACGTGGGCGGTTTTTCTTATCTTAAGTAGATGCGACGCATAATGGTGTATAACCGAAATGTGGCCCTTGTTTGGTTCTACTTAAGAATTCATGTCTTCATGGGCGCGACGCTTAGCTTCTTAAAACTCAACACGAGCTCATTAGAGTGGACAGATTATACGTATATTACAGTCAAAGATTATCGTATAGCATAGGGGATTATCCTAGCGATAACTGCAGTGTAATTTCCTGCTTTTGGAGTCCTGCTTCTATGGCTGTGCACCACGATGCTCACTGTTTGTAAGCTTCCCCAACAGTTCAGGGCTTCCAATATCTTGCGCTGCATTAATATAATACCACTACGATATTGTATTGTTCTTCTTGCATGCTATGAAGTCACATGATTGGCCTACTAGACTACTGTGATAGTGTTCGAATAGTTGGGGTGTGATTGACACTTGTACCGTCTCTCCGCATATATACATCTCGTGATAAACTGTGACGTTCTGCCGGCTTATGAATACAGGCCTCTCTCACGGTATCATATACTACGACTTAGAGGTTTACATTAATCAGGCCAACTATAGACAGGCTCGCGCATCCGAAGCATGTTCGGCTAACAGGTAATCGTGAGTTTAGTTGACATACTACTGGGATCAAGTTAATACACATAGTGCTGCCTGGATAAGGCACGACAAAATGTTTTTTCTGTGCAGTTAGTACATTCACGCAAAAGTCTTACACATAAAGCTCAGTTAGAATAAATCGCTAACCACTTTTTCATTTAACGTCTCAGCTCAACTTTGTAATAGCATCGGATTGTACAACCTAATGACTGACGTGATGAATGGCCGTGTCTTCGACAATTGCGATATACGTTTATCGCCTCTAATCTCTCTCGATGTCACACGCCCTGTTCACAAACAGCAATAATGAGCATAAGCCCTAACACATATTCAGAGTTAATCAAAATGGTGTATTCACGTAAATTCGAATCGCCCAATCGCGCGTTATTATGTGTCATGCCTGAGGGCTATTCCAACCAATTATCTTGCGGGGTTTCACCCGCCAGAATCTCGCTCGGCTGCCCGGCTTACTAGATAGCATACGTGTTTACGTATGATCACCGGTTATAATATGACGCGTTTCCATGTCGTAGTGATACAGTCAGTGCATACTATATGTTTTTGCCTTGGTTGGTCTGGTGTAGTTATCAGCACAATATGATCCAACGGTCAGCGGAGGAGATCCTGGCAACAGTAGTCAACTATAAGCCCTCGTCGTCATCTAGACGTCGTAAGCAGCACTGCAACTAACACAGAACGTTCAGTTGAGGTCGCTAGACTATCCTAATGTCAATCGCCAGACTTGGCCATTCTAACATGGCGTCTCAACTTCACTGATTAGACAGTTCACAGAGGATGAGTGCACGAATCATATGAGATACTCAGCGAGAATGCTCCTATAATAGGATTCGACCGTGGCATCACCCTATACTCGCCCCAATTTGTCTTGAGCGCTAATAGTCCTTGCGCAATAGTGGACTATTCTGCACCTATGATGGTGTTAAATTGACTAGGCCTCCTTGTGAATGCTGCGATAATTTCCGTGTTGCTGAGATTCTCCAAATGATAGTGGTTGAGGTGCATGGATCCACACAGCTCAAGTAAGCTTCATGTTACCAGAGCCTTATCGACTCCTGCTAAGTAGGAATAATTGGTCAAAGCTTAAAATTAATCATGTATTTGCCGGCATCTTAGGCTCAGTACCAATAAGGCAATAAAAACTATCGTTTATACTAGGGCCTGTGTGGTCTTTGACTTTTCCAACGAGATTATTAAGTGGCTCAAGAATGCCGCATAAAAAAACGACAAAGGTCACTCGTTCCAAGATATCGAGCTCAACATGGTGTCGCAATAGGACGACGCGTCCATAGAAATTGACCGCCTCTAGGACTCTAAATCTTGGTTCTCGCATATAATAGAAAGTGAAGCTGTGTATGCCAGCGTAACTTGTACCGTGATATACACGTACTCTAAGTGGGGACAGGCATCAGATAACTGTTGACTGCCTATACAGAGTATTATGACTTCGCTGGTTTGAAAATGACATACAATGCTACGATTAAAATCGGTTGACACGGGCGTGCATAACTGACTTGCGGCCTCGTGAAAGAGACCTAAACTAGGCTAGGTAGCCCTCAATTAATGACCACTAACACAGCCAAGTTTAAACAAACGCCCTGTACTCGGACTCGCTGGCATTACTAGATGCACCGATTGAGCCCAAGTATTCGCTGCTGTGACGCACTAATGATTCATGTGTACTACCAGCTCAAGTGCCTTTTAATTTGCGAGAAGAACGGCTGCTCGATATAGTCAAGATTACGGTGCGCTCGTCGACTCTTAAAAATTGGTTTACGTTCTTTAGTGTGTTACCGCGTCAAACGTGTGCTTACCGTGACCCAACTAAAACAGCGTCTATCATTAAGCGAGAGCGTTTTCAATCCGGAGTCGAAAAAAAGCGACCAACTCAGCGCCTCAAGTCCAATTCGTATTTAAGTCCCGAGTCGGAACTACATCGCAAACGACTCGTTTAATGCCCATCGGTCTCTCGCACTAAAGCCAGACTTCAGGATTACTCTATGCAGTCTATTAGTCAGGATCTCTTGAACCAGCTTGGTGAGAGTATGAGCTCTAGCTCACGCGGTGAGTATTCTGAACCAGCTTCTGGACTTATAAGCAATAGTGCAATAAATATGCAATAGAAGAAAGCCCACCATAGGGCCTTGTAATTAACAGTAGTGGAATGTATAATGATGTCAGTGCCAAAGTCTTGCAAACAAGGATGTTAATAAGTCTCTTGCTACGTCAATCGCGGAGAAATAATGTCTCCGTCAGCGATGGTCGTAGTCAAAATTGATGAGGTTTTGTAGTATCGTGCATTCAAGTCTATGAAGCAAGCTCATAAAGACCAGCCTCTCGCCTTCTCCAAGAATAATGGTCCCATGACTCTACGCGCTAGAACGAGATTACATCTTATATTCTGTTAATGTGGTATCGGCATTTAAGCTCTGTATTATAGCGGCAGTACAGAAGGGCTACGGTCCGAATAGCTAAATCAGGTATATCCAGTGCATAGGTTAAAGGGACCTTCATGGCTCACCGCACACTGCTCTCATGTAAATTCTCATAGCTAGCTATGGCAAGGTAACTGTTTTCGAAGGTATTGAGCACACTAGGCCAAAGCGGTTAAATAAGGTCGCTCATGTGCTAATTAAAATGTCTATGAGTCTAAACTTGCGGTAGTCAAATAGATCTCGATGAATCATCAAATTATGGTATATCCAATCGTAATGGGCCCGTTTGATCCAATGTCCTAGCGCGATTGTATGTTGTGAGTTTTTGCTAGTTCTCATTACGCAAGCCTTGCGAGTGTGTAATAAATGGCCTATCTAGTATATAGTGGAGCTATCAACAATATAAGAGACTCATATACTCCAATGATAATGATTATCTCGTTTGAGATTCCAAGCCCTGTAATGCTAATATAGCGCTCACGATTATATCTATGTATTTGCGCTCTCGCTCACATGACCGTCTGCGCTGTGTTATAAGGTCACTTTATATTGCAGGTGGGGTTATAAGTGGGTACTTCTCAAAGTTGGGTGGTGTATTTTATTGCTGGTTGTTTTACTATGGTGGTGTTCTTCGGGTGAGAATGTTTCCTTGAGAAATAGGCTTGAACCATTTGCCATAATTCCTGGCCTGCTGCCCACTCAAGTCTCTAGTGATACTGCTTCGGTCATGTTTTGCCTTACTACATTGCGTTGGGCTTCAATATCTTGATTGCTTCGTGTCAGACGATGTGTCGCTGGAGTAGCAAAACTAACTAGGAACACCTGCTACCTTCACGCAAGCACATCGCACGTTTCGGGCAAAATACCGTGCATGAACTCACGAGTTATTTACATTCCTACTATTAATAGAGCCGCTCCAATTTCGAAGCCTCATACCTCTCTTATATGAGACTAGACCTCACGTCATAGAGGTATCTCTTTTTGATTACGTTTGAACACGCACTGACCCGGCTACTCACCATGTCTGCCAATTATTTCGTTAAATGCAGATTTGTCCAACAGTTGACTGGAGGGCTCGAACACTTTACCGTCTTTGCCTTCATAAATCCAATTTCTGGCATGGTGTGTAGTAATAATAAATACAATACTTTTGAAACTTAAAAGGATTATAGATCGCTACTTGTTTATCGATGATCTGCATGGTCCGTCTCTATTACTGTGAGCTCACTGATGGCAGATACCACCAATATGCCGTCTTTGAGTGCGTCTGGGGATGTCATAATAGCTTGCTCTACTTCCAATATAGGGTTGGACGCTGTTTGTTTAGCTTGTTGGTATGCTGATGCGTTGAGTCGTGCCTTTCGCAGTTGCTCGCTCTCTCAGCGCCTAGGTGTGATACGATACGGCTTTTCTCAATATTGATATGACCATGACCGCACAACAATATATAAGCACTTGCTTCACGTTCAACGAACGATACTCAAGACCAAAAAGTACAACCCTAATCTGTGAGACTCTATCCGTAGGCCACTCATTGGCATACGAAGCAATCTTCAAATTCCATATGGAAAAGTCAGTAACTTTGCTTGGCTTATTTACCCCTCTGTCACGTCTAGGAGCCATATCAATAACGGCATTCTTGTCAGGCTTTGTGCGCTTCGCAAGGCACGCTCGCACGCACGATGGGACTGCTTTTATTACACGGCGGCTGCTCTAATTGTCCTCGATAAATATTAGCCATAGCTGATCATAGACTCTATAAAGGATCTGCACCATCACAAAATCATACATCTATAAACGATGCACAATAATCATGGCCCAATATTCATGATCTGGCCATGAGGAAGGCTTTACCTCTCAGTTTTAAGTATTCGTTGCTTCGCGATTTGCACGTGAGTTGCCACCACCTCCGATCTGTGAGATAGATGCGATTAACTATATAGGTAATATTATGAATCCTATCTTGGCCATTTTTATCGTCTCGTTGTCGTGCTTACGTACCTCTGATGTGAGGCGATCGCCGCTCGATAGAGACCTGTAGGTCACAGCGACATTCACAGCACGGATAGAACAAAGAGCGAATCAACTCAACGAGTGATGTCATCTGCTGACTAATCCTCGCAATATCCAGCGCAACGTAGCCTCTCAAGGCTTTTCCACACTATAAGACCTCGTGGCGGCGAGACACAGATATAGAGCTACTAATGGAGGCCTACCTCATATGAACAGGCACAGTTTCAGGCTTCCCACAAGCTGCTGATACTGCAATCCATCGTCTCAATATGGAAAGCAGTTATGATTAGCCTAAGCTTCAAAGTAATCCAAGTCGGTTTACAATTGGACGCTATGACACGTTAATAGGCCTGCAACATTACATATGAATTAACTTATCGACTAAGCAGTCAGAGGCGCGGGTACATGAACTGTAAAAACCGAAATGCCATTACTTGAATCACACTGCATATGAATTCTGCCGAGAGCTTCTAAATTAGATGCGCCGCCCTGGAAGCCCCAACTTATAGGCGTACTCAACAAATAATACAAGCCCAAAGAACAGCCAAACCAATTTGGTAGCAAATGTTCTTCGTTACAAAGTTGATACCTGCGTTCTGCGATTTAGCCGTAAGGGTTGTAGACACTACTCCATATAGTATTAGCTGACTCGACATATCGTCACTAAGGACATCACTTTGGCTGGCTAAAGGGGGACCAAGTGCAAGGCAAACATAACATTGCAGCAATTAAAAGGCATTAAATTGCGCAGATGGATTATGAATGCTCGCATACCTAGGCTCCATATGCTCACGCGGCATTTCGACAGTCATGCATCGGTGCCAAAGAGATCAAGTCAAAAGGTATTATAAATAGAATGTTGACATATGAGTAAAAAGTGCCAGTAAATAGTTCTCAACCTGGTGGATTTATAGCCAAACTGTTGGATAAAGTGGCCACGGCACTAGCAGCGCTAGACATCAACAAATAATTCATCTGCACTAGCATAAAAGGAATAGCTCGACCACAGGTCTAGTTGCTTTGATAAGGTGAATTTTTCCCTCGATGGTTCCTCTCATTCTCAGGTTGTAAATAAGCGCCCCAGTAGGTGCGCCAACCAATCCGGACACTGTGCAGAAAACGCACAAGTCGGAGAAGTGAAAGAACCAATGGACACTAATAGGCAACGAGGGATGCTACTGAATACTGAACCTGAGTACATTGCTATATAGCGTTCTAAAGTGTTATAAATTATCACAGGACTAATAAGGTCACGTAGTCAATACTTATTGTAGCTCTGAGTAAACATGGAGCTTTCTTATGCAAATGCGTTGTTTCACCTTAGGACCACAGGCAGATAGCCGAGTACATGAGCGTGGTTGCATAAGGAATCCAACTCTGGCCTCGAAAGAGCCGATTACCTGAATCATCACGAAAACAAGCCTCTGTTCTAAACCCCAAGTAATGGATGAGTGAGAATCGCTGCCGACTCGCTTAGATGCAACCTGGACATAATTATATTCTTTAGGTGCACGCATATTAGGCCTCATACCGCCAATCGGTAGATGATTTATAAACTTAATAACTCAACCACATGAACGTTATATGACTCGATCATGGGCATGCATTTAATCTGCACGACTTATGTATAGCGCATAAAATTACAATTTTACGCTTAAAAAAAGCATTATTTCATCGGCGCTCATTTAACCATACCGTGTATGATTGTCCACAAACACGGAGTATCTCTGTCCTCGTAGGTCAATGTAAATTGCAATTTCTTGGGTGTGAGAGCTCATGAAACTGAGATTGGGGCCGCACGCCTCGACTGCTTATGAGAGCCTCAGGAATTTTTTTTAGATCAAACTAACGAGATTCAAATTACCTATATCCCAGCTAGTTTGCTTAGACGAGCCTCTTGATGAGAGCTCAAAAGGTGTATCCGCGCACTTCAGAACCACAGCAAAACTGGCGCCTATTCTTAAGACGTCAATAAAGGTCGCTTGACTCAGATGATACAACAGACGTGTCTGTTGCCCGCGCGATAGTGCTCTACGGCACCCATCATTCTAAGACCAAGACTAAGTTTAGTTCAGTACAAAACGCATTGTACTATTGTCATCAATAGAGGCAAACTTGTTTCTGTTGTTTACATCCAGAAATCTAAGTTCTCTGTGGCACAATGAGGCGGCAAATTAAGACCCAGTTTTTATGACCCAAAGTAGACTAACCATTTTGGTGAAATCTGAGTTTTACATTGCAGTACATTTTGCTGTAAGAAAACGCACCTCGCCTTCTTCAATTTCATTCAAACCAATCTTAAGCGCTCGTAGAGTAGATCGTGTTGCCAGCACCATTGGGAGCCTCTTTACATACAATAGACCATTGACCCGACTCAAAGGATATAAAATTTCACCTCTATCAGAACAACAACTGTTCGTTTTTATCAGCGATAAATTATGTGCACTCAGGAAAACACCCATAAATAACCCTTCAATCGATCAAATACAAACCCTCGCGATGACTCTGCTAAATGATCTTAGCGAACACCTTACAAGTGCTGTGATTTCTTAGTCTATAATGGTTCACAATTCTTGTAAACAGGAAATTGATGTTTTTAGGGCCACAGCCGGGGGACTCATTTTAGAATTAAAGTTCTTGTTCAAGTAATGGGATTACGTTTAGCGTTAGCTAATAAAAATCTGATGTGGCCGATAACGCTGTTATGTACCAGATATTACTTGTAAATTCTAATGTTCAATAAAACAAGCCTTAACTGAGCTGGTCAAAGCAGGGCCAAATTTGGCCTTGTCGCCACGCTTCAAGCTATCTGAAAAGGGTGGTAGTGCGTCAGCTTGAAGGCAATCAAATTTAGTTTGAGCCCAGCCCTTAGTGCCCAAATTAAAACGGCTCTAATACCAAACACCAATTTTAAAAGGCACCATTTAAACAGTGGCCAAACTTACAAGCAAAGTTAGTCAAGAGTCAGCACAATCTATTAGCAGTTTTTTAGCAAAACAGCACCGGCCGATGCAAAACTAAACTCCCTGTTCAGAGCAATTTAAGTTCAAGCCTTGTTGAATATTGCCTGCCAATCGCAAATTAGTCAAATTTTTGCGCTCAACAATTGAGTCTATTGGAGCGACTTAACCCTAAGACGGGCTAATTTATTTCGCAGTTTTGCAGCTAACCATAGTGTGATATCAGTGGGTCGAACAAAGCTAAACAAACAATTTGAGATAATTTAGAATTAGATACGGTAAAACCGAGCCCACTGCTTACTTATACCCGTAAGTCAAAATAATAGTATGCCAAAAGGCGTGATGGCTTTATTATTGAGCTGCTAGTAAAAGGTAAAAACTGGCAAGTCCAACGTGAAGTGCTGTGGATATAACAGCCCAGCACTTGCAAGACCGAAATTAGATCAAACTGATTTTGAGTGGGCAAGACCAAAGGCAGATTGGCGAATGTTAAGTCTTCTCAAACCAAGATCTACACCAATCGCCCCGTGGCGAAACTGCCACTCAAATAACCAAGCTCTGTTTGCAGAGTAACCCATAACCCCAACTTGCAAGTATCAAATTAGACTTAGCCCGGAATTGTGGCAGTGAACATAATATAAAAACTCTATACAGTCAGCAGGCCAACAAACAAAGTATTAGTATTAATTTTACCGTCTTAAAAACATATTATCACTCAGTTAAGTCCAAAATTAATTACACGCTAGCAATAACACCTTATTAAACCAAGGCTTAACTTACTACCAGGAAAAAATAATGCTTAAAGCTTGCTAGTTAGTCGTGAAACAAAGCTTACAAATTCAACAATTCCGAAAACTGAATGGCTAACCTGACCCTTTCGTCCTCGCAACTAGAAAGCTTACTTCCATTAAAATTAATTAGTTTAAGTTCCAAAGTAAGACTCACACTTTAAACGGGATTCGCAGAGTTGCCTAATGGCAAACCAAAATACACAAAGGACAAGGTTGATCAAAGCGCTCATCTAAATCAAAGGAGGAGCCTCAATACAAAATCAGCATTGGCAGCACCGAGACAAATTTAGTGCCAATAAAAATAATTAAATGAAGCGCTAGAACTGAGGGTAAATACGTCAGTCCCCAAAAATCTTACTTAGCGCTTTGCTTCAACCTTGGCTAGGTAAAGTTTTTTGAGTACAGCACCTGACCACAAGCGCGACAGTGCAAACACCTCTTGCAAAAAAACCACTGGTGTATAAATGAATATCAAGCACTTAGCCCACCTTTAAGTAAAAGGCTAGTCCTTGCTAGTTTGCGCCGATTTCAAGCTGTTCAGGCATGAGTGACAGAGCATTAAAAGCAAACTAAGCACGCAGTGATTACTGCTGACTTGTTAAAAATAATAGCCCGGCACAGCTCACATTATTGCAAAAATTTATATAGTCTGTCTGCAGCCAAAGGCTGAATTGCAAGCACTCGTCTTGCAAATATTGAAAAGGTATTGAAACCTGCCAGTTTTCGGAGCAAGCGCTTTCCTGACAAACCCGCAAGCCCAAACCTGGGTCAAAGCAAATCAGTACAAGGTATAACAACAGGCAGTTGCCAAAGGCAGGCAATGATCAAGATGCAGGCGAATTAAACAATTAATTAGATGCACCATACCTCTAGCCTTAAACCGCCGTGAAGATATATATAGACCCACCGCATAATAGTCAGGGTTAACTTAGCAGGTTTTAGTGACCTTGTGCAGAGTAATCACTCGCCTCACGTTTAATGCAGCCACCTAGTCAAGTCTGAACGGACTGGCGGCAATACATCCCGGTCTATTTTCAGCGAGATCGAGCAAAGGGGAACACCACCAGTCCCCGTAAAAGCCCATGATTAGAATTTGGTCAACTGAACAACGAGGCCAGGTCATGCGCGTAAAATTTCCTCGTCTTCTGGCCTTGATCTCAAAAGTAGTAAACTAGTTAACGCTAGATAAACTGCTGCAAGGACAAGAACCTTTACTACAACCTGCCGAGTTTGTTTTTGGTTGTACAAGTTTAATAATATTGGAAATTGCGATAAAACGCGAAGAACAGAATAAGCAAGAAAGCACAAACAAGACGCCATGCAACCAAAGTCATGGCCAATTGACCATGAAGTAAGTGTGGGCGAAACTGGGAGTTGAATTACTCAACTAAAGCCAAACTGCGAACCGACTCTCTGATTCATTGTTTGAAAATTTGGACTTTTACGCCTCTAATGAGTCGGTTAAACATTCAAGTAATGAACTTTATAGCCCTTATTGAAGAAACGCTTTGGCTTCACTTTTCTGGTATATGAAATAACTCAAAAGCCGGGCCAATAGTAAATACCGACAACACTGATGAACGGCCCTACCATATCTTTATGGCAAAGCCTAGGCTTGTTCCAACACCATCAACGCCAAATAAGGAGGGAATCAATTGACTGTTGAAAGCCAAACAAAAACAAAAGGTGCCGTTGCGCTAAAATATCAACAAGGTGGAAAGCTCTGCTGTGCCCACTGTTATAGACCATAAGGATTTGGTGAACTAGCACAAGAAATTGTCGAGCCTAGCCAAGCAAAAGGAAAGCGTATAAGTGCATAGAGATCCCTTATTTAAAGCGATTTTTTGAGCTACCCTCGATTTAGGTCAAGAAATCCTGATTCAGTTTCATCATATCATCGCCGAATCTCATCGCTTTTTTCATACGTGTTACAAGGTAAGTTCCCCGACAGCTGGGCTAAAGGAACTATGGCAAAGTGCTCAAAGTTTGTATTGATTGGTAGGAGCTCCGGTGACTGGCACCGGCCTCTAACGGAGTTGCCCGTAAGCGATGTTATTAGCTTGCGAACATTTAAAGCACCACATGATATTAAACAGGATCATGACAAATTGACCATTTTTTGGTTGATTTGTTCGTCCCTGACCAGCCGGTTACCGGGAACTCCTACGATGGGGGTTTGTAGAGCTGCTCCGTAACGGAATGGTCATTCAAAGCTGCGAACAAATTCATCCTGTTCGATAAATTGAACCGAATGGTTGTAGAAGAACTACATCTGTGTGGTTGATTGTTCGATCCCTAAAGGAACTCACAAAGGGGG
>Ga0163217_1095667_pt1 | contig 14328 bp, 13 predicted proteins | sample SynspAceP_FD_185933 | JGI IMG/M metagenome (GOLD analysis project Ga0163217, IMG submission 185933) | Saline lake microbial communities from Ace Lake in Antarctica - Synechococcus sp. Ace-P (PacBio error correction) | ecosystem: Environmental > Aquatic > Non-marine Saline and Alkaline > Saline ... | reverse complement strand
CGCCCCTGCGCGCGATGTGATTTACACCCATGACTTCAAGGACGCAAAATCCTGGGGGCAGAACTTTTTGCTCGAACCTCACCTTACGGGCCAAGGATCGCGCCGGCAAGCGGGCGATATGACTGAATGTGATGTGCTTGAAATCGGGCAGGTCCCGGTGGCGTTGACGCGTGGGTTGCTGTCCGAAGGGGCGCGCCGCGTTTTCTTGCGATCGAAAAGGACAAACGCTGCTTGCCTTGCGCTCGCACGAAATTTCGAACGCCTTATCCCGATCGGGATGTGTCATCGAAGGCGACGCGAGCTCGAGATTTGACCCGTAGCCATCTGGACGCCACCGATTCCGCATTGCGCGAACCTGCCGACAACGTGGGCACCGCAGCGTTGTCCGTGTGGTTGACGCCGCAAGAAAATGGCCGCCCGTTCTGCAGAAATGGCTTACCCTGATGTTCCAGCGCGAGGTAAGCTGAACGGATCGTGGCCAAACCGGCTCCAAAGAGCCTATGGCCGTCTGCTCTGTGGCACGTTGGCGGGCGATGCACGGATCGTGCTGAACCTTGCCGCCCGAGGGCCTTTACCCCCCGCCCAAAAGTATCCATCTGCGGTTGTGCATCTCACGGCCCTGCCCGAACCGCGATTCCCCCGCCGATCCGGCCGTGTTGAAACCCCCGTATTTGTAGCTGCGCGTTTAACCAGGCGGCGCAAGGATGCTGCGTTCCCGCACTGAAAGGTGCCGCACCGGATATCGGGACCGTTTGCGTGGCCGCGGGTCTAAAAGCGCGACCGAACGGGCGAACAGGTGCGCCGCCTAGAAGGGTTCTGCGACTGGCCCGCGAGATCGCCAAGACCTGATGACCCTATCATAGACTTCAAAACGCAAAGGGCCGCAATCGCGGGGCTTTGCTACATGGTAAGCTGTCTATTCTGCGCTTCCGGCAGTCGCCGTTCGTTGTCCTTGGCGGACTCGTCAGCGTCTGCCTTGGGGCTGCTGCGGCCGCGGCGCACGCGTGGCTGCTTGTTCTCGGGTGGTTCTCCGACAAGGTTGTCTTCGGGTGCGTCGCCATCGTGCTGGCCGTCAGCTGTCCGGACTTGGGCGCGCTTGTCGTTCTGGTTCGGTTTACTACGGGCGGCGCGGCTTGGGCGCATCGCGTTACGTTGTTGCCCGCTGTTGGCGGTCTGGCTTATCACCTGTGTCGGCCATCGCCAGCGGTTGGTCAGGTTTTCTTGCCCGCCTGTGCGCCGCTTCGCGCTTCCTGCGTTTACCCGCTCGCGGTTCACGCTCAGCCTGACGTTCACGGTTTTCACGTTCTTGGATGGTCACGACCGCTGGTTCGATCTCGCGCTGTGCCCGGGACACATCCGCAGGTAGTGTTCGGCGTGGCTGTGAAAGGTATCTCTGCCGCACGCGGTTCAATGCCTAGCATGGGCGTCACGCGCCAACTGGCGTGATTTCTCGATAAATCTGCTGCGGACCCGTGCCGGCGTAACCTTGCCTTCGGGGCCATAACTGTCGAAAAACGCGGTAACGACGGTGCCACCCTGGCGGCTGACGTTGCGGGAGTATTCTTGGGACCGGGACGTGATCTGGAAGATTCATGTAATCAGTTCAGCCTTGTTATGCGGGCTTCGGAATAAGCTGCCGACGCAAGACGCGATCCCTGAAAGGGGCTAGCTTTTACGTCTCTGTTGGGCTTAACGGCCGGCGCGGGACGCCAAAAAGCATCCCACGCTGCACACCCTTGAATAGCACGGCTTATGGTTTTGGAGCAAGCAGAAATTACCAAAAAAACATAGTCAAACGGCCAAGTTTTAGCAGGTTATGCGGTGTATCGCCCAAACGACCGGTCACGTCCGCCCATATCAGGGCAAGATTACGCACCCGGCCCATCCGCGGCTTCAAAGCATTGACTTGACGCAGCGCCCTGCTGCCAGCCGAAACTCTGCAAAACACCGGCCCGTCGGTGTCAAAAAGCCCCTGCGCCTGCTGCGGCAATAATCCGGTAAACACGCTCAGTCCGTTCCTGCCCTCGGTCAAGCGCCATCTTCGAGCCCCCTCCCCCCGTTTGGGGGGGGGGGGGGGGGCAAAAAAAGGGCGCACTTTCAGGAGAGACATCAGTCAATCTCGCTTTCTTGTTGCAGATAGGAGGATTGGACACGATTCAGGTCAACGCCCTTCGGCCCGCGCTAAAAACCAACCGACTGCCGGATTGTCGCGCCGCGCTGAACCCCATGCAGCACCGCATTTGGCACTGGCTTGCAGGCAGGCAGTTCGGACAGGTCAAGCCCCAACCGCCTGCGCGTCGGGTGTTCCAGCAAGGCAACGTCACAGGATGGCAGCCGACCCGCACCCGCAGATCAAAGCACCCGCTCAAAGGGCTCGACAGCGCCAGTTCTATTAGGATTCGGTTTCGGGGCGCGGGTCAAGCAACATCACGGCTGACCTTGAAGGTCGCGCCCGTAGAACGCCCGCTGGCCCGACCAGATGGGCACCGGCACCGCACCGCCCGCAAGGCGACAGTTTTTTCGAACCGCTCTGCAATATCGGGGGCGATCTCTTCGGGCGCGATCATGGTGACGCGCGCCGACATCGACAGAAGCCGCGTGTGCGCAACAGATGCGCGCATCCGCGCCGGATCAGGCACACCGCAGGGCCCGCAAACGCGCTGTGGCGGCCACCATCGCTTGCGCTGCAGTGGGCGCTCACTGCCCCATCTCGGCAGAGCTGCGCTTTGCGCGTCAGCGTCAGCGCCAAAATGATTCTCTCCAGATCACCTTGCATACGGGCCTCGGAGGCGGTTAGAGCGTCAGTTTGATCCGGTTGATCAGTCAGCGTCTTGGGAAAGTTATTAGGTTCGGAATCCGTTCCGAGCGATTCCCCCGGCCCACTTTGCGCGCACGGTTGCAGGAACGACTCACCATTCGACCCCGCTGACGCTCCATGTCATATAAACAGCGCCTTGAGCACCTGCATCGCGATCTCGCGGTTCGGTGCTAGTGATTTCTCGGAGACGTGACACCAGCCCTGCTGCAGTGGGTATCCGAACGGCTGAATCGTCGTGTTGACGTGCTGCCCGCCCGCGCCTGAGCTGGCATTGTATCGATCGCAAGTCATTTGGCACCAATGCTGGATATCGACGTCTTCGGCCTCTGCAGCACAGCGACTGTCGCGCAGAGGTGATGAATGCGCCCGCCACTCTCAGTTCGATGCAACCGCTGCACCCGATGCCGGCCGGATTCGTTACTTGAGCGCGCAAAGACGTTTTCGCTTATATGGGCCACGACTTCTTTCACGCCGCAAGTTCGGTAAAACTTGCTGTTCGAGTCAATTCGACTTTCCAGCCTGGTCCTCCGCATACCGGGGTACATGCGCAACAAATCGCCGCAAACACGCAGCCTCGTCGCCCCCTGTTCCGGGTGCGAATTTCAAGCATCGCGGCTGTTTTTGCGGCTCGCTTCGCGCGCAGGCGCAGTTGCAAATTGGCCTCCGGCGCGTGGCAGGTCGGCTTTCAGGCGGGGCACTCTTCTTCGGCAAGCTCGGCCATCTCGGGATCTTGAGCATGGCCGGGCTTCGGTCCATGTCTTGCAGCGCTGGCGATAGGCGTCGATTCTGTCGACAACCGGGCCGCAGGATCGGCGATTGCCTTGGCGAGCTTGGCAAAATCCGCCCCGTCAGAGCCAGCAGACATCGATGTTCCTCCAAACGAAAGCGTTGGGTGATTTTGGGCAAGGCGGTTCCGATGGGGATTCATACTGCTGGATGTCGCCGATAGAGTGGCTATGTCAAGAGGCAGCCTGTGCTATGATGCCTCTATGAAACCGCAATTTCACGTGGTATTCAGCTGATCTGCCTTGCCCCGCTCCTTGCGGCGGAACCCTATCCCCTGCCCGCAAAACGTGAATGCTATTGCACGGACGCGAAGGGCCAAACGTCGAACTGGGGCAAACCATCTGCCTTGATGTGAACGGCCGCCGATTTGCCGCGCAGTGCCAGATGTCGTTGAAGTGCCGATTGTGGCGCGACATTGCAAATCTGCCCCGGTCTTGCCCTGCGATCAGAACCCCGGCCTGGGCCAGAACTTTTGCAACCGCTTTCGGTTCACACCCAGATTGAGCGCCAAACCGCAACCGCCCAGAAAACGACGGGCCCGGGAAAATGGTCCGTGCCCTCGACCTTTTGCGTGACAGCCGCACTGTTGTAATCGGGAAAGCCCCAAAACCCGCGCGTGACATACAGCGCCTTGAGCGCTGCAGTCTCCACACGCTCTGTGCGGGTAGCTCTAGCATTGCGGTGGTCAGAAATTTCGTGCAAGAACGCAGACCGTCATTGTCCAGATTACGCACTGCCATAAAACCACCCTCTGACGGATAGTCCACCGGTGCCTTGTGCGACAGCATCAAGTTCCAGGACCAGGCCGGGCGCAGAGCCAGACGATATAGGCCTGGTAGCCCCACGAAAATCGGCCACAAACGACCCACGAAAAACATCATCATAACTTTCACCTCATTTTGCGCGATTAAACTCCCCGGCGCGGAGCGTCCGGCCGGCGCAGAACGCTCCACCAGTGTTATTTCCATGCCTTGGCCGCCGCATGTTCCATCCCAACAGAAGTGAAAGATTTCAGTCTCCACATGGGCCCCGGCAATCGCTGTCGCCGGTTGTGTCAGACGGCGAGACACCTCGACATGTCACCGCCCCCACAATGTTGATGCCGGCAATCCCGCATCATTGATCGCCCGCCATGGCGGGGACGTGAGCCCGCCCCAGACCGGCGTGCCTGTGCCCGGTGCAAAGCCGGCATCAAGCGCATCAATATCGAATGTAAGATAACAAGGCGGTCGCCAAGCCACTTGTTTTATTTTTAGCAACTGGCGCCTGTGACCCTTTTTCATGGACCCTCGCGCGCATCGATGGTGGGTGACCCCCAGCGTGCTCGGATTGGTTCGTTCTTATTACCCACTTGAACCGAAGGTTCGGGATCAAAACGATGCCCGATTTTTACAGCCTTGTAGACATCCGTACCGTGTCGATCGGTCATATCGATCTCGGCCATGTATCTGAATTGCGCAGCGAAATGTAACAGGACTGATAGCGCCGTATTTTTCGGCATAGGGCCTTGGGATCGGGAGAGCTGATATAAGGATCGCCGCCACACGACACTTGCCGCCGAACCCCGACATCCCAGTATCCCTTTGTGAATGGCTGGTTAATGCCCCGGGGAAACTGGCTGGCTGTGCCGTAAGTTCGGAACGCAGATCACCGTAATCTGCGATTGCAAACGCGCTCAGCACGTCGAAATGCCCAACCGTAAGGCGGATCATAGGGCTGCAAGAACGACGCCTCGCGGTATCGCCGGCGCGCGCCCAAAACGCGTGCCGGGGTCGGTGGTCACGGCCTTGATCGAACGGCACGGCCGGTCACGGCGATATCAAACGCCGCGTAGGTCTTTTGATATAGCGCCGCCGTAGAAAGGACGTCGCGCCGCCAAAAGGCGTTCTCGAAGCTGGGGCCTTCAGGTTCGTCACGCGTAAACGCCGTGATCTCACTTGGGTTTTCGCGTCTTCTAAACCCATATCACTGGCTCCCAATGGTTGGGCCCAGCTCGACGATACGGGCAAAGAAGGATGCCCGCGGGCGCGATTTCATTCGCGAAATTATAGGGCCGCAATGGTGCAGCCCCGCCAGTATCGCCCTGTCCGATAAAAACAGATAAGCACCGGGGCGGTTTTTTCCAGCATGTAGCTGAATCTTCTCCCCATCTCGACGGCACATTGGTCTGCGATGACGTGATCCTCGGCCCGCAATCTCCGACGCGACCGCTTGCGGCAAATCCTTGCCTCTTCGGGTGTTCACCGTCGGCGGGATAGCCCTTTTCATATTCAAGGCGTCGCGCTGACATTCATAGCTGCGGCCTGACCGGCGACGATCTGACATCCATCGGACGGATCACATGGCCTGCACGTCTTTGTCAAAGCTGACCGTTACCGTCCCGGTGATAAGGCGTTTCAGGGGAACGTTATCGCGTCTGCCCGTGTGAATTTGCGGTCAGACGGATCACAAGAATCCAGCCTTGCGCATTAAAGTTGGTTCGCGGCTTCACGATCGTTTGCAGTGCAGTGGCAATACCGCAGGCTGCAACAACCGCGGATACGCGGTCAGATGTGGCGTGGCCAGCCATGAGCCCGGCCCAAGCGCGTGATGTGAATGTGAAATTCATCGCGGCGGCCATCAATCGCGCCGGGGACGTAAAAAAGCCGCCCTTTCAAAGCCAGGCGCATTGTGCGAGCGCATTTAGACTTGGCCGATGTCAAAAACGTCTAGAATGCCTTCCTCGACCATCACCCAGCCCCGCCGCCGTTTCTTCGGCTGGTTGAAAAATCAGCGCGGACCGCGCCCTGAGAAAATTTGCGCGTTTACCGCAGGTATTTCGCCGCGCAAGCAGCATCGTGTATGCCCGTCATGACCGCAGGCGTGCAAATATTAGCCTGCGTGGGTGCTGGCATAGTCCAGTCCGTTTCCTCGGGGAACGCAGCGCGTCCATATCGGCAACCGCAAATCCGATGCGTGGCCCGCGCCTTGCCCGGTTGATAATGCGCAACAAATGCCTGGTGATGTCGCAAACCCCTCGGCAGCTTCGTCCACGCCAAATTCGCGTAGGCGGGTCGGCCACAAACGACCGCTGTTTTAAAAGCAGTCAGTTCCCAGCTCGGGGACGTGGCAGATATCTGCGCCACCTTCATCTGGGGGGCTAATCCGCGGATTACGGTTGACGACGGGCATTATGGACTCCTGTGGGGATCTTGGTCAGTTGGCAATCTGACATCAGACACATGGGGCTTGCAATGGCCGAGACCAAGAAATGATGCGTTGATCCCACGATCCAGGACGCCGGATCGAACGCTTGCTGGAAATCATGCGCCGCCACGCGATCCCAAACCGGGGATGCCCGTGGGATATCGAACAGATTTGAACAGCATCGCCCCCTTATACCATTGAAGAAAGCGTGATGAAGTTGCGATTGCTAGTTGAACGGCGCGACTGGCCGAGCTTGAGGGAGAGTTGGGCGATCTGCTGCTCCAGGCCGTCTAATCACACTGCCATGGGCGAAGAAGACGGCAATACGTTCAGCTTCAGTCGGTGCGTGCGCAATATCTCGGACAAGATGCGTCATCGCGCGGCAACCCCCAGTTTTTTGGCGACGAAAGCCGTGGATAAATCCGGCAGACCAACAGACCGCCGACTGGTGAGGAGAATCAAAGGCGCAGACGTGCGGCAAGGCCCAGGGGGACGCTTGACTGGCGTGGCGTGGGGCTTCCGGCGTTGCTTGCGCGCCATATAAGTTGCAAAAGCGCGCGGCCCGCTGGGCTTTGGACTGGCCGCAGGTTCGGATGACGATCATCGCCAAGACACCGGAAGAAGCACCGGAACTGGTCGAGCACGCGATTACCCTGACCCACGCCGAGATAACCGAGGGAATACGTTGACCTGAATGGGTTTCGTGTATGGCCAATCTGGGCGTCATCTGGGGTAAGAACCCGAAGCTGCCCTGCGCGCCGCCAATTGCTAAAGTTTATCCGTCGGTTCAACGGCGAGAGGCCCGCTTGCGCCGCGACAGGAGTAAAAACGCCGTCGGGACAGCGATCTGGCGAAAATGGACGCGCTCTGTGGGATGATGTAAACCCTCAATAAAAAATAGGCGGAACGCAAGCTAGCCAAAGCCGAGCCTGCTGGACAAGCGGCAGGAGTGCGGGGCAAAGGCTCTGCCACCACCTTTGACAGAGAAGAAAAAACCATGACACGCGCAAGATAATTATCGATACGGGAACCCCGGTCAGGATGATTGGCCGTCGCAGATCCTTGTCGCGTTCTGGCAAGCCCGGAAGAGATCGCACATTCTGCGGCATCACCTAGTGTCGCGCGGAACGTGCCGCTTGGACCTCACCTCCCGAAACGCGGAATGTTGGAAACTGCCGGCAAAACGCGACGTAAAGATATTGGCGGCTGCGACCGTTCCCTTGGGTTCGCCGATCTGGTCACAAGCTGAGCATGCTTGCACGCAAAAACCGGGATTGGATGGCCCCGACCTGCCGGAGCCTACATTGTCGTTGGCGAGGGGCACGGCGGTGATTTCATCATCGATTACCCTGCGCGAGAAACCACCAGGTACTGTTCACGCTGTGCCCCCTAGGCCGCTGACAATATCGCGAGACCGCGCTGCTGAAAGCCCCCGATATCGGCGACCGCGGATTGCCAAGATCGTGCTGATGGGCGGCGGGCTATTTCGAAGGCGGAACATCACACCTACTGCCGAATTTCAACATTTACGTCGACCCGCAAGCCGCTGACATGGTGTTCAAATTCAGGCGGCACCTATCTTCGTGAATGCCGCTCGATGTGACCCATTAAGCGCTGGTGACCAAGGCCCGCATTGATTGCCTTGCCGCGCGATTGGACGCCTGCGGGCGTCGCCGTGCGAGATGACCGACTTTTTCACGTTTCGACAAAGAGAAATGACCGGCTTGACGGGGGCTCGCTGCAATGACCATGTGTGGACCGCTTATCTGATCATCCCGATTTGTTCAGCGGCCGCCACATCAACTTAGAGATCGACAGACACAGTCAGAGCTAAACATGGGCATGGAACGTGGCGAATTGGTGGGGGTTGACAGGACCGCGCGCCCCAATGCGCGCTTATGAATGATCTGGACGGCCGACGGTTCTTTTCGCTGCTGACGGAACGGCTGGCCCGTTCTATGAAGCGCTGTCATTCACCCTCGCCAAGCCCGAACATCTGGACCGGGTTGGTCGCCTTGTGGCCAGCTTTCATGCCGAGACAGGGATCAGCAGACGGATGACGGACCGCCGACACGTCTGGCCCCGCGTGCTGGAAGGGACGCCTTACGGTGTTGCTAATCTAATTGCCCGGTCGTGCACCCAGTCGGCATAGCATCATCCACCTTCGGATGGTCGGTGGAGTTTGGCGGTCTGGACGCAATCATCGACTGAAATCTATGTAGCGGCCGGTGTGCGCGGTCGCGGTATCGCAACCGAAGCGTGCTGGCCGTTACCGAAAACACGCATTGGCGGGCGGTGGTCTGCGTGCGATCCACCTTGAGTCAGAGCGCGGCAACGAGATCGCGCAAAGCTGTACCAACCGTGCGGCTTTCGCCCTCGTCGAAAAACTATATGTTCATGTCGCGCAAATTTCTGGACGGCGGGGCTGTCCAAAAGGGCGCGTGGACCCTAATCTGCCTTATGAAATTAACAAGCCCCCTTCGATAACAGCTATTTGCGGCGTGCCCGATGCTTTTCACACGCACCACTCGACCCCTGTGGCCGACCCCAAACTGCTGGCGTTCAAGCGCCTTTGCCAAAAACCCTGAGGAATCACCCACGGATCGTCGACGATCTGGGCCTTTATTCTTCGGGGGCAACCGAGGTGCCCGAGGGGTGCCGATCCAGTGGCGCAGTAGCCTATGGCGGGCGATCAGTTTGGAAACTATAATCCGCCAGCTCGGGCGATGGCGCGCGATCCATGCGGGCGAGTGTTGGACCAAAGCGGGATGCGTCGCGAACATCCAGGCTCAATGGGATCGGGGCCGCACGCGCGTATTCGCGGGTGGCGACGGGCGTGCTTGGCTGGGCCGGTGCTACGCGAAACGTGGTGTCAGAGCGATTGCACGCTCTTGGCATCCAACGACAGTGCCTTGGCAGCGGTGCAAAGCGGAGAAGAACGTGTTTCGCGAACCGCCCTGCCCGGTGCGGTTGCTGACCGCGTCGCCCGCAAGCCATTTGCGCAGTGGTACGTTTCATGTGTTTAGCCATCGGGCGAGAACCGAAAACTGCGTCGTTGACCGATTACGCCATACAGCGTCACTATCCGGCAAAGCGATGGCCTTTGGGATGGGTTGCGTGGCCGTTTGTTGCCGCCCAAAGCCGATCTGATCGCAGCAGTGGTATGTCCGTGGCTTTATGCCACGGGGGTCATGAAAACACGGACAATTGCCCGGCCATCTCGGGCGAAACAATCGATCTATGCCCCTTGTGCCTTTATGGACGGCATTTCCACCCCACATCGCGGTTCAGGCTCGATCGGACCGCCAAGGCGCGCTATTGCCTATTGCCAACCAGCCGCAGAATCGCAGTGTGGAAACATGCGCTCAGCTGGCGAACGTCGCTGTTGGCAGCAGCTGACAGACCTGAAATCCGTGTCGCCGAAGCGACAGAGATTGGTGCACGCCATGCAGCACGCGCTGATCGAAGCAGGCCTGGGCTGAAACGCTTTGCCGCCGCAGAAGCATCGGGATCACAACCCCCAAAATGCGCAGATCCCGCTCTGATGACGCGCTGCTGTCTCGATGCAGGACAGATTGGTTTGCTGATTTTCACCAATGCTTTCCATGGCCTTTCAGCGATGCTGCGAGCTGATCAGTTGCACCGACCGGCGCGTCCTTTGCCAATTGGCATGGACGCATGGCAAGAACGTATCGCATCCGCAGCCCGAACCCTTAGCAGATTAAGGCCGCCAACCCATGCCGGTATTCCCGCGCAAAACACCGGATAGAGGCGATGCATCAATGCAGCCGTCGCCGGCGATATTGGACCCGTTCCACCGACCTGATCGCCCGCCTTGCCCGCGCCGTTCAGGAAAAATGCCCCACTGCACCCGCGCCCCCACCACGCAGGAAATCGCCCCGCGACCTTCTGCGAGCACCATAAACAGCGGGGACCCGGGCGCAGGTTCGCCCGTTCCCCCACCACGTTTCACCAACTCTTCAGGCGGGAAACCCCCGCGAATCTTTCAGTTGTTTGTCGCAAACTGCAACGACTTGCAGTAAAAACGATCAGACCCAGGGAAGGATTACCGGACAATGAGGCTTGATGAAAACAATGGCCAAAGTGCAATCCGCGTGGCTGCTGCCAAAGGGGCCAAACGCCATGATGAACAAAGAACAAGATCCACCTCCGGCCGTAGCCAGCAGTGGCCGCGGCTGGGCCGGTCGTGCTTGGCGCGGTTTGACAAGGTGGCACCCAACCGCGTCGGGCCGGAGCGGGCGGCGGCTTACAAGGAATGCTTGGCGGTGATGGGCGGTTCTCGGGGCCAGCGGCGGCGGTCTAGGCGGATTTTTTAAACCAGTTACGGCAGGCTAGCCGCTGCACCAAGCTCCTCAGGCGGTCTGCGAGAGGCCGATTGGCGGGTCTGGCCGGTGCGGCGGGCTCTTTGGGTGGATTAGGGGGGCAAATAAAACCAATCAGCCGCGAACGCCCGAGCCTGACTTCGGGTGCCCGTTATGAACTCTCAATCGACAGCAACGCCCTACGGCCGTGCAATCACCCCGTCGCGCGATCAAGAGGGCGAACGCAGCCCTTACTTGATCGCCGCGATGATCCAAAGCGGCGCGAATCGAGACGGTGTCTTTGATGACAATGAACGCGAAAAGCTGCTGAACCATCTGGACGAAAGGCTGACGCCGACGAGGCGCATTTAGTTCAGGGCTCAGATGCGCGCACCAGTGGACGTGAGATGCGATTGGATTGCCAAAAAACGCCAGATGGTTTGGGGCCGCCAGATCTACAGCCATGTCTCTGCTGGCGAGATCGATCTTTGATACGCAGGACGCAGGCGCAGTATTTGCACAAGCTTGGCCAGCGCCTATGGCATGCAAAAAAACTGATGAAAGTTAATGAGATCGATGAACAGATGGGCTTGTACCGGAGCGCTTATACCTGACGCAGACCGGTCTTACGCAGCAATCATGAAAAGCCTGACCCCGCAACGGGTCAGCTTTGTGTTTTTTTTGGTCTGCTTTTCCTTGGCGATCACGCTGCTCGGCGAATCCGGGCGATTGCAAAAGCCCTTATAGATGGCTGTCGGCATCCGGTTTTCCAGTCCGTTGACAACGATTTTTGTTCTCTTTGACTTGTCGCCAGCCCACTTGGTTCATGAATGAAAGCTAACCAACCCTTCGGGGCGAGGGCGAATTTATCGTTATGGACTGGAATTCGTGACACCCCTTGGGGCCCCCGTCGAGCTGGCATCCCGCACGGTTTGCACATCGCCTTGATCCGGATCACCAGCATCAGCGTGTTCACCGCGTGGGAGCTTGCAGCGGGTCGATCAGCTCGCAGCAAAGCCTTCAAGCATCGACTTTCGTTGGTCAGCCAGACAAGCGACGATAGGAGGCCAAGACGCACATCCAGTATCGGGCACATATCCTCAGGAGGATCAGCACCGGTACGCCTAGATTATTTCGGGTGCCGATTGGCCCGATCGTCGTCATCACGCTTCCAATCTTCCGCCCGACTTGATCTTGGCGATCGCGTCTTCCAGCATGGATTGGTACAGGCTCAAAGCCGCACATCGCGATCTGGCCGGATTGCTTCTGTCGCCAGCAGGTTGCCGCCCCCACGAATATCCAGATCTGTGACGCCAACGTAAAGCCCGCTGCCACGTGTCGAGCTGCCCCAACACCCGGCAGGCGTTGTTTCGGCAGTGGTGGTCAGCTCTGGCCGCGGGTTTTGTTGTAAGCATAGGCATAGGCCGGTTTGGATCGGCCCCACCCTGCCCCTGATCTGATTACAGCTGCGCCATCCGAACATATCGGCACGGTGCACGATTCATTGTGTGGGCGCGTCGAATAATTCAAGACCGGATTTCAAACGATGGTGGGTTCGCTAGCAAGATGTCATATTTGCCCGTCGTAAGAACGCAGTTCATCCGGGGGTTCGTCCAATCTCTCCGGCGGCATCTGCCGTGGGGCGACAAGTTGAGGTGAGCTCGCGGCAGTTGCTCTTTCAAGACCGCCTCGATCTCTGGAAGACGGTAATCGCGCACCACGTAGAAGGATTGCCCGCCGCGAATAATTGCTCGCGCAGCAGCGCTTCGCGTAAACGTTACGGCGGTCAAAAATTCCAACTACATAGTGTGCGGATCGCCAAACGGTCGACGGGCGGCGTGCGGATGGATCGAACAGGTCGCGCACGCCGTCAGGGCTAAGCTGCAGGGTCCGCCGGATCGGCGTCCGGGTGAGGTCAGCGCACGTGAATATCCGTGCGCATCGCCTTCAGGCGCTCTTTGTACTAACGGCCAAAGTGTTGCGTCTCGTTCGATGATCAGGCAGGCCGAAGGTTCTGTTGAAACTGACGCTTTTTCGCAGCAAACGCGATTGAGTGAACAACCGACCACATCCACCGTGCCACGGGGTGAGCCATTCGCGCGTGGGCCGTTCGCTCTTTTGCCGCTGACAAAAGCGGAGACAAGCTGGCGTACTTCAAAGCGGGAAACCACGAAAAGCGTCGGCGAAGGATTTATAGTGCTGGTGCGGCCACAGGGTGGTTGTGGGCCGCAACCCAGATGGCCACCTGTAGCCCCGACATGCAGCAACAAAGGCCGCGCGCTATTGCACTTCGGTTTTTGCCAAAGCCCAGGTCGGCCGCAAGATCAACCGGTGCCATCGATTGCCGCTGTCAGATCGTCCCAAGCACGTCCCGAGATCGCGCTAGCTGATCATCGGTTTCGGCATAGGCGGAAGCGTTGCAGAAAACGCATCCCACCATGCCTGGCGGCGGGCGGATCCATTCACGCGGAGGGCTTTGCGCAGCGCACGTTCGCGGCGATTGCGGATCAGCTTGTCGCCCATCTCGCGGATGCGTTCCTGGCTTGGCCCTTTTATGGATTGCCACGCACCCGCCGGCCAAGCTTGTCGAGCAAATCCTTTGTCGTGCCCATACCGCGGACAGCAGTCAATATTTTCAAGCGGGGGGCAAATAACAGTTTAGAGTTTTTCGGCGTATTCCCAACAGGCAAGCAATTCGTGGGGCGGCACCGGCAAGGCAGCGGTTACGACCTCCATCCCCAGGGATTACCGGGCCAAGCCGTGATCCCCACATTTGCAACCGACCAGATCACCGGGGGCTCAGCGGATTGGTTTTGCAGGTCAGGAAAAGTTATCGGAACACGCGTTGCGCTTGCAGAGCGAATCCAAAACGGTCGCCAAAGTAATATCACTTGCTCAGAGATAACAGGGTTTCAGGCTTTGGACCGTGCTTTGCTTGCCGGCTTTCCAGGGGCTCAGAAACCCCCGCGTTTTTCCAACGCCCCAAAAACGCCAAAGAATTTGCAGGTCCCCGGCGTTTTTCCAATTTTGCCCGCGTGCGTTTCTTGGATTGCGATGGTTTCACCCATGCTTTCGTTCTTCGAATTTCAGGGGCCGGGGTCCAAAACGTTTTCCGCGGGCCCACCAATCGGGAATAGGGCCTTAGGCCGATTGGGGACCCAACCGGGGGGGGCCCCGTTTTGTTTTCTTGGGGAAAAGGGGTTTATCCCTCTCTTC
>Ga0163217_1098625_pt1 | contig 14330 bp, 14 predicted proteins | sample SynspAceP_FD_185933 | JGI IMG/M metagenome (GOLD analysis project Ga0163217, IMG submission 185933) | Saline lake microbial communities from Ace Lake in Antarctica - Synechococcus sp. Ace-P (PacBio error correction) | ecosystem: Environmental > Aquatic > Non-marine Saline and Alkaline > Saline ... | reverse complement strand
AAGAAAATGCGCTTCGAGATTACTCCTGGCGAGAGAGGTGCTTGCTCGAGACCAACGCAGATGACGTGGCAACGGTCGCCTCGGCGTCAAGAACCTCGTGCATCTTCTTTCAGCTCGGACTTCGAGATTCGAGGGTCGAGTGCGACGAGTTTATCGCCTTTCTTCCACCGGGCCCTTCGTACGATCACCTAAAATCGCGGTGCCGGAAGCCGCGTGACTTATTTCGCAAATCACGTCGGTGGTTGCTACTGCTCTTCAACTACCTTGCTCCACGATCGTTCGTGGTTGACGGACCTTGGATTGACTCGCTGACAATGACGTGCGCGTCGGGGGCGAGTTGGAGGCGCGTTCCTGATATTTCTCGTTACCACGGAAACCACGATCACCGCCAACGAGGGCGAGGGAAGACACATAAAACGATTTTGGCCCCGCCGTGCCGCGATCACGCGGCAGGGATGGCAAGCATGGAGTTTCATGGAATGGCGGTTCGGCTGGGGAGGGATTGCGGCAGGATTACGGGAAACCCCGAGGGAGGGTGGAGGGATCCGTTTTTCTAGCTCAACGCTCCGCGTCGAGTTGAGTGGGCTGGAAAAGTCAGCTGAAAGGGCTGACGTGCGTTGCCTACCCGGCCCGTACATCAAGGCCTTTCCAGGCTGACATGACACGAACGGAGTCCGTGCTTAGATAGGTTTATCAGAGTCAAAAGTACCGGTCGAAGTCGATACCGTCAAATCCGGGAGATTTTCGCGTTCATTCATCGAACATCGAGAGGGCTATTTCGCGTTGATTCACTTTTCAACACGGGGTTGACCAGGCACCGGCCTCAGATCAGCCACCGTGTATGCAATCCACGATTCGCCTGTCAGCGCCCAACTTGGGGTGTCCGTTTACGGCTCCGCGGGCTTCTTGACGGGGGCGAAAGGCGTTGCCGGTCGACCTCGCGATACGTACGCTCGGCGGCGGCAAAGGTCGAAATTGAATTGTTCGAAACTTGGTCCGATTTCGTTGCGTTTCCGGTATCGACGAAGCGTGGCCGGATTCGTCGAGGGAGGCACCTTCTTGTTGGCCCGGTATGAACGGCGAACGATGTGTCGCTGAGATCGTTCCCGATCGCAAGGGAACGCGACGTCGAACAGATTGATCGCGATATGCCGGGCCACAATTTCAACCCGCCGTCGGCGGCCGCAATCTCAAGCCCGCCTCGTCGGGGTAAATCCACCTGTACTCGATCATCATGCGGTTCGGCCGTCCACTACTGAACGACGTTGCCCGACCTTTTCCATGGAGGTTTATCGTTTGACGGATGACTTTGCGGGAGTCATTCGTCTGCGTGCAGAAGCAAAGTGATGTCGATTGATTCGGGATCGCACACTGAGACGAGCGGAGTGCGACTTTGGAAGTTAGAACAGATGCCGGTGCCCGGCCGTCCTTCATCCGTTCGAGGCATCCGTTGCGATTCGAGAGATACTGTGCCCCGCAGCCGTTGCCGCCGTGAACCCGTCCAGGGGCTGATGGCCGAGCGCATGCTTCGCGGCGAGGCAACAGATTTTGCCCGGTTTGTGAATCCACCGCAGGAGTGGTGCCTGGGGCTTGAAAATGATCACCTGGTCGCGCGAGCCAATCCGAGGTTATTCGTTGAGATCGTTAATTACTCGCGAGTTTCCGCCATCGGTCGCTTCGCTGGTCATCAAATACCCAAGGAATCGTTCACCACGTACCGCCGCCCAGGTGGGCCGAGCAAATCGATCTGGCGAAGACTTGAACAACGTCCGCTGGCTGATCGATCCGACGGGGAACCATGCCTTTGGGCAAATCGAACCCGAGCGGGTGCCTTGTCCGCCGGCGACGAGAATAACCGCGATCTCGCCGCCCGCAGAGCTCTCGCCCCCGTTCCGGGCGCCTGGCGAGTCCCACCACACACCGCTGCCCGTCGGCGGCAACGGCCATCGGCAAAGGTGGACGCCGCGAGCCATGGCGACGAAGCCGTTTTTGCTCGTCGCCTTTGACACGAGCCGCGCCACTCATCGAAATCGATGGCTTCGATTTGGTCGGCGCGGTCTGCGCGATTCGGTGTTCGAGGCTGCTCGTAAAAACGCAGCACGTGAGATTTGCGTGGATGAACGGCGCGAGAATCGCCGGTTACAGTTCGGCGAGAGTGGTCGGGATCGCTTGGGTGCGGAAGAAAAAATCGGCGATGTTGAAAACGAGACGAGAATTCAAAAACGCGGACGAGTGCTTTGTCCGCTTTGATGTCTTATGCGGCACCAGCACCTGTGCCCACGGATTTTTTGCGATGCTTTGTAAGCCTGTATTTTCGGCGCGCTAACCGTGTCGGCCATGGCGGTGCACGGCCGAAGCACGCGGCCGCCGGAGTTCACGATCCGGCCGTTCACGTCGTCGTTGCGGCGTGAGAAGACTTTCACGTTCGTCCATGCGTCGGCAGGCGGCGATCCCGGTTGATCGCGTGTCCGGTTTCGTAATCCCGGCGGGAGTCCTTCACTGGGCCATGACCACGCAAAGCGCGGGCCGCGGATCGAACGTCAATTCTTCGAGTCCCGAGCCGCCTCGACAAGGTCGCCACATCACTTCGACGAGGTCCGTTGCAAATCGCATCCAGTAAAGCGTTGGCATTCGGTCACCGAGCGCGGACGTTAAACTCCAGCCATTGGGGCCGTGGCGGGAGTCAACTCACCCGGCGTAGAGCAGCGCCTTTGAACCGGTTTGCGGGCCCGTTTCATGGCATGAACGATCGGCCAACAGGATGCGGATTCGACATCGGCGAGGGTTTGCTCATCGACGCACGCTGGCGGAGCGTACGACGCCCATGCCGCCCCGTTTGGGCGGTACTGTCGCCTTCGTCGGGCGGGTTCTGGTTCTGGGCGAGTGGCAAGGTGATGATCGTCTCGCCGTCGGTGATCGCCAGGCACGCTGACCTCGGGACCGCTCAAACGTTCTTCGATATCCAATTCTTTGCCTGCGGCACCGACTCCTGCGCGAGCGGCAACTCCGGTCGACGCTTCGAGGGCTTCGCTGCGTGTATTCCGCACAACGACGACTCCACTTGCCCGCCGAGCCAAACGCGGCTTGACGACCACGTTGACGCGTCGCTCGGTTCGCTCATGAGCGGTCCTTATGTATGCGCATCGCGTGTCGGCGAACCGGACGCACGGTAATCGGCGGGTGGGGATGTCAGACGACCCGCAGTTTTTTACAAAAAAACCTTGCTGCCTTCGAGTTCCGAGGCGACTTCGCGAGGAGCCGAATACCTTTTCAACTGCGTCTGCAGTCGTTCGACCAACCCGCCACGAGCGGGCCTTCGGGCGGGCCGACGACGACGAGGCCGGACGTTGTTGGGATTTCCCGACGAAGATCAAACCGTGTGATCGGATTGCGGAGATATCGACGTTCACGAGCCATCGACCGCCGGCCTCGCGTTGCTGGGTTCGACCGAACCACTTTTTCGACACGGCGGCTTATCGCTTTATTTTCAAAGCGAGTGCCGTTGTTCCTCGTACCGCCCACCGCCGACGATCCAAAACGTTGTGGAGATACATGCGAAATAAGTGTGAGAAAGGGTGTTTGTGTCTGGTCCCGGACGTGTTGCATTCATTAATCAGGACATACACTAGCATCCCCGCTAGCACATCGCCACATAGCAGTCTCAATATGCTCTCCGCAGCACAGACGGAGTCTCGCGCCGCGCTACACACGCCGCCTGACGAGCCGACCCCCGACTAAGTCCACCAAGTCCTCTGACGCGCTAGCGAAGGTCACCAGCTCACTTCGCGAGCGCGTCGGTGCTTGTAACGTTGCTCAACGTCACCGTATTCGGAATTCCGCGGGGACAGTCTCCGTGCGGAAGAGGTCTGAGTCGCACGGATCCGGTTCGATCGGCTCCTAAGTTCGGCCGCAGACGAGCCGATGGACCATCACCGGATCGGTTCGGTGGGAGCCGCTCGGGTCAACACCTAACGTCCCGGACGCGCGAGGCGACGTAGCCATCGGATTCGGCGACTTGCGTTGCTGCACGGACGTTTCCAACGAGCGAGTAACACCGAGCTCGTCGATCGCCTCTGTCGTTTTGCGGCGAAGTTGATGTTACGACTGCAACCCCGTGATTCGAACGGCGTTCCAGTGCTCGTGTCGCAGGGCATTGCTTCGCACTCAAACGACGCTGATACCAATCACTCCTAATCAAACGTGTCGCCGATCAACAAACCACGCACTCTCGCGAATCATCTTGTGCCGTGTGATCGCCGTGGTCCATGATGTCAGCACCGCACGCATGGCGGGAGGCCGAGTTCGTAACGAAATCGTTGTAGTAGTTTTTTCGAGGACCGTGTTTGCGCCTCGGTGATTTGCAAAAAGGCCGTCGGCGAACGATCGAAGTCTTGGAGTCTCGGGCCGAAGATCGATTCCGAAACACTTGGCCGGCGTACATCGCTCGAAAAACGCTCGGAGCGATCAGTACGTTCCGACACGAATTTTCTCGGGATCCGGTAACCGAGCCGGCTTGCCGGGACAATCAAGCGTCCCTTGTAATCGAAATCTTCGATCGTTCGAGAATGCCTTCGGCGATCATGGCGGCCGGGTCGCGTTCCTCCGCCTGACATTCGCACCAACACCTCGGGAATGGAGCAAACGAGACGTAGTGGCCGACTTCCGGAAATCGAGCCCGATGTGTCCTGCGGCTGTGCTGAATCCGCCCAACCTCGGTCAGGATCATCGCACACCGATCGCGGCGTTCAATTCGACCGCCGGATGCACACCGGTTGAACAGGTCCTTTGGTCAACGCGCTCGCTGCCCGCCACGTCACTCGACGGGGCTTTTGCGCGGTTTCAACGAGCAGACGTTAATCCGATGAAATAACTCGGGCATCCTCTTGTAGTGCCAGAGTTTGCGAGTAAAGAGCGAGCGACGCGAGGATGCCAGCTATCGCGATCCGGCGGATTGGGTACGCCGTTTTCCGACAAATAAGCGGCGACGGCGTTTCAGGGAATCGTTGGCCGGGTTCGAGTTTGCGGTGCAATTGCATCCTCACGCATCGCGACGTAAGATCAGAGCACTTACGCACCATGTCGGGGCGGGCTGTGTAGGAACGAGGGTTCTTGTCCGCTCCGTCGGACGATCGCGGGTCGGCGGTACTGACGAACAAAAACCCGTCTTGCGATTGGCCGCCTCTTCGAGCAAGTGCTCCATCGGGCCACTGATTATATCGAACTCGATTGCACTCGAGAATGATCTCGCGAGCCTGTTCACTGGTCAGTGTTCAAAAATGCTGGATAAAATTCCCAGGGCCGAAACGGTCGAGTTCGGTTTTGTTTATTCGAGTCCTCATGGACGGCATCGTCGGGCCGCGACAAACGGTACTCGCAGTTTCGAACCGAATTTAAACGACCCGCTGGGCCGGATTCATCTTCACGAGGTCGGAGGAGCACTGCCGGCCGGGATCCGGACGCTGGCCGAAATGTCTCGCTCTTCACGTTTGCGACCTTGGCCGCCGCTTGAAATCCTGACGCCCAATTTGAAACGTCCGCCACCGCGTTCTTCGAGTCGGACACGCAGTACGTGCCGCACGAGCGCGCGGTCGCTGGATGGTCTTGAGGTTCCGTGACCAGCGGGACCGTTGAAAATGTCGGACACGGAATTGTTTCCCGCCAATTCGCCTCGGGACTTGCTGCCGATGAAACGTTTGACGATCAACGCGTCGCCTTACACGTGTTCGGAGTGCCGGTCCAACCACGCGTTGTAAATCGTCGGTGTATCGGGCGACGGGAGTGAGCGTCTTGATCCAACGCTGCACAGTGACCGTTGGATCGGACACGCTGCGGGTGAGTCCGTTGATTGTAACCCTTGGACCTTCCGGCACCGGGTGGCCCAACGCCTGTGCTGAAATCTTTGCAAAAAGTTCGTCGACGAGCGCCGCAATCCTTTCTCTTGGTCTTTGACAAATTGGACCGTAGGCAGTAGTCACCAGGCTTCTATGCTGATCTGCTCTTGCCCCCCGCCACTTGACCGTGCATGCAGGGTTTGGGGGCAACACCTTTCCCCGCCGCGGCCCGATCAGTCGCAACTCGGAACGCTGGGCGGTTTGGCGAGCTGTACTTTGTAACCACTCGGGGCGCTGTAGACTTGGATCGGCGCACCAACGAATCGACTGAGTCACTGCCCGCCGCATCTTTCCCAAAGGATGTGTCGATGACTGCAACGACGCGAACGGCCATTCGGGGATGTAACACCACCTGGGTGGATTTTGCTTCGATGCCATACACCTTCGGGCTTGGACGCGATAAATCGCTGTATTTATTGGCGACGTCCGAGCGAACGTTTGGCGTGGTGCGGCGTCGCTCGATTGGAAATGATCGCGAAGCGAGTAGCGGCGAACGCTGGAGACGCACCGCCGGGCGTGCTCCTCTCGGCACCGCCCATCAAATTGGCGGCGTGCTGAGTTGCGGTTTCACCTCTTTCTTGCAGTAGCCAAATAGTTGTCGGCGAATCAACGTCACGATTCACTTCCGGGAATCGTCCGCGGCAGGTCTTTGAAGCAAGTCGTCGTTGTACTTTTTCCGATTCATCTTTCCAACACATTCCGGTCACGACGTTGGCCTCGCGTGGCGTCATCGGACAATGCGGCAACCCGAGTTCTTTTCTTGGTCTGGGAGTTCAAGTGCGTGGGCCAGAATCACGCATCCGGTGTGGTCCGCTCCAGTGCAAACGCATCGCAGGCCCGCGTCACCGCCGGCGCACGAGCGGCGCCCGCGTTACCGAAAATCGGACTCGACGAAATCTAGTTGCTGCAAAATTTCCCGGGACGAAGAACCCGGTTTCCACGATTTGTATTCGCCAGACACCGGCGACGGCTGGGAGCGACCGGCGGTGCCAAAACATCAGCGGACCCCACGTCCCGAGCCGGGCGGCGCGATTCCGTTGGTGTAGGCAATTTCCAGATCGACGGTCGGTTGGCATTCATCGCCGGCGGTGAACAGCCGCACGAACACCTCTTTCGGCACGCCGTTGTCGTCCGGGTCGGCAGGCCGCCCTCGCACACATGGGAACCGTAGCCCGCCGTCGGTTCGCGGTCGGCTTTCGATTGTTCAACACGCCATGAGACAGCATAGTTTTTGGACTTGGTCGTGTCGAACTGTTTTTCCCAGCGCGTAGTACGGACTCAACTCGCGACGCCAAACCCGTGACGAGTTCGAGCGTCAACCGCGCCGGTCAATTTCTTCGGGGTCCGCTTCGGAGCAATCGCCAAAATAGCGTTTCCAGGAAACCTTCAATTCGACCGTCAATCGCGCACCGATGGCTGCTGAGGAGGCGTCTGCGTTACGCGAAAACTCTTCCACAATCACGCGGTAATGCCGACTCGGCTTGCGCTTGCCGACTCAGGCCGGGGCATCAACCCGTCCATCGCGGAGCTGAAGTAGATAACTTGCGACGCTGCGTTCGGGCAAGGGAGACGAGAGGAACCCGCGCCACCGACGGATCTTGCAATTCTCCGGAGTCACGAAGCAACGACATGGGAGAGGTCTCCAAAAAGCGGGCGCGCGGAGGATACGTGCAAGCTGCCGTCCGTTGACGAACCCCGACGTTGCGAAACAGCTTACAAAATCGGAGGCAAAAGACGAACCAGGCGAACGGCGATATGGCACCGGAACCGCAAACTCGGGTTCGCCTTGTTACGCGAACTTCCGTTAACGCATTCGCAGGAACGTCAAACCCGTTTGCCGCTCAACCTCGTCGTCGGGTGCTTCAATCTCGCCTTGGAATTGTCGGGCGGCGGGTTGCGGGTCGTTCGTGCATGACGACGGCACCTTTGAGTGACATCCAACAGCCTCGGACTCTGACCGGCGGGCCAAAACACGCGTTGCACTTGAACGGCGGATTGCGGGAAAGGAAAACTCGTCAAGAAAATCCAAGCCCGAATATCGGATTTCGCGCCCGTGACCGATTCATTCACCTCGCGCTCTAAAACGCCCGAACAACCCCTCGTCGGGCATTTTCAGATCGTCGTAAATTCCTGCGACTCGGTTCGCCGCTGGTTCGATCGCCCCCGCCCCCTGGGGCGGACGCCGTTCGCCGAACCGGCTGCGATAGATCTCAACGTTTTTTTGCAGCGCCTCGACGAATTGCGGGGCATCACCGGGTGCACGGGATCACGACCCCGCCCGGCGACGCGGTGTCGGGCGCCCGTCGTTTGCAGAAAATCGATGATTACTCGCTCCGGCCCCGTCATCACCGAATTTTTCGCGCCGTGCTGAACAGCCGCCGCACATTGATCGCGGAAACCCCGCGCCGAGGGCGGGATTTCGTGTCGGGGAGCGGGACTGTCGGCGATCGGGGGGCCAGGGTGCGGCGCGGGAGATCGGGTGGTTCAGGATTGGGGGCTCAGCGACTCATCGAACAAAACCGAAGAAAGGTAAGATGAGACACATCCTCAATCTAGTGCCGCCCCGGATTCGCTTCGAGGAGGCTGGCTGCTTTGACCCAGGTTTCTTGGGTTTCGCCCTCGGGGTCGCTGCGGGCTCGTGATGCCGCCGCCGACCGGGACTCCCAAACCCGAGCTAGGATTGCCAACGGGTTCCTTGCCTTCCGCATTCGCCCGCGGCCCACTTTCGCTGCGTCCACCGTCCGGATCAAGAATATTGAATGCCGCGCCCGGACAAACTATGTAACCGAGCGAACCGCAATATCGGCCCCGAGGTCGACGTTCCAATTCCGCGATCGTTCGAATCGCTTGCGACCTTTTCGAGCGCCCTCCGTGAATACCTACCGCCGGGGAACCGCCGCGCAGTAAATCGCAAAGCTCGCGTCAGACCGAGCACGCCCCGAACCGTCGACACGAGAATCTGAACCCGCTGATTACCGTTCGGTCGGCACAACCCGGTCACCCTCCACGCTCTCGTTTCGGTACAGACCGCGCGATAAATCCGTTTCGCATTCAAGTCGACTCATGATTTTCTCGGCGCGACCCTTTTCTGCTCGGCTAAACAACAACGCTCCCGAGTCGCTCGTCCTTCTCGCCTCGCCGGGTGCGGGCACTGGTGCCTTGATCGACGGAGTGACGACATGACGTTGACCTTTCGCGTCGGTCGCGAACCTTGCACAAAAACCTTCCGCGAGGAGCTGATCACTGGTACTCGCCGCATCGAAAATAACACGCATTCACGCGCCGGATGATCGCCGCAATCGTGCGTCAACTTCCTCGGGCCGGCACGTCGCCGGGGCAGACAACGTTTGCGCTAAGTGATTTGGAAGGATCCCACGACAAATCCCGGTCGTGATCTCGCTGACTCTGGCGCCGTTTACCCCGCGTCGGTAAACGTGCTGCTGATCGTGTTTGCTGGTGTTTTGATTTTGAATGCCTGCTTCTCGGGACGATCGGCTCCCACTCGTCTTTCATTCCACGCGATCCACCTCGTCAGCCGGCGTTCGCGCGATCGACATCGAGCCGAAGGTCTCGTCGAGTTCCGGGCTCAGCAAACCAACCGCTCGCGATGATGGGTCGATGGCATCGTCCAGTCGTACAAACCGATCGCCATGCCGGGCAGGTTTCGATCCCACCCATCGCCTCGGATCGTGACGCAACAACCGGTTCGAGCCACCACGCGGATTCGTTATCCCGAGCATCCCACGACCCCGACCACCAAAACGCGCAACGCTCAGTCCGAGCTCGTTTCAGCGAACTCGGCATCCCCGATCGCAGCACTCCCGGACGCAGCGTGCCGAGTTCCGGCACCACTCTTGCCAGCCCGACCAAGGGCATCGGTGAATCGGTATCGCGGCACCACCACGCAACCGATCGGCTGGTCCAAACTAACGATGAGTAAGACTCGTCGTAATCGCGATCCGTCGCCGAGTCCAAACCACACCCATGCGGCAAACGCCTAGCAATCGCCGGAAGATCGGCGTCACTCCTGGCGCGGTGACAAATCGAGTCCGCCGCGAAATGGATCGGTGTTGGGCGTTTTCTTGAGGAGTGTCGTGGGGGACCTTAAAAAAGTTAGGATTCGGACACGTCCTAGAAGGTCCCGTGAGGATCCAAACGCGCTTACTTCACCCTCCCGAGCGAGCTGGGGGAGTTCCTGCCACCCATCAAAAGCCCGGTTTCCCGGGCTCCTCGTTTTCCATCTTCCCTCCACGACGAACACAACGCGGCGTTACTTCGCGGCGCTGCTTTTCTCGCCGTCGCGGCGCGCGGCTCGTTTCTCTAGCCGCGGTTCAGGTAATCGACCACGTCCCAAACCAATCCGGTCGCCACGCAGCATCGATCGCTGCCAATGATGTCGATTCCCACCATTTGTGGCCGTTGTTGGCCATCCGTGGTAGGCGTGTTGTTGTTGTGCCACCTTCGCCGTAGCGCGATTCGCGAGAAGTCCAGATTGTCGGGGCTGTCGTGGTCGTTTCGTAGTTCTTGTAAGGCCGAACATGTGGCGAAGCACTGTGACCATCCACGTTGAGTGCAGGACCAATCTAACCGAACAAACAATTGCCCCACAAAAGCATTCGACAATCGCATGTTCAAAACGCCGAAGTCATACGCGCCGAACAAAACGATGCGGAAGACGACGATATGGACGGCAGGAACAAAGGTCTCGAAACGCAACGCATCATCGGATCGACGATACCAAATCGGGAACCCAACGCTGGCAAAATACTCTTCCGATCTCCGTTATGAGGTGTGAAACGCAAGCAAAAACATGTGACTCCATATCCACCGCTCGTTGCGCCGGAATGCGGGTCACCTTCTTGGCGGTCCGCTTGGCGCGTGGTGCTTCGAATGATCGGCGACCCAGTCCCAAGCGGCGAGCCTTCGCCGGCGAACAAACCGATGCGATGCGAACACGGTTATCGCACCAGTTATAGGTTTCATGCCCGTGTGGTGAGCAAACGATGATTAGCCAGCAAATCCGAGGCTGCCGGCGGAACCAAGCTGAACACGAAGCACACGATCGCTTGCCGCGTTGAAATAAAAACGGGCCGCTAGGACAACAAGTTTGGGCCGTCGCGAGCCAACCGATTCGCCAATAGCTTTCAGGTTTTGAGCTTTCGCTCGTTCGGCCCGTCGCGACGGCTATGTCCCAATTTCTTGGCGGGCCTCTGCGCCCCAACGACGACAACCCGTCGTCGTCTTCGCCCGCCGGTTGGCTGCATCGGTTCGGTGGCCACTAAATTCGCCTCGAATCCGAGACTTTCGAGCCGGGCGATTCCAGATTTCAGCGTCGAGCGGATCGGCGTTTCTACCCCGGCTTTGTCGCCGTCATGGGTCCCGGACTTCGAATAGTGAGATTCTTTTTTTCGCCTTGTTGAGCGGTTAGGTCCGGCTAAGCGGTCGACATCGGAGGCGGTCTGCTCGTGGTGCATTGAGATTAAAGTTCAGACGCCTTACCGTAGCGTCGTGGAGGCCGTGATGTGTCACGCTTCGGACACCGCTGTGTAACGGGTTTGTATTGTTTGAGAACAGATCAAAACTACGCCACTTAGCTTGAGGCCACACCCCCCACTGGGACTAGGAGGACAATGGAAACCGACGAAACCACCTCAACGGACGATTTCGGGCGCAGGAATTTCCGGTCAGGTTGAGTCGCAGGCGTTTTCCGAACCGACGCGGGTGATTTCCCAGATTTTCTAGCAATGTGTTCGCGATCGGTTGCTGCGGCTACTCCGGCCTATTTCCCACGCATCCGGCTGTCATCGAAAGCCACCCCTGCTTAGCCGCGATTGTGTCGTGCGATGCGATTCTCGACCCCGATCAGTATCCCTCGTCGGAACTGAGATTGGCGCATGGTTCGCTCGAACTGGAGTGGAACTCGGGGGCGGCAGAGGTGCCGCTGAAGAGAGCGTGGATTCCAAAAGGCCGGCGTTGCTTCGCGATTTCGTCGGCACGGTATGTTTACCTGCAAACGTCAGCCGAGTCGGCGATGCAAGCGGAATGCTGGCCGACGGCGCTTCTTCGATTTTCGCGATCTCCCGGTATTTCGGCAGTGGCGAGTCGGAGGCGAAGCACACGTCGAGTTCACGGATGTGACGTTTGGTATGGGTCGGGCGGCAATGCGGCGTCGGCGATGCGCGTTGCTCGTAATCTCGCTGCGGCCGTGTCGAGTCGCCGGTTACGAATCCGAACTTACCGTGACGCGTTCGGACGGCATCTATAGGGCCTCGATCGATCGAGTGCGATGTTGAAAATTCCGGCGCACTGGTCGCGAACATCGATACAGATTTGGCCGGTCAATGGCACCGACCGCGACTCGTTGCTCGACGTTTTGTATACGCATCGTGTCGAAAAGGCATCTCGGCACCGGGACACGCCGTGATCCTGACACGTTTATTCGGTCACGCAAGCGCACTTGCTCGCCTTGCGAGGGACGATTCGCTTTCGCTCTCGTTTTTGAACTGTTCTATCGCGGCGTCGAGTTAGCAAACGGTCGGACGAGTGCGAAGATTGAAGAGGTTGTTCGGCGATACGAAAATCAACAACGAGTCCGTCGCCGATCGGACGCGATTGCCTTGCCAGGTCGAGAGACGCTTCGTCGAAGCGATGCGGCGAGGGCTTGGCCGCGTGCAGCGGTCGTGTCCGTCGGTTCGAACCGTTGCAATTGCTGCAAACGGGCGCCGATCATCGAAGAGAGGTGATCCTCGTTGCACTCTTCGCACGGGTGATCGGTGGGTGACGATTTATTTGGACTACCGAAGGAACCATCACAGCCTTGACGACGAGTCGTCGCTACCAAGGTCGTTCCCGGGCTACAAGGTCGTCCGGCTACCAAGGTTCGTCCGGCTACCCAGGTCAGACCGGGCGACTCCGTCGCGGGGAGCACCTCCAGCCGATGTTCGTTTCGAACGAGGCGTCACCACTCTCAAAACTGGCCTGATTTAAAATCGCGGGCGGCCGCACCTCCCTCTCAAAAACTCGCTAAACGCCGTTTTCCGTCACTCCCCGCATGCGGGCGGGGAAACTGCAGTCGTTACCGAAACGACAATTACGGTTCATCCGACGGAAGCGTGCGCCGAAGCCCAGGATCGTGGTTTTTTCCAGGCATGGCTTCCGTGTCCCATGATTGATGAAAAATCGGTCCTCGGCGCAACCGAAATCGCCGAGGGGCCTCGGCACATGGCGCACCGCTTTGCAGGAGACGCTGGGCGGACCGAGATCTCCTTGTCGAGTTGGCACCTCTGACCAAACCGACTGCGTTTCTTCCGGCTTACGTAGTCGCAGCATCCTACTTCGGCACCAATCTCGCTTGACACGGGAGTCATGCTTGAAAACTTCCGGCGCACACGCTGCGCCGGTGACCCAATAACAGGAAGCACTCAATCAACGCGCCGCTTGTATCAAGCGACCAACCGCGAAATGAAATTCTCCGGTGCATCTGTTTGATAGTCGACGTTCTCGGACGTTTTTTCGCGAGCGTTTTGACTTGCACTTGCACGCTGCCATCGTCGTCGCCCGCGATGATCGCGTAAGCAAAGCCCGTTTGGTGCGTCGGCGTACTTCAGTTTGCGCTTTCTTAATTTCCGCGAGTCCGGATGATCTCCTGCCGCGATTTCCGCACGACGCAAGGTTTGGTGGCCAAACGCAAGGAATCGTCGCGTGATTCTCGTCGAAAAACGCCACGAACACCGGGCCCGGTTTTGCTCGCGAGGAAGCAGGTTCGGTGTTTGAGTGCAGTTGAGAACGTCGGTCGAGCGAAGCGCCGATGCCGGGAGTGTTGTTCTGGTACGAGCAGCGAGGTATCGACCTGCCGCCGCTGCACACGCTGCCGATTGACGGCAGTTCATCGAGCCGTGCGTTTCAAGATCACGGCCGGTGTAATAGTCCAGCCGCGAGCGTCGAGACGTCGATTTTGATCGCGGTCGGTGAAAGCCCGACGCGATCGCACCGTCGTAGACTCTCTCGCAAACGCGATGGCCGCCGGCCGTTTTCGTTGCCGCGAGGATCTAGGCATGTTGTGAAAACCTCTCGGTGTTCCACCGCATTTCGGGCCAACCGTAGCCTTGGCGGCTTTGCGCCGGCGATTCGGCTGAGGAACCATTCCAGCCGCGGTCGCTCGCGTGGCGTCTTGCGAGTTTCTGGTCCAGGCTGCGTAAGACCGGTGTGGGTGGATTCGGCAAGCGAGTGATTCGAGGAAGACGGTGAGGATCCGCCGGTGTTGATACTGATCGTGAACGCCTTCGATCCCGAGAGCCGAAGCACGCGTCGTCGACGGTCACCGCCTCGATTCGGGAGCACGGATTCGGTTCGATCGTGTTCAAAATCGCATGATAGAATCCCGGTATCGTCCGCCTGCGGGGTTTTCTGCCCCGCCAGGACCGCGCGATGTGTGATAAC
>Ga0163217_1018435_pt1 | contig 14331 bp, 6 predicted proteins | sample SynspAceP_FD_185933 | JGI IMG/M metagenome (GOLD analysis project Ga0163217, IMG submission 185933) | Saline lake microbial communities from Ace Lake in Antarctica - Synechococcus sp. Ace-P (PacBio error correction) | ecosystem: Environmental > Aquatic > Non-marine Saline and Alkaline > Saline ... | reverse complement strand
ACATGAAAATAGGCCCTATGTCGGGATCCATACGGAGGACCTATAACTGTAGCGCCGGCTATGACCTATCCTGGACGAGATTACCTTCCAGAGGAATGCGGGATATGGCCATGTCATTATGATGCGTAGTATCGGAGATTTTGCAGGGGGATGTAACGCTGCAGTTTGCGTAAGTCCAGATGAAAAGGAAGACAATTATTGTATTAGAAATTAAAACCCTAGGGTTTTCCGACTCCTCGCGTTGGGCTTCCAAGGCCACAGGATATCCTAATCGCCAAGATTGCGCTAAAACGGCCCATTGGATATTAATTTTAAATTGAACTAAGTAATCAAATTTACAAAAAAATCTACGTCGGCCTTATTTTGAACCTTACCTTGATTATGTTATGTAAAAATTCCACAATGGATTTGATTAAATTTGAAGGTTCGGATAGAACTTTTAGGACTTTCAGATGAAGTCTGTTGGAGAGGTAATGGGCATTGGTCGGTCATTCCAAGAAGCCTGCACAAAGCTACACAGTCGTTAGAAATAAAGAGAACGGGACTTGGTGCGGATGGTAAGGGGTACACCCAATTATGATGAAATAATCAGTAAACTTACGATTCCAAGTTGGGACCGGGTATTGTTTCATATTATGATGCCAACCAAATGGGGATCCTTTGAGCAGGATTCATGAGATCCAAAAATTGACATGTGGTTTTTTAAAGCAATACGAAAGAGCATTTATCAACTTGAAAAGGAAATCACCAACTATAACATTGACACACTTACCAAAGATCTTTTGTTGGAAGCCAAGCAAAAAAGGGTTTGCTGATAGGCAATAGCCCATATGCTAGATTGTTATGAGAGTGAAGTTATACAACAAAACGTGTAGCCCTAAATGTTAATAGGATCTATTTAAAGTTGGTTAGACACCTGTGCGGCAGAGTTTAAGGCCATGACACCTTATTATTATTCTACTTTTTGAAGCGAATAGAAACTTCCGGATTGGAAGAGATATGAGAGAACGACAGTATTGTAACGATAAGAAAAAGATTGTAGTCTTGGTTCTGGTCCCAACCGTATAGGGCATGGGGATAGGAATTTGATTTACTGTTGTGTACATGGTGTATTGGGCTGCAGCGGAATGCTGGTATGAGACTATCATGATCAATTGTAACCTGAAACAGTTTCTACAGATTTTGATATCCGCTGAACAAACTTTATTTTGAGCCCGTATTTTGGAACACATTTCACGATATTATTAGACACGAAAATGGCCAGAGGGCGTTATGTTCAACTTTTGGAGGACAAAACGGCACTTAAATTTGGCTGAAAAATTGGATAAATATGGAATTAAATAATCGGTACTAAGCTTTTAAAGGCATTAGACTTAGCTGAGGATCGAGGAAGTTTTTTTCAACTTATTATTGGAAAAAACAATATTCCATTTCCCCCTTTGCGCGTAGCCGAAACAGCCGAAGAAAGGCCTTGGCGCTTTTCAGACAAGTTGGATTTCCCATTATTGGTAAGACCATCATATGTATTGGGTGGAACAAGGAATGAAGATTGTGATCAACAAGGAAGAGTTGGAATCTCATGTAGTGGATTTATTACGTTTAAAATACCAAACAAACAAAATTATTGTTGGACCACTATTTGAGAGCCATAGAAGCCCGAGGCAGATGCCATTTGTGACGGAGAGGATGTTTACATTATCGAATTATGGAGCTATAGAGCCCTGTGGATCCATTCCGGGGATGTCCAAAATTGCTTACCCTTACACCCTTAATCTTAGGTGATTTTGTAATGCAGCCAGATAAAGGACCAACACCAAGAAAGATGCCTTGGGGGTTTCTTAACACAGTAGGGTTAATCAATATTCAATTTTTCGCCAATGTTAAGGAGGATATTGTTTTATATTATAGAGGCTAACCACGAGCATCCAGAACCGCGTACCCTTTATAGCGAAGCCTATTAAGGAACCTTATGGTAAAACTACGCCACCAAAGTAATGCTGGGTGAGAAAAAAGCTAAAAGACGTTACTTTTATCCACAACTGGGAAGGGGGTATGCCATAAAACAACCTGTAATTTTTCCTTTAATAAAAATTTTCCGAATGTAAATAAGAATTTAGGTCCGGAAATGAAGAGTACAGGGGAGAAGCATTTTTGTTTATAGACAGTCTAAAGACGACGGAATTTTACAATTATGTACTCTTAGACGTAAGATGTATATAGCAAGTAAATCCATAATTTACGGATTTCAGGGAAATATTTATATTTCCTATTAATTTTAAAAATTGTATGTCCGTTTAGTGGTCCATTAGCTGCTAAGCTTGCAATAACAACCTATCAAAGATTTCGTTCCCCAAAATACCTGCGTTTCAGCTTATATTACGAACTCGTTCAGGGTTATAACTGCAGATATTTTTTCTTGATCTTGTGATATGTGCCCACAAAGTTTCTTTCGCAATTACTTATTGCAATATGCACCCATTTGGAGGTTCCTTGGTTGGTCTGTTTCGGTCGATTTTTCGTGATGTGTATTTTCAACATAATCGGCAATATTCAAACATAACAGGGTACTTTGTCCGTAAAACAATGGTTCCTCTCACCATCGATGGCCGGTGCCCAAGGTATCGTTCGGTCCCCCGGCATATGGTCTTCCAATACTTTGGCCTTAAAAAACGACATTGCCTTCTACTTTTCCCGTGTCCAAATCTTCAAGTATCGTACTTTCTGCCATTACCATAACATTTGACTTGGTCTTGCGTGCCCCGCCCCGCTTTCTGTGTTTTTGCGCCTGCTGCGAGGCTTTCTAATGGTAAAGTAGCCCTCATCCATCTCTATCATCCCTTCCAAAGTATTTACCGTCATCAACGTTGTCCCATTGCCTTACGGGAGCTTGTGGACCCATGGCCAGACCGGCTCGGTATCTTTTTTAGCCCAAAGCTGTCGTGGGATCTCTTTACTGAACAAAGCCCTTTTTGTTACGTACTAACAGAATATTGTTCCTGTTACCATGTCATAAACGATTAGTTTTGAGCTTTCCATATGGTACCGCTGCGCAGGGAGGTCCGTGAATTACAGGGATTTACATTGGTAGCGTCCATTTATTCTTAGCCAATAGTGCTGCGAACCTTGCAGGCGCATGCAAACAACCCCCTTCCATCACGTTGTTCCTTAAAATGCAACCTGCAACTCTTCTCGTCCGTAAAATGAACCCCAAAAGGAAAATATATTCATGATCAACTATTTTAAAATCAGTTTAAATCATACAAAATATTGTTCGAATTTGACTGGTTTGCGGATATACAATTTAAAAACTCCTTTTTCCATAAATATTGGAAAAAGGAGTTTCTTTTTGAGTAATTATGGCAACTGGGCCTAGTGCTACTATAAAAAGTAATTAATTTCAAAAAGAAGACCTAAACCTGCCCTAGACCATTCCTAATTTAAATAGTTATTCCGTAAACAGTTTTTAAGGCTTCCTCTCCTCCTACAACAGGTAAAACTAATTGTTGTTGCATCCCAAATCCACGGATAATTCGTACCTGGCTCGGGCCAAAGGGTAAATTCCTTTGTCACTAGAGAAGATATTAAGTCCAAATTTGCGGGCCTTTGGGTATAATCTGATCGTTTTCTGGCATTAGTTCAAAGCTTATTGAAATTGCCAGGTTTTCAATGGTTCATTTGGGTAAGTGAGCTATGTTTTTGCGGGTCTGCCCAGCCCCGGGTTATTATGTTATCTGTTATTTTGGCATTCTTTCTGTCGTTCCAAAGGCAAGGAACCAACCATACCGATAAATTGGCGCGCTTTTATTACTAGAAACGGAAGATACTTATTTTCGGAGTCCAGATATGGATATGATTTGATAAAATAGGTGTAACATATAGTAAACGATGCGTTTGTGATTTTCGGCTTTGGGCCAAGTGGTCCGGAAAACGAAAAAGTTATCATAAGGTTTCCACACCTTGGCCTACTTTTGACAAAATTGTACTTAATCCGCCTTTCTCAGGGCTCCTTTTTCCATATATAAGGTTACGGGAGCCGGCATCTTGGATTTTTGGATAATCCTTATAAGGGTTGGATTTTTTTTATCGTCGTTTTCACGGACTATCCATGGGCCTTGGGGAGCATCTTCTTCAACTCCATTTTCAACATCGTTGTAGATAACGGGTAAAACACCTGTTCATCATGGTTAAGGTGGTTCCCCTCCATGACCATTTGGTGGATAATAAATTGAGTGGCAAGCCTTGGCCTTGGCTTGCTTTATAATTCTTAACTATGTTCCGGCATTACATCCAATCATTGAATCCGTTGCGCCATTAATAAGGGCAGCTTCATGGGCCCTAAATCATTAAATAGTCCGTCCTGCCAAAATCGTTTATAATACCTGTTATCCTATCCATACCGTTTTTCATTTCGGTATCCCCTAACAAACCCTATTGCCTATAGGGGCGTTTGGCTTTCATCTCCACTTATGGTAAATCATAGAGTAACATCTATATTCTTCACCCCAAAACCCACCTGGGGAACGACGGAGGCCATTGGATCTATATAGTAGGTAATAGGAAGTATTTGGAGCAATTGGAATAAAATGCCGCAAGCCCTTAAACCTCCAGTTGTTGCTGCAGGCCAAGGGTATAGGCCATTATAGGAAGTCCCCTGTCATACCACTTTTCCGGTAGACCAGTAAGCCCTTTACCTTTTCCCTTGGCCGTAAGGTTCCGGTATAGCCTTTTTTGCCACGTCCACATAACCCAATCTATGACGCTTTTTGGTGCCAAGATCATTATCCCCACCTACTGTTGGGGACCCTTGCGGACAAAGCCCTGTTCCTGGAGAAGAGGGAATGCACAAACTATATAACCACGGGTACCCCATGTTGGATATGGGATTTAGAAATAACGGCCTTTCCCCAGTCGACCCACTTCAGGATGTACACGGTCCCCTGTACTGGCTCCCAGTTCGTGCCTACATTTCCATAGACTTTCCTGTTAAATTGGAGGCAACACCTGCAAAATAAGGGACTACTTATGTAAATTACAGGTAATTTAAGCCTTCCGTATCTGTTTTGATTGGGTCTTGGTACCGACACATGCATTCTATTCCTTTTGCATCCCCATCGTATCAAATTTCAGTTTCAAACTCATAAATTTTCATGTGTTATCCATTCTTGTTTCGTCATTAAACAGTATACCTGTTTGGCCTCACCCGTTCTCGAAATAGGAATGGATTTTTTTTCCGTAAAGTTTCACCTTTCTGGGCGCTAAACAAAGGATAGAACTCCAAATAAAATGTAAATAAGGAAATGTGATTGTTCTTGTCATAATCGATTAAAAAATTATATATAGAATTTTATGTTTATTTAAATTGAGAGTATAGTGCTTGTCATTCACTACCAATTTACTAGCTGGAATGTTTTGCGCTTCCCAATTGAAAATTTTTGGAAAATCAATATATGGAAACGGAATTTTAATCCTAAAACAAAAAAATGGGACTTATTGGCAGGTATTAAGGCCTAAAGTATTTGATTGATTTGATGGAAAAAAGTTTTCGTGCCAGATGTAGACTAGCAATAATTATCAATTATATGAAGAATATAACCAAAAATAAAATATTGGCAGATTCCAATAAGTAGCTGAATATGTATGGTATTTATCGATTCCATAAGTCGTGGGTATACATATTATAGGTCTCGTTAGGGACTAATTAATCCTCCTTTAAAAACTCCAACAATGCATAATTCATGGACGATTATGGGCTGTAAATTATGGGACAACCGTTAGGTAATTAAAAAAAAACATATGATTAAAGAAAGACGAATTGTTCCAGTTTTATAATAGTTCCTTAATTTAAATTCTAAAAATCAACTTTGGTACTTCTATAATTAATTCCTTTTTCTTAATCATTATTTAAAGAAAACAATCAAAGTAAATTATTGGATAAGGGTAAGGATTCCCATAACCATGCCTTGTTTTTAAAAAATAGGTTCTTTCTCTTAAAATTGGTGTTTTCTTTAATATTTCTTCATTCCCCACCTTAACGGAATTAGGTTTTCGGGGATTATTTTCGGGAAAACTGTGCAATATCATAGTTATAAATGAATCATTAATCATTGCCATAAGTAAAGATAATAGCTAGCAATCCTTAGGTAAACCGTGCCAACCAAAACTCATGCGCATAATACCCTTCCTAATATTTCATTAGGTCATGCTGATGTCCCTATTGTAGACTTGTAATTTTAATTTTCTGCAAAATAGAACTTTTGGAAATTAAAGTCCCCTTCTTCCAAACGAAACTCTAAAGTACTTGAGTAGTAAGGTTTTATTAATTGTATTTGTCCATCCTTGTTCAGTTTTAAACACTATCGATTATCTGGGGATTATAGTTTAATTTGGTCTATTAAAAATCATATTGTTCTTTTACGACAAAGGAAATGGCACTAATAAGCACAGTTTTCCTATATCAACTATATTTCCGTATTTTTGTCTATTTTTTAACTTTTCATCAATGTCTAGAGTTTTTACGGATAGTTTTTATAGGATCCCTTCTATAATTTCATTTATGCGAAATTTGGGCAGCATTAATTTGGTCTTTTATTACTCTTATGAGCAAACGATAGTTAGTGGTATTGGAAATTAGGGAAAGTAAGGGTTGTAAATTTATAATTGTTCAATCCATTTGAATGGATAAAAACGGTAATCATCTTACTAGCGTAAACCATCAGTTTGTTCCTGACTAGCTTGTAGGCTACTTTCCAATCGAAAATTTTTATCCTTAAGATCCAGTTTTATATGGTTAATAGCCAATCTCTGTAGGCACCTCAAAAGTGTAAATAATAGCCATTTGTTGGGTTATGGATGTATTCACCATATTGAAAAGCAATAGACTTACTCTTAATTTTTTTAGAATTTAGAACGGAGTAGGTAGGAGAAACTTCAATAGTATCATTATGCTCCGCTTACCCCATTAAATCTTAGGTCGGATAAAATTTACTTCGAACCTTGCGAAAACAGCATCTTGCAGTGGTATGTTATGCCATTGGTCATTTACTCCCTGGATTGATCTCTTGTATTGATATTGCTCATTTTGCCCATTAAGGAAGAGAAAACAAGGCATTAGTATTATAAAGCAATAAATTATTCCTCCGATTCATTAGATATAATTATGTTTGTATTATGTACAAAAAGGAAATAATCAATATAGATACCCAATGAAACAAAGACGATAGTTTTCGCAAGGTATCCAGATGGGATATATCATATAAGAAAGCTTTGCCAAGGTAATTCCAAATAAGGCAAAGGGCCATTATACGTAGATGTTTTTGTTTTTCCAATTCCCAAACTATGAGAAGTAGTGCAAAAAGCCCCATAATATGCTAAGAACCTAATTTATAGGACCTGTGTAAATTCGAATAAATCCATCCATTGATCAAATTCACTGCTTGAAATCCATAATATTGAAATATATGAATAAAAGATCACAGCCAAGGTTAAAACGAAGCTTTAGAAATTCTTGTTTGCTGTATAATAAGTGGCGAGTAGCGTAAATACCAACAAAAAAACATAGGAGACATATCGGCATTATAATATTCCAAAACACCAATCTGAATAGTATTCGCTGGTGTTACTGGACCAGGTAACTTTCCCGCAGTTCACTTAATTCATAAAGCCGACAAATAAAAGAAAATAATAACAAGACAATTTTAAAACTAATTTGATTACACCTAATTGTTTGATTTTTATTTTTTTTAATATTAACTGATGGAAAGTACCGAGACAAACCAATAGGCTATAGTTAATGGTCCAAATATTACTTTAATTTTCTAATATTCGTAATTCAAGGTAATTTGGGTGTTTCTTGGCCCTCTGGCGAAATAACGAGAGCGGAATTCCAAGTATAATTGAATTTCAATAAGTAGTTATTTCTATCCTGATGCCAAAATATATTATTAGCCCTAAAATGATGGGAATGGACTTGGAGATTGTCAAGTAAAGTGTTCCTTGATGTTAATTGTGGAGGAATACCTATGCTTTAAATCAATCAGTACCATGAATCCAAAGCGGATATTATCAGTATGAGGTTAGAAAAATTTACATATTAAGTAAGGAGTAATTCCTTGTTTTCAACTTATTTCCGGAACGTATCTACCATAAAACCCACGACAGCCTCAAAAAATTGCTCAATACGTTCTAATATCATCAATGGATTAAGTAGTTTTTCATAAATAGGCACATTTTTAGATCGCCCAATCCAAGATAATAAAGTGAGCCTCTCCCGCCAACAACAGCGGTACCCATTTCGTCTAGTTGAAACAGGTACAGCAATGGTTATAAAGACTAAGACCAAAACCAATAATAAAATAAAACAAATTTACATCAGCCAATTTTGACGATAGATTAAAATACTACGGCCAAAGTTATTAACGCGTTCCTTTAAAGTTAAATAATCCCAAAGAGTTGTCTCCTTTCATGACTGCTTAGAATGGCATAACCCAACCCATTAAAAAAATAATTGAATTCAAATACAACAGGAGTATTACATCCGTAATCCCAAATTTTCTTTTCTGGAGTAGTTTGTAGCCCTAAAAAGGCCCAAATAAAATATAATGAAAAAAATAGGCTTAAAAAAGTCAAGGCTATCCGAAATGGTCCTCCATTTTTAAATTTATCAGGTACCAAAAAAGGAACATGACCCATGTTAAACCAAAAGACGATAGTATACGGTTTCCAATATTTTTTTTAAAGGCGATTAATAGTATTCCCTATATGATGATAACCCATATAACTAAAAAGAACCCTCACTTCCCCTGAAACCTTCACTCAACAAAAATGGATGGCGTTATGCTCCTACCAAGCGATAAGGGCAATGACCTGACCTATTATAATTTAAGGCCAGCCCGACTGTAAAAACAGTAAAAACCCCATAATTTGCAAAGGCCAATAGTTGAGGGAAAAGTGCATAGAAACTATAGGCCGCAAATGTTATAAAAACAAAATGGCCATGGCGCCACTAACCAATACAGCACTATAGGTTTTCGTATTTTACTTTTTAATTTTTATTCCAAACCCAAGAGTCCCAGCTCCGGGCCCAAATAGCCTAAAATTATTCTTGTCAGTGGACTTATAAGCATCATGTTCAATAGGTTATTTTGCCCCAATGGGCTACCCCAATTACCAGTAAACAATACCTATTTTATTTGATTAAGTTTTCACCTATGAATTTTTCAAGATCCGATTTAATTTTTGGTTGTTTTTTTGGTTCTTGGTAGTTCCTGTCCAGCATTGGTGTTTTCTGCTGAGAAACTTTACTGTGAGTTGCAAAATACCTTTCAGTCAATTCTTTTGCCTTGCACTGGGGGCATTAGAAGAAATTACTTTCTGGGAGGCTTGCATCTTCTTTGGATCCTTTAGGAATTGATATCTGTGCCGTATAAAGTATTTATTTCCTTTGAAAATTCGTCCTGTCTCCTTAACAATAGTTCGAGCTTTTCTAAAGGAGATTTATTTGTTTCTGGGAGTCTGGCCAAAATAATTGTTGGTTAGCTATTGGTCAAAATATATAATTATCTTTGGTTAAACTAATTGGTTAAAAATATTAATTTTAACCTGGATTGCTCAATACAAACCGTTATTTGGTATTGTATTTTCATCTATGGGACAACTATTCTATTGGCAAAGCTAATCAAGTTGTCCAGTAATCTTAATTTTAATTGAGGAAAAATTTGGCTGCAAGTGCTATTTAAAATAGATACTCATTATTTTTTTAATAGCCTTGGCAATTATAGGCAAATATAATTATTGGCTACTATCTTTGTTCCCTCTGCAGTGGGTTGTATGCCATCTGTTTCCTGATTCAGATCGGAATTTCCAGCTCATTCTTCCAAAGAAATGGGATTAGGCCAATATATATACTGTTGTCAGTGAAGGAAATATATCCCTAATTTCGCAGTATATTCCTGACCCATATTGGGAGGGAATTTTGCATTCCCGCCAAAAATTATGTCGTATTTTGGGTTTTTATGGTGTACCACATCTATTAATTTCCTCCAAGTTTTTACGCGTTTCCTCCAAGGAATACCACGTAGCCCATTTCATTTTGCACCAAGTTTCCATACAAATACATCTATATCTGAAATTTAAACACCCAACTGATCCTATTTTTTTACCACTTGCCGTAAGTTTCCACCACTAAACCTGCATTTTATTACATGGGTAGGGCAATTGCAATGAATCTATTTTGCCTTGATCATGCAGGAAACGCCTCATTTGGGTCGAGCCCCATTCCGGCAGTTAAAAAACTGTTTCCAAAAAACAAAATGACCTTCTTTTCAGTCGTGGTCCCAACCAACGTTTTCAGAATCCATTTTTCCCTTTTTCTTCAGATCCGATTTATTGGTTCCCAGATTCCCCGCAAAGACGCGCAAAAAATGAGTAATAAATAAGAAAATCTTAACAAGGTTCGCATGGAATATTGGATAAAAATCAAAAATTCATTTCTGTATTTTTGCCTTCTCAGCAAAACCGCGAAAATAGATATTTATATGGCAAAGATATTAAAACGTAGACAATTTAGGGAAACTTTATAGTAGTGGTTCCAAAAACTTACGGTATTGCAAGATATACTTTCGATTGTGGAAGAACGGGATTTCTTTCCATTGTTGGGCCTCCGGTAGTGGAAAACTACCTTATTGGCGTTTTTATGGCAGGTTTGGACCAAACCTGATTCTGTACCGTAACCTTATGTGGTACCCGAGTGAGTAGTTTTAAGCGAAGCATGAAAGAGCAATATTAAGAAAATAGGCAATGCGGTTTTTGTCTTTCAAGATTTTCAAATTATTGCCTACCCTTACTTGCTTGGAGAATGTTGCCATTCCATTGCGAATTAAGGGCGGAATAAAATTGCTATGAAAAATGGGAAAAGGAACTATTGGACAAGGTGGGCTTACAAAAATCGTTTCCACCATTAATTCCCTCACAACTCTTCTGGTGTGTGAGCAACAAAACGCGTAGCCTTGGGCAAGGGCCATTTTCTAATAAAAATTTCCCCCCCCAATTTTTTCCAATTTTTTAACCCTTTTTTTTTTTTTTTTTTTTGGGCCGGGAATGAACCACGGGTAATTTAGATGCGGAGACCGGGCGAGAAGTATACAAAACTACTTTTCAGCTCATGAGGATGCGGGAACTACCTTGGTCATTATTAACGCATGGGGAATTTTTTTTTTGGAATTGGCGGCTAAAAACCCAACACATTTTGAGGTTAAAAGGGGGTAAAAATGTTACCACCCAGAATTACAAACTGGCCTTGGAAAGGAACCTTAAATAATACTTCGAAGGCTGGGTTTAGAAATGGCTTCTAAAGATGGGATGGCGCGATGGAAAGCCAGTAAGAGAAAAAACTATTTCTTTTTATGGCCTTCAATTATTTATGGGATTGCTGCAGTTTGTTTCTATCAATCCTATTGGAGATAATCTTAAAAAAATATTGCAGCACAGTCAAATCTTTAAGGGGCAGAATTTTATAGTGGATAGCAGAAATCCACCCAAATGAAAAGGTTTTAAGGAATAATGTGGACTCCTTGGAGGGTCCAAATGCCAAAGAAATAAAACTTTCCTTCCATGGCCGCGTTTCCGAAAACAGGAACCCTAAATTGGTTCAACGTTCGCGGAATTGAAGGTGGATTTCCATTTTATTTGTGTGTTTTGGAGACCCGTACCGGGTCAGCAGCAAATAACTACCAACAGAAGGGTGCCGCTTTGTGTGGATGGCCCACAGTCATGCCTACAATTATGACCACCAGGTCGATATAGTATTAAGGTTGGTGAAAATAACCTTTCCAATTGCAGGTTTCTTAAAATCCATGCCAGGAGTTCGGGCCTATTTAGTACTATGGCTCCTCCTGTAGTAATTCCGTATAGATTTATCAAGAACAGGATTGATCAGTAAGGGTAGTAGGTTGGACTATTGAATTCTATTTTGCCAGCCCAATGCGGACCTGAGGTTCTTGAAGAAAATTAGATCCTGTTATGGATGCCGAAGGTTGCGGATTTGGATACCCATACTCTACGAGTGCCCAATCTGGGGAAGGAGATGATGGAATTTTGGGTAAGTTTCTTAATCTAGTTGCCTTTTTTATCGCCCCGCTTTTGGGCTGTTTATAGGAATTGCAAGTGGCTATCAATATTTACATTTTAAAGGAAAAGTTACATCTGGTAGCTGTTTTAAAAATGTTTTAGGGGCAACCAAAAAGAAACTTTTTTATTTATTTTATTACAAATCGGGGCGCTAGGATTACTGGGAGGAATTATCGGTACCGGCAGTTGGTTTAATTTCTACAGCAGTTATTTCCTATGTTTTTAGGGATTTGCTACCGGTAGATTTGTACAAATATCCCTGGCACCAAAAAGCCAATTGGCAATGGGACTTTTTGTTGGGCCTCTTTATGGGGCCATACTATTTGCTCTTTACCCTTTAATGAGTACTCTGTATGTATCTCCGTTACAGGCTTTAAGGGTACAGGGAAGTTGACCGGGTCCCAAGCAGAAGAAAGGATTAGCCTTGGTCTCTTTGGGGATTTTGGCCTTTTTATTTCTTTTTTCCTTTTGCGTATTAAAGGATTGGAGGTATTCGGCAGCCTTTGTAGCAGGGGAATTTGTAACCTTTGTTTATACGCGGGTTGTCTGCAGGAGTTATGAAAATCATAAAAAAAATTTACTTCCTTACTTCCTGGAGTTTTACTTGCGCGGTCAAGCTTATTAAAAACTATTAGAGCCACAAAACCAAACCCTCACCCTTGGTACTAGCTATCGGTATTTGGAACGTTTTTGATAAGCACCCTTATTTCACTAAAGATTTTCTGTTAGCCAAGTCGCTATGCGGAACTGCGCCAATCAGTCCATATGATCCTTTTGGATATTCAAACGGAACCAGAAAGAAGGCCCGTTGCAAATACTATTTTTCGGGGGACTCCTGTTTTTGACCCAATATACCTATATATTACGATGAGGGTCAATAAGTATACAAAGGAAAAACGGCGGTAAATAATATCATTAGAAAAAGATACTACTCCTTCCATAAATTCCTGGATTTTTTTGAAATTCATGAATTTAGGTAAAAACCTATAGGGATAGTCTCAATTGCATCCGAGAATTCGAAAAGCAGGAGAGGGTGGCCAAAGTGGACTTCCAAAAAAAAAATACCCAATTTCCATTAGCGACAAATTTTGCTAGGGATGCTAAGGTTAAGAGAGTGGTGACAAATTACCTTTAATCTACCAAGGGTAATATGAAACTGTAGAGCCAACATTAAAGAACGGTGGACTGGGGCGGATGCAAACTAAATTGTTTTCATCATTGTTTTCCCCTTGCGGTATTTTTGGAAGAAGCCCTCAATTCCACAGTGCTTACCACCAAGGTGTAGCTGATAAAAATGCTTCGGGGCATCACTTCAGAAAGAATTGGTAAGCAAATTCCGAATGTACCATTCTGGACATTAGACAGCATCTTGGTTGTAATTAGGAAAATTTGGTTGAACAAGATTTCATGATATTAATTTTTATGCTTTTTCAGAGTATTCCTTACTGGAATAATAATAGTGCGGTTTTAGGGGCGGTGAGGACCAGTAAATATCAGCGAATACTCGGAAAAGTGTAACTTTTCGGGACCAATTCGGTGGCCCAAGAGTGGGACAAATACTAAAAAATAGTGGCCTGGGAGTATCTGTTATTTTTGGGTTATTTTAGAGGCTATTCTGGAATTCTTGTTATTTCCACTGCGTGCAGCAGGTCCCAATTGCTAAGCTTTATTCGTGTTTCGAAACCCATTTACACCATCATTTTATTTCCATTTTTTTGGTTTTGGCTGTTCCCCGGAATAACTGTGGCTTGTTTTACTAATTGGCCTTTGGAATAGGCAATTAGGAGTTATAAAGTCCTCCCTTAAGAGGTATTGCGAAAGGAAGGGAGATAGGCCGACGGGGCATATTCATTTTATTTTGGTAAAAAAATTACGGCAGTAACTGTTGGTTCTATTTAGGATTATCCTTTATTTATTCCTTTTCATAAAGTAGGTACGAAGGTCATTAGCTTTACCTAGGTTCCGTTTTAAAAAATTTTAGTTCTATTTGTTCAAAAAAATATTTTTTCAAGTTGCCATTTTTGGGTTTTTTTTTGAGGGCTGTTTTGTTGGTGGGTTTTGTCCAAGGAGGGTTAAACACGAAAAAAAAACCACGTTTCCCTAAAAAAACCTTTTAATTTTACCATGTTGATTTACCAAATTCCTTTTTTCCTTAAAAAGGGAAAAAAAACATTTTTTTTATCCCCTTTTTCCTCCTCTTTTGTTTGT
>Ga0163217_1059846_pt1 | contig 14332 bp, 5 predicted proteins | sample SynspAceP_FD_185933 | JGI IMG/M metagenome (GOLD analysis project Ga0163217, IMG submission 185933) | Saline lake microbial communities from Ace Lake in Antarctica - Synechococcus sp. Ace-P (PacBio error correction) | ecosystem: Environmental > Aquatic > Non-marine Saline and Alkaline > Saline ... | reverse complement strand
TTCTCTTATCAACCGTTTTGCCTTTCGCAAACTGTAGTCACTTTAGAAGATCAATTATTGCGAGGTATTAAGTTGGTATAGCTTGTAAATTGCTCAGCGTTTCAACTTCCTTTCGGAGCTGATATGGTGATATTTAGTCAACACCAAATACAAGGTATCAGTCTATTTTTGGGATGGTAATTCTTGGGAAATAACAAGTACCATAATCAGCACATTCAAAATTTTAGTTTTTGTGGTGGAACAAACCAATTAACACTAACTATTGAAGAGGTGGCACTATCACTGTTGATTTAAGTAGTATTGAGTGATTCGTTACCGGATACCAATACGGGACCAACACCAGTTTAACGGAAGGTGGTACGAACCTTATCATCACGGATAGCGCTAACTACGCAATACAGCAGTTGTGACCTTATAGTTTCTGTTAGACAGGCTATATTTGGTGCTCTGTCGTTACGCTGCAATAGTGCTATAGCTAAAGTAACCGTGTTTATTGTTGTTCGCTACGCGTGATGTAAGGGTTAGTGCCATTCTGTTAGCGGTGTTGGCGTTATTTGTTTTGGTAGCTCGGCTATAATTCGCTTAGGGCTACTGTTCTGTATTGTTTTCACTTCCGGTCCTAAGTGTCTACTAGAGTGGCTTATGTAGGGTCAGGCCGATAGCCCAATTAGCCACGGTAAATGCGGATGAACTGTTCTCGCGCGAGAGTGAGTAGTGTTGGACAGACTTAGGTGACATCGGATAGTTAGGTAAAACTATATCTCGACGCTAAGGTACCGTTACTGTTAACTCTATGGTATGCTTCATCTATGTGTGGAATCTATATGGAGGCTCTGGTGGTGCTAGCTACTGCAACTAGTTGCATTCGTTAGTATGGGTATATAGTTACCGCTTTGGACATTTAACTGCTAAATGGCTTACAGAGGGCTACGTATGACTGCGACATGTGTCCCGTAAGCTTGATGCCACACTGCATGGTGCGTAAGACTCTTTTATCATCCACGGGATAGCGACAACAATACGGGTGTTACTTTTGCTTAGTCAGCTATGTGCAGCCCTGATATCCGCTATATGGCTTACTGTTAGCGTGTACTATGTGACCGAAAGTATCTATCGTACGATCTCTGATCAACTTTCTGCTCATTCGTAGCATTGTATGTACCTATTGTAGTTCTAGTCTTATTACAACGATAGTATGAAACAATACGCAAGTAACGGAGTTGCCATAGTTTCGTGATAGTTTAATAGTGCGCTGGCTCTGGCCTACCAATACCGCATAGTCGAATAGCTCAGCTAACAGTATTTTTTAACGAGGATTACGTAGTACTATACCTGGTTCATCACGGTCGCTGAATAGCTCGCTGACGAACCTCTTCTAATACGGGTTACTTTAGCTTTAGCCTTAGCAGTCTGATTAATATGTTTGCTAGGTACCTCCTCTCCACGTTAATGGTTGTTTGTGGTCGTATGTCCGCCGATAACCTACTCCGACAGGTAACAGATTACCATACGACGAATGCAACTTTTGCAGTTCAGCTAGGGCAGATTTTGGATTACGGTAGTGAAAACAATACAGTTAACAGTAGCCTAGCGGAATAGCCGCAGTCTACCAATACAATCACGACCCAACACGCAGTTTAACGGAAAGATGGCACTAACCTTATCATCACGAGGGATAGCACAACAATACGGTTACTTAGCTTTAGAGCTATATGCATCGGTAAACAGATACCAAATACTACGATGCAACTTTGAGTAGTTAGGGACAGAACTTAGTGATTAAGATAGTGAAAACAATACAGTAACGTCTAGGCTTAGCCGATATAGCGGGCGGCACATACAAATACGACCAACAACAGTTTTAACGGAAAGAGGTTACTTAAACCTTATCATCAGGATAGCGGACAACATCAGTTACTGCTTTAGCAGCATCTGCAGCGGTAACAGATACCATTATACGAATGCACTTTTCAGTAGTAGGAACAGACTTGGTGGTTTACGGATAGTTGAAAACAATACAGTAAAGTTAGCCTTAAGCGGATTATAGGCGCAGCTACAATACAAATCGACCAACACCAGCTTAACAGAGGTGGCATCCTTATCATTTCACGGATAAGGAAACATACGGTTACTTTTAGCTTATAGAAGCTATTGCGCGGAAGATACCAAATACTACGGAATGAACTTTGCAGTTAGTAGGACAGACTTAGTGATTTACGGATAGTTTGAAAACAATTACAGTAACAGTAGCCTAGCGGATTATAGCGCCGCAAGTACCCAATACAAATCGACCACACCAGCTTAAGGGAGATGGCACTACCTCATCATCCGGATAGCCGAACAACAAACGGTTACTTTGGGCTTTAGCAGCTATTTGCAGCGGTAAACCAGTACCAATACTACGAATGAACTTTGCAGAGTAGTAGGAACAGGACTTAGTATTACAGATATGTGAAAACATCAGTAACGGTAGCCTTGCTCGATATAGCGGCGCCACCAATTACCAAATTACGACCAGACAGTAAACTAAGATACGAACCTTTATCATTACGGATCAGCGGACAACATACAGTTACTTTTAGCTTTAGCGCTATTGCAGGGTAACAGCTACCAATACTACGATGCAATTTTGCAGTTAGTAGGAACAGACTTGTCATTAAGATAGTGAAAACAATTACCAGTAACGGTGCCTTAGCGATATAGCGGCGGCACCAATACACAAACGGGACCAACCGTTTTAACGGAAGATTGGTACTAACTGAGTTTGCTAATTTACTCGGACAGAAATTTTTAGACTGTTTTACTAACAATATTCTTGATTATGAAAAAACGCAGTTTACAGTTACTGAATTAAATCGAGAAGCAGTACGGATTTAAAAGTTATCAGCGTTGAAAACATTAAAGAATTGGCAGATGAGCTAGGTGTTTGACGTTCAACCGCATTTATAAATGGAGAGGCAGGTCAAAAACAAGTACTAACCAAGGTTTGCCATAAACCAGAAACGATTCTTTAGAAGTAAAAACGATTACGCCAAAGCTCTTAAGAAAAAGAATAGAACTGAGGATATTAAAAAAGCGATTCACATTTTTTTCCAAAGGAGCGATGGGAAGTCATATCAGTTTATAGTTAGGCTATAAAATTTATACCTATTGAAAAGATGTATGTAACGTTTTAAAAGTAAGTCGAGTAGTTATTATAGATGGCTTTAGTCATGGTCTTCTAATAGAACTATAGAAAACAGTTTGTTTACAGAGTTGATAAAACGTATTTTTGAGATTAAGCAATCAAACTTATGGCAAGGTCCTTAGAATTACAGAAGAATTAAAAAGAGGTTGGGATCGCTTATAATCAAAAAGAAGAGTTGCTAATTTGATTTGAGTATCAATGGTGGAGAGTAAACTAAAAAACAATTTAAAGTTACTACAGATTCTAACCATCCTATTCCTGTTTGTTTAGAAATCATTTTTAAATAGACACTTTACCGGCCAGAGGCCTTAAATGAAGTTTGGGTTATCTGATATAACTTTATATAAAACAGCTTCAGGTTGGTTATATCTACTACCATTTATTGATTTATATATAGACAAGTCATCGGCATGGTCATTAAGTTACCAAGATTGTATACAAACCAAACGATATTCCAGCTTGGAAAATTGGCATTGTCAAAAGACAAATAACGGGGAACTTTCTTTCTTTCAGACAGAGGTATACATATGCTTCATTAGAATTTTAGAAAATTATTTAATAAAAAAAACACTCTAATTACTCAAAGTATGAGCAGAAGCTTAATTGTTGGGATAACGCTGGTAGCTGAAAGCTTTTTTTAAAACTCTTTAAAGTTGGAAATGGTTTATTACCATATAATTTTAAAAACTACCAACAAAGAAGCTAATTAGCAGTCTTTTGCAATATATTGAAGTTTGGTACAATTTAGGAAACGTTTGCACTCATCTTAGGCTATAAAACTTCCTAAAGAAATCGAATTAGAATTTTTATCAATCAAAATGTTGCATAGGTCTTAGAAAATCTGTCCGACTTTTTGTTGCAGTCCAAACCTTTATCATCACGGTTTAGCGACAACAATACAGTTTACTTTAGCTTTGCAGCTAATTGCAGCGGGTAACAGAGCTACCAATACTACGAATGCAACTTTTGCATTAGTAGGGAACAGACTTAGTCATTACAGATTAGTTGAAAAACAATACAGTTAACGGTAGCCTAGCGATTATAGCGGCGGCCACCAATTCCAATACGACCACACCAGCTTTAACGGGAGATGGTACTAACCTTATCTCACGAGATAAGCGACAACAATACAGTTACTTGCAGCAGGCTATTGCAGCGGTTAACAGTTACAATAATACCGAATGCATTTTGCGGTAGTAGGAACAGACTTAGTTCATTACGGGATGTAAGTTTGGAACGTAACTGTTAGGCTTAGCTGATATTCGATACGACACTATTATATAGATTAGAAATAACGGATCAATCTTGAATTAGAGATTCTGAGGGTTTAATGTATTTAACAGTTTCTTTGGGAGGCAATAGCTGCAGCTACTGATACAAATACACCGAACTCACATTTGCCAGTGTAGGTACAGATTTAAGTTGATTACGGAAGTGAGGTGCAACAGTAACAGTAGCTTGGGCCGATATCGATACAGATACAACGAATCACATTTGCCAGTAGTAGGTTCAGATTTGATTGATTACGGATAGTGAAGGGACAGTAACAGTGCCTTAGCTGATATCGATACCGATACAACGAAACTCGACATTTTGCAGTAGTAGGTCGACTTAGTTGATTCGGATAGTGAAGGTGGACGGGTACAGTAGCTTTTAGCAAGATTTACTGCAGGAAGTAATGAAGGATACAACGACTTCGACAGTTGCAGTAGTAGGTTACAGACTTAGTGATTCGGCTAGTGAGTCGGAAACAGTACAGTAGCTTTAGCGGGGACATAACTGCAGGGTAGATACAGATACAACGAACTCGACATTGCAGTAGTAGGTACAGATTTAGTGTTACGGATAGTGAAGGTGGACGAAACAGTAGCCTTTGGCCGTTACGATTTTACAGATACAACGAAACTCCGACATTTGCAAGTAGTAGGTTTACGACTTAGTTGATTACGGATAGCGAAGGTGGAACAGTAACTGTCAGCTTAGCTGATTCGATACCGAATTCAACGAACTCACATTTGCAGTAGGTGTACGACTTATGATTTACGGTAGTGAGGTGGAACAGTACAGTAGCTTTTTAGCGGATATCGATACCGATACAACGAACTCTACTTTGCAGTAGTAGGTTACATATCTTAGTGATTACGGATAGCGCAGGTGGACGGTAACAATGGCCTTAGCGACTAAACTGCAGGAGTAGATACGGATTACAACGAACTCGACATTTGCGTTAGTAGGTACAGATTTAGTGATTACGGATAGTGAAGGTGGAACAGCTAACCAGTAGCCTTGGCCATTTCGATACGATACAACGACTCGACATTTTGTCGTAGTAGGGACGATTTATTTGATTCGGTAGCGGAGGGTGGAACAGTAACTGTAGCCTTTAGTGATATCGATAAAGCTACAACGAATCGACATTGCCAGTAGTAGGTACAAGACTTAGTGATTTACGGATAGTGAAGGTGGGACAGTAACAGTTAGCTTTAGGCCGATATCGATACAGATTACAACGAACTTAACAGTTGAGTAGGTAGGGCTTTACAGATTAGTGATTAGGATAGTAAGGTGGGACGGTAACAGTAAGCCTTGGCCGATTATCGTTCAGATACAACGAATTCAAATTTGCAGTAGACGGAAAACTGGTAATTACAGAAGGCGAAGGTGGAAACATAACAGTAGCATTTAGCAGATATTTGCGGCGGTAACAAATACCGACGATCAAACAGCAAGCAAACTGAGGTTAATATTTCAGATGTTTGCCGGAACTTTTGCCATCAAACAGGAAGTAGAGGGGCTTAGCAGATTATTCAGCGCTATAGGGAGCTAATGAGTTAACGGATAGCGAGTAGAAGGTACTGGAATAAACAGTATCAAGTTCGGTTACAGGAAAACACATACAGCATATACCGATTACAGGTAGATCCAAACTGATATTATAGGAGAGGAACAATAAGTTCATCAGGACTTAACAGTTACTGTGGAGCAACTCGCATTAACGATGTTATTTAGAGATCACAGCAGGCGCTAGTTAGGCCACAACAAGGAATATAGCTGCTGATGCAGTTAACTAGTGGCTTAAATAGTAGATGATACATAAAAACCACTACAGACATGCCAATCAGCATTACTTAGGAAAAAAAATTAGGCAAATGGAACTGTTAGAAGGTCAAGTATACATTGGCGATTGCTTACTGTCTCGTGGACCTTAGTAGACTTAGGTTCTGTAACAGTTAAAGAAAAACGATGGGAATCATCGGACGGAAGTAACTAACGCTACTGTAGGTGGGATTAGTGCGAGAAGGCGGGCTTGGATCTACGGTAAATCCGTACACCTTAGGTGTGGCTGCAGGTGGGAATTACCGCTACGGAATTTAGCGGAAAACAATGCGTAACACCTTTTTAAAATTAGATGCTTACATTAGCAGGAACAGGTTAGCAAGATCAGCTACAGGCGTTTTATCTGTAGATGGTTCAGCAATTACTGGCGATGGTAACTAACTTCAGGTGACTTAACGGTAGGCGAGGATACTAATGCTTTAATTAACGGCGAAGTTACTTTAGAGATCCAGCAGGGTGCAGTCAGGCACAACAGAATTAGCTGCTGATTGCAGTAACCAATTGCCAATTTGGCTGACAATGCAGTACAACACAGGAAAACATTACGATTGGACTATTTAGCATGCAGGTTATTTAGGAAACAACGCTGTAACACCTTTAAGATAATGCTACAATTAGCAGGAACAGGTATTAGCAAGATTCGCTACAGGCGTAATTATTGTAGATGGCTTCAGCAATTTACTGCGATTGGCAACATTACTTCAGGATGACTTAACGGTAGGCGGAGATACTAATGCTTTATTAGGCGATTGTTATTTAGACGATACACAGCAAGGTGCAGTAGGCACAACAGATTTAGCTGCTGTTGCAGTAAAACCAATGCAAAATTGGCTTGACAATTGCAGTACACAGAAACTTTACCGATGGCACTATAGCAGCGGGGTGATTTAGCGAACAACGCCTTGTAACACCTTTAGATAGATGCTACTTGCAGGAACAGGTATAGCAAGATCAGCTAACGGCGTATTATCTGTAGATGGTTCAGCAATTCTGGCGATGGGCAAAATTTACTTCAGGTGACCTTAACGGTAGGCGCGAGATACTAATTGCTTTATGTAGGGGATGTTACTTTAGAAAATAACTGCAGGCGCAGTAGGCCCACAACAGAATTAGCAAGTTGTTGCCAGTACTAGCGCTATAATAGTAGATGGTACAATTAGATCAGGTGATTTAGCGAACAATGCGTAACACCTTTAAGATCAGGAGATGCCATTAGCAGGAACAGGTTTAGCAAGATCAGCTTTACAGGTTGTTATTATCTGTAGATTGGTTCAGCAATTACTGGCGATGGCAACATTACTTCAGGTGGGACTTAACGGTAGGCGGAGATTACTAATGCTTTATTAGGCGATGTTCTTTCAGAGATCACAGGGCAGGCGCAGTAGGGCACAAAAGAATTAGCTTGCTGATGCAGTTTAAAACCATGACAAAATTAGCAGCCTGCAGTAAACACGAAAACATTACCGATGGCACTATAGCAAGCGGGTGATTTAGCAAACATGCAGTAACACCATTTAAGACTTGATTTCAAGCATAGACCAGGAACAGGTTTAGCAAGATCAGCTACAGGCGTATTTATCTGTAGATGGTCAGCAATTACTGGCGGTGCAACATTACTTCAGGTGACTTACGGTAGGCGGAGATACTAATGCCTTTATCTAGGGATGTTACTTTTTTAGAAAATAACTGCAGGTGCAGTAGGAACAACAGAATTAGCGCTGGATGGCAGTAACCATGCAAAATTAGAGAAATGCAGTAAAACAGAAGAACATTACGATTGGTTGCTATTTAACTGACTGATTTAGCAGATTAGCTTCAGTAACTAGCGCAATAGTAGATGGCACTTTAGCAGCGGTGTGATTTAGCCAAGCATGCAGTAACGCCATTAAGATTTGATGCAGCTATAGCAGGACAGGTTTAGCAAGATTCAGATACAGGGTATATCTGTATACGGTTCAGGCAATTACTGGGCGATGGCAACATTATTCAGGTGACTAACGGTAGGCGGAGATACTAATGCCTGATATTTAGGGGATGTTATTTAGAGATTTACAGAGGCGCAGTAGGCACAACAGAATTAGCGTTTGGATTGCAGTAAACTAAGCGCTAAAATAGTAGATGGTTACATAGCTCAGGTTGTGATTTATGCCGAACAATGCAGTGTAAACACCATTAAAGATTGATGCAGCTATAGCAGGAACGGTTTTGCAAGATCAGCTACAGGCGTATTATCTGTAGACGGTTCAGCAATTCTGGAGAGGCCAAACAGTTCTTCAGGTGACTTAAACGGCTAGGCGGAGATACTTATGCCTTATTAGGGGTGTTACTTTAGAGATCAGCAAGGCCGCAAGTAGCACAACAGATAATTAGCAGTTGATGCAGTACTAGAGCTAAAATAGTAGATGGTACAATAGCATCAGGTGATTTAGCGAACAATGCCAGTAACACCTTAAAGATACGATGCTTTACATAGCAGGGAACAGGTTTAGCAAGATTCAGCTTACAGGTGTATTATCTTGTAGATTGGCTTCAGCCAATTACTTTGGCGATGGCAAACAATTACTTCAGGTGACTTAACGGTTAGGCGGAGATACTATGCTTTATTAGGCGATGTTACTTTAGAGATCACAGCAGGCGCAGTAGGTGCACAAACAGAATTCGCTGCTGATTGAGTTAACCAATGCAAAAATTAGCAGGACATGCAGTAAAACACAGAACATTACGATGGCCACGTATAGCAGGGCTGGTGATTTAGCAACAACGCTGTACGCCATTAAAAATAGATGCACATTAGCAAGGAACAGGTTTAGCAAGATCTCAGCTACAGGTGTTTATCTGTTAGATGGTTCAGCAATTTATGGCCGATGGTAAAATTATTCAGGTTGGACTTAACGGATAGGCGGAGGGATACTAATGCCTTATTAGGTGATTTGTTTACTTAGAGATCACAGCAGGCGCAGTAGCACAACAGAATTAGCTGCTGATGCAGTACCAATGCAAAATTTGGCAGGACCAATGCAGTAATACAGAAAATTTACTGAGCTGGACTATAGTAACTGCTGATTTAGCTGATAGCTCAGTAACTAGTGCCTTAAAAATAGTAGATGTACATACCACTACAGGACATAGCAAATCAAGCCAATTACCTTAGAAAATTAGCAAATGCAGAACTGTAGACGGTCAAGTAATACAATGGGATTGATCTGACTTTCCTCCGGGACCTTAGTAGACTTAGGGTTCTGTAACAGTAACAGAAACCGATGGAATCACGGGAACGAAGTAAACTAATGCTACTTTCTAGGTGCGAGGATAGTTGCGAGCAGGCGCTGGATCTACGGTAAATTTCCGTACACCTTAGGTGTGGCTGCAGGGTGGAATTTACGCGCTACGGAATTACGCGACAATGCGGTAACACCTTTTAAGATTAGATGTACATTAGCAGAACAGGTTAGCAAGATCAGCTACAGGCGTATTATCTGTAGACGGGTTCAGCAATTACTGCGATGGTAACATAATTCAGGTGACTTAACGCGTAGGCGGAGATTACTAAGCTTTATTAGGTTGATGTTAACTTTAGAGATACGCAGGCGGCCAGTAGGACACAGGAATTAAGCTGCTGATGCCAGTTACCAATGCCAATTGGCCTGACAATGCAGTTAAACACAGAAAAACATTTACGATGGCACTATAGAGCGGGTGATTTAGCGAACAACGGCATGTAACGCCATTAAAGATAGAATGCTACATTAGCAGGAAAACAGGCTTAGCTCACCTAGCTACAGGCGTATTTATCTGTCAGATGGTTTCCAGCATTCTGGAGATGGCAAACATAACTTCGAGTGACTTTAACGGTAGCGGAGATTGCAATGCCTTATTAGGTGATGTTACTTTAGAGATCAACTCCAGGCCAGTTGGCACACAGTACTGCTGATGCAGTAACCAATGGAAATTGGCTGACAATGAGTAAACACAGAAACATTACGAATGGCACTATTAGCAGCAGGTGATTTTAGCGAACAACCGCCCGAAACGCATTAAGATAGATGCTACATTGCAGAACAGGAGCAAGCGCACGGGCTTCGGTGATGGCTTCAGCAATTACTGGCGATGGTAACATAACTTCAGGTGACTAACTCGGTGGCGGGATTGCAATGCTTATTAGGTGATGTTACTTTAGAGATCACAGCAGGTGCAGTAGGCACAACAGAATTAGCTGCTGATGCAGTTAACTAGCGCTAAAATTAGTGATGGCCAATAGCATCAGGGGTGATTTAGCCAACAACGCTGTACGCCATTTAAAAATAATGTACATTAGCAGGAAACGGTTTAGCAAGATCAGCTACTAGGCGTTATTATCTGTAGATGGTCAGGCATTACTGGCGATGTAACATAACTTCAGGTGACTTAACGGTAGGCGGAGATGGCTATGCTTTACAGGTTTGATGTTCACTTTAGAAATACAGGCAGGCGCAGTAGGCCACACAGAATTAGCTGCTGATGCAGTAACCAATGCCAAAATTAGCAGGACAATGCCAGTAACAGAAAATATTATGGATGGCACATATAGCATTCAGGTGATTTTAGCCAACAAATGCCAGTAACACCATTAAGATTTTTGATGCAAGCTATAGCCGGAACAGGTTTTTAGCAAAGATTCAGCTACAGCGTATTATCTGAGATGGCTTCAGCCAATTTACTGGGCGATGGCAACATACTTCAGGTGACTTAACGGTAGGCGGAAGAAAGGATTACTAATGGCTTTATTAGGCGATTGTTACTTTAGAATCACAGCAGGCGCAGTAGGCACCAACAGAATTAGCTGCGATGCGTAACCAATGCAAAAATGGGCTGGGGACATTTGCAGTAAACAGAAATAAACATTTACCGATGGCACTATAGCAGCGGGTGATTTAGGCTAACAACGCTGTAAACGCCATTCAAAATAGATTGCTCATTTAGCAGGAACAGGATTAGAAAGATCAGCTCAGGTGCTATTATCTGTAGATGGTTTCGCAAATTACCTGGCGTTATGGCAACACATTACTTCAGGTGACTTAACGGTAGGCGGAGATACTTAATGCTTTATTAGGCGATGTACTTTTAGAAATAACTGCAGGTGCAGTAGAACAACAGAATTAGCTGCTGATGCCAGTAACCAATCGCAATTAGCGACAATGCAGTAAAACAGAGAAACATTTACGATGCTACTATAGCGCGGGTTATTTAGCCAATACGCGTAACACCATTAAAGATTAGATGCTACATTTTAGCAGGAAACAGGTTTAGCCAGATCAGTACAGGCGTATTATCTGTAGATGGTTCAGCATTACTTGGCGATGGTTAATATCATTCAGGTGACTTAACGGTAGGTGGAGATGCAATTGCCTTATTTGGGGATGTTTTACTTTTAGAGATTACAGCTGTTTGCAGTAGCACAACAGAATTAGTGCTGATGCAGTAACCAATGCAAAATAGCAGATAATGCAGTAACACAGAAATATAACGCAATGGCACAATAAGTGACAGTCGATTAGGCACGATAGCTCAGTAAACTACGGCAAAAATTAGCTGATGGAACAATAGCTTCTGTTGATATTAGCCAATGAGCAGTAAAAACGCATTTAAAGGTAGATGCTTACTATTGCCGGGTCAGGATTGCACGAAAGATAGCTACAGGGAATATTATCTGTTGATGTATCGAGTTTTAAACAGGCGATTGGAACAATAAGTTCATCTGATTTAACAGTTACAGGGTGGAGCAAATTCAACATTGAATAACGTCACTTTAGAAATCGCAGCAGGCGCGTGAGGTAAACTGAATTAGTGCTGAGCAGTAAACCAACGCAAATTAGCCGAACAAATGCAGTAAACCACAGGAAAACATTACTGATGGCACTCATCACAGCAGGTGACTTTTAGCAAACAATGCGTAACACCATTAAAGATTGATGCTACATTAGCAGGAACAGGTTAGCCAAGACTCCAGCTTACGGGTGTCATTATCTTGTAGATGGTTCAGCCCATTACTTGGCGGATGGTAATATCACTTCACGGGTGACTTAACGGTAGGTGGAGGATTGCAAATGCCTTATTAGGATGTTACTTTACGAGTTCAGCTGGTGCGTAGGCACAACAGAATTAGTAAGATCGCAGTAACTAATGCCAAAATTAGCACAATGCAGTTAAACACAGAAAAAATTACTTGATGGCACTTAATCACGCAGGGTTTGACTTGCAAACAACGCCAGATAACACCATTAAAGGATAGATGACTACATTAGCAGGAACAGGTTAAGCCGAATCAGCTACAGGGTATTATCTGTTAGATGGTTTCAGCCCATTTACTGGCGGTGGTTAATAATCACTTCAGGTAGAACTTAACGGTAAGGTTGAGTGCCACTGCTTTATTACGGACGGATGTTACTTTTTAGAGATTACGCTGGTGCAGTAGGCACAACAGGAATTAGCTGCTTGATTGCAGTACCATGCAATTTTAGCAGATATGCAGTAACACAGAAAATTAAACCAATGGCACATAGCGGACAGTCGACTTTAGCAGGATAGCTCAGTAATACGGCAAAACTAACGCTGATGGAACATAGCTTCTGTTGATTAGCCAAATTGGTTGCGTAACCCCATTTAAAGGTAGATGCTACTATTGCAGGGGTCAGGGAATTGCAAGAAATATAAAACTACCGGAGTTTATTATCTGTAGATTGTATCAAGTTTAACAGGCGATGGAACAATAGTTCATCTGATTTAACAGTTTACAGGTGGAGCAAATTCAACATTTGTAACGGGTCACTTTAGAATGCAGCAGGCGAGTGGGTACAACTGATTAGCTGCTTGATGCGTAACAATGCAAAAATTAGGCAGAACAATTGCATTTACACAGAAACATTACGATGGTACCTATAGCTTGCAGGTTGATATTAGCTAAATAACGCTCGTAACGCCTTTAAAGATGGATGCCTCCCTAGCGAGGATCAGGATTAATCAGATCAGCCGCTGGAGTTATTATCGGTCGATGGAAGTTTGGCTACGGAATACAAGAGTTTTAGCGCGATGCCATTTTAATAATGCGAGTGTGCTGCTTTAGATTAGATTAAAAATAGTTCGGTTTTAATTGAAATAACAAATTGCTCACTGATGCTTACCTTAGTACGAGCAGAGTTTGCAGGAACAACGGCAAGTCCGTTATACTTTTAGATGTGGCTGCCTCTGGAATCACTTGCGAATGAATTGGCGAAATAAATTGCGGTACACCATTAAAATTAATGATAAATGCTGTTACCAGTGCTAAAATAGCAGATGGGACAGTAGCGACAGCTGATTTAGCAATTAAAACTCAGTGAACAGCGCAAAAATTTATAGATGGAAGTTATAGTGACAGCTTGATTTGCTGATAAACCGCCGTTTTAACTAAGCGCTTAAATAGTAGAATGGCTTCGATTTGTGGCCGTAGATTTAGCTAATTAATGCGGTAACACCTTTAAAAAATAGATGCTACCATAGAGGATCAGGCTAACAAGAAATGTGACTACAGGGAGTTTTATCGGTCGACTTGGACAGTTTGGGGCTACGGACTTACAGAGTTTAGTGTTGCCATTAATTGCGAGTGCTGTTTAGATTTAGATTAAAATAGTTGGTAATGAAATAAAAACAAATTCTAGCTTACTGACGCCGCACTTTAGTGCGAGCAGGGTTTTCAGGAAAACAGGGGCAAGTCATATAACCTTAGATGTAGCCCGCAAGCCGGAAATTTACAGTAATGCAATTTGCTGATAATGCAGTTACTAGTTTTTGCCAAAATACGTTAAATTTTGGGCAACTATTCCGTAACTTGCTGAACTTAAGCGGTAGCTCGGGGTAAACTTCGGCAAAAAAAATTTACGGAATTTGGAAACCCAACATTTGTAAACTTTGCTTTTGATTTTAGGCTGATTATACTCCGGGTAAAAAACTTTACAGGGGGCCAAAAAAAATTAAAGGCTTTTGGAAATTCCTTTTTTCTTCCCCCTTCCTTAA
>Ga0163217_1049174_pt1 | contig 14332 bp, 20 predicted proteins | sample SynspAceP_FD_185933 | JGI IMG/M metagenome (GOLD analysis project Ga0163217, IMG submission 185933) | Saline lake microbial communities from Ace Lake in Antarctica - Synechococcus sp. Ace-P (PacBio error correction) | ecosystem: Environmental > Aquatic > Non-marine Saline and Alkaline > Saline ... | reverse complement strand
CAGGAGGGGGCGGAGCACAGGGTTCGGGATCGCTCCTGAGTTCCGACCCGGCAGCGGAGGGCCGAAGAGAGGAAGGCCCCGGAGCGCTGGACGCCGCCGCCCCCCAGGCCTGTCCCCGGCCCGAAGGATCAGCCAACTGAAGTACAGGATGGATGTCGGGGAGTGTGAAAGAAAGGCAAAGGAACCACCAGCGGCAGAACGGGCGCGTGCGGGCCGCAACGTCAGCAGGGCGCCAGCCGGCGTGGGCGAGGAACAGGGCGTTCCAGCTCTTCCGCGAGGCGCTCAGACGGCGCCACCGGATGGGCAACAGTCGGCGTTGCGCCCGTAGCGACGGAAGGACGATCGGTGGAACAGCGGCGTTGGTTGGTTCGGCAGAAACACCAACGCGAGCGCCACCATCGGCAATCAGCCCCGGCGCCCCACCAACAGGGCCAGCGGGCGCCGCGGCCCGCAGCGCCGCCAGGCCAGGAACGCCCAGCACCACGGGCAGGGATCAATTGGATCGCGGTTCTCCACGCCCAGGCAGCAGGGCGCGCCCAGCACGCCATCGCCCTGGGCTGATCGCATCAGGAACCAGCCGGCACGCGGCAGCAGGAACCAGCGTCGATGCCCGCTCCGCGAAGATCAGTGGGATCAGGGGGTTTCCAGGGTTAGAGCAGGCTCGGGCGTGCCGGAAGTGGCGACGCCAGAACGCGCAGACCAGATCGGCGCCACGATCGGCCAGCTTCACGGCAGCACAGCTTGGGGCAGCCAGGCAGCAGCGGAAGCAGTGTGGGTTAGCGCGGGTTAGATCGCTGGCGTCCTGGGGTGTTGCTCGCGCCACCGGGGGTGGCGCAAGGGAACCAGCGGGCGGCGTCGGGCGCAGCTCGAACGGATTGAAAGCCAGGGTTGATGTGCCTTCCCAGACGGTATGCGCCAGATGTGTCGGCGGGCTCATCGGTCAGCAGGCAGCAGGCCGGGCGGCCAGCGCACGCCCCAGACCAGGCCGCCCCACCGTTTTCAGCTGCAGGTAGGGAGAAGCCGCCAGCACACAGGCCGCTGCAGAGAAGTGCTTGCAAGCACGGCTGGATCCGGTCAGGCCGTTCGGGGCCTTCGCGGCGGCGCCAAATGTCAGGGGGCGGCGCTGGTGGGGAGGATTCAGCGGGGCCCGGCGGGTGATGGAAGCTGGCGAGGGGTCTGTGTGAGGACGTTCAATTCAGGACGATTCGCTGCGGCTGCACGAAAGCGTTCCGCCGAGCCGTTTAGGCCGTAGAGGCGAGCCAGGGTGCTGAGGATGGCAGCCGGCGAACGCTTCCCCACGGTGCGGGATTGTTTGAGTGGCGCCGCGGGGGGATTGGTGCGGCACGGCAACTCGCAGTGCGCGGCCGTTTACGATGGCCCGCACCTGATCTCGATCGTCCAGCCAAGCGCGATCGCCATCTTCCAGCGGCTGGCAGGCTGGTCTTCGGCGCACCACCGCGGCGGGCCGAGATCGCCTGGTTAGCGACCGCCCGCAGCCCAGCTGGATGTAGGTTGGTCGCAGGCGAGTTCGCCGAGCGTGCACCCGGGGGTTGTGAGGCCGGCGGCCTGCTGCGTGGCGCGCGGTTGCCGAGGATTAGGTCTGGTTGGTCGGCGCGCGGCCGGCTGCTCCAGCCGGCACGAGGGCCAGGTGTCGCTGCGTCGCCATGCGCAGAAGAGGATCAGCGATCGATCGGCAGCTGGGGCGAGCCCGCGCCAGCAGGCCGCCGATAGCGGCACGGTTCGCGCACAACGCGGGCCGGCGGACCGTGGCCACCGCAGCGCTTGGGTCGCTGGTTGCCGTTGTCGACACCGTGTGTGAGCAGGCCGATCGCTTTGCGCTGGTGATCACCCGCAGGCCAGGGTGTCCTTGCTCGTTGTGTACTGGAATGATCACCAGACGTGTCGCCCACGGTTTGCCGTCAACGGTGTGAAGCGGGCTGCGTGGTGGCGTTCATCGGTGAACGTGCAAGCCTGGGCCGGACGGCGCAGGCAGGCAGTCGTCAAGCCCACCTATGTTGTCAGGATCGGTCGAACGATGCCGTAGCGATGCAGCGCGCGATGGGTGACACCGGGCCCGCAGGCGAGAGGGGGACGACAGGAGCGCAGCTCGCGCAGGTTCGACGTCTTCCTCGGTAGGAGCCGGACCGCCGATGAGCCAGGTCGTCGAAATCCGTTGTGCGGTTGGCGGGCGCCGGGAGCGAGGGTCGGGCGGCGCCCAGCACGCCCGCGCCCGCGCCGGAAGTATCCAAAGCGACCCCGCCGGGCCGGCGAGAGGTGGCGACCAGACGGGCGCCATAGCAGTGCGGGTGTCAGGGAGAGCAGCCGGCGCCGTGCTGTGCCCGCCCCCGATTCATTGGCGCGCCGGCCCCTCTGCCGTGACCCAGCGCGAAGCTTGCTGGCGGAATCCGCTCGGCAGTGCCATCCGCTGCTTGCCCCGTCACCACGATCACTAGCCCCGCGCGCTCGAGGGCTGTTGCCAGTGGGGCATGGCGTTCCCAGAGGCGCTTCTTCAGCAGGGTGACACGTGATTCGTGGCTTCTCTCCCAGGCGTGGTCGGCAGGGGGCGCGAGCAGCCGGATCCGGCGCGGCGCGGGATGGCCTGTATTGTGGGCTTTGCGTCGTCCCGATCCAACGATGTGACCGCTGCGATTATGAGCAAGATCGGGCGCGGATCGGATGGGGTTAGTGTTGATTGGCTGGGTTGCAACCAGGTTGTTGGGCCGGCAGGCTGGTGTCTCATGGCGCATCCATTGGGCTGAATCAGTTCGTGAGCAAGGTTCATGTATCGCCTGTGCCCCTGCATTCCGCTTCCGTCGCGCTCCGCCGCCGTTGGCCGTCCGCGTTCAACTTGCCCAAGGCCCGGCTGAGCTCGATTTCCCAGTCGGTGGCCTGGGCTCAGGGCTGGTGCTGATCGCCATGGCGTCATCGGCGTACCGTGCTGGCCGTATGGCGCGGTTGTCCCTGCAGGGGCACTAGCAGACCGTGCCGGCCAGTGGATCAGGAAGTGGGGCCAATCGAGCCGCTGAGGTTGTAGGCGAAAGAGGCCAACGCAGGGTGCATGCACCAGAACGGTGGGTGGTTATGGAACACCTCTTGGCGTTGGGGTACCAGGTGCGGCCCGCGGGGTGGTAGATCTAAAGCCAGGGCTAAGGAGCCAGGCGCGTGGCGCAGGCCTTTCCTCAGCGGTGGGGCGCAGGGCGAGCGTACAACGTTTTTCCCAGGCGGGCATCGCAACCGACAAGGGATCGGCGCAACAGGGGGGATGGGCGGTCCCAGGCACTGCGCATGGAGGAAACGGAGCGTGTCCAGGGCCAGAAGCCGCAGCGTAGGGCCAAGGATGCCAGAGTCATGGCGACGTTTCGCAACGCGGCAGAACGGGCAGTAGGCGATCGGCGCAGGCAGGGGGGCCACGGGGCGGCACTTGACGAAGCGCAGTATCGGTGGGCAAAGGGTTGTACGCATCCCGGCAGGAATTGGTTGGTTGCCGCAGCACTGCAGTGGGCGCCTTGTTCAGAACCAGCTGGGGCGTTGTGTGGGCCGCTGTGCGGCGGGACCATTCGTGGGCCAGCCGCCACGTGACCGCAGCCGGTTGCTGCGGCGGAGCGCACCCTCGTTTCCATCCCTGGGGAGGACTGTTCCACCGCCGCATTGCGGCGCAATCGGCGGATCTGTTCAAGGGCTGGTGAGAGGCCATCGAGGGAGCGGAGTGAGGCGTCTCGATGGGATTGGAATCGCTCGCGTCGGGGCCTGAGCCAGGTCTTGGCTGGGGCAGACGCGAGGCCGGAGGCGCAGGCGTCCCACCGCAATCGCGGGCCTGTGGATTACCGTACGCAGGAGATCGCGGCCACGCCGTTTGAGAGGCCGGTGCCATCGCCGCTTGCGGTAGCGGGCTTCAAAACGCTTCGCCTGCAGTTGCGTTCTCCCTCAACAACCGCAACTGGGATTAGCGGACAGCGCCGAAATCGGAGCGGGCGGGTCGTGAAGCGAGTCCAGCTTGACCGCAGATCAGAGGAATGGGCGTGTGCCCAGCCAGCGGGCAGGTTCGCCGGCATAGCGCCCAGTTTTCTGCGTGCCCGGCACATCCCATCGGGATTGGTTGGCATAGATCTGGTGGTACGCAGGGCGAATGAAGTCGCCGGTGAAGGGGTCGCGCCACCTCCGCTCTCGCGGAAGGCGAGGGCGTACGGTTTGAAATAAGCGATGGGCTTGCCCGTGCCGGCCACCGATTCCGCGAAAGGTGGATTAGCAGGCGCGGTCCCCCAGACCCAGGACCGGAGTTTTCGCGCAGCTCGCGCGAGATTCCGCGTGGAGGCTGGTGGGGGCCATGCTGCCGCGTGCAGGTAGCGCAAGCTGGCGTCGGCCGTGCTTGCAGCTGGTCGGCATGAGCTGAACAGGCGGGGGCAGGCCTGGACGTGAACAGCCCCGTGGCATCGGGGGGCGCCATAGTAGATACGCCCTGCTGCATGGGTGCTACAGGCCCAAGGGTTGGAATTCCAGCGGCTCTTGCGGTTGAGGGGTGTGAGGGACGCGCCCGGTGGGGGTGATCGGGCCATGAACGGCCCGCTCGCTGTCGTAGTGCTGCACCGGTAGCGATCGCGGGGACGCCGCAACAGATGGGGCGGGGCCGGATCTGCGCCAGCGCCACCAGCGGGCCGGTTGTTGATCGGCGGCGCCGATGCGCCAGGAGATGGGCGCCGGCAGCGGCGAAGCAATCCGGAGGCGCCACGAGGCGAACTCTTGCAGTTCCACGATCACGTCATCGCGGGGCGCGGCCCTCGACGGGGACTGCGCGGGCACCACTCGCGCGTCCATTGAGGCGCAAGGGCACCACGTTGCCATCGGTTGCGGCGGAGCGGTGCGGCGGATCGACGGATTGTCGGTGGGTGACCGCGCGCACCAGTTCGTTCAGAGGTGGGTTGTCCTTCAGCCGAGCTCGTGGCGCTGGCCGAACGACGCTGCGGCGCTGGACCTGTTCGAGTTCGATTCAGCAGTCTGGCCAGGAGTTGCCGGGGCTCGGCCAGTCGCGCTCATGGGCAGGATCATTTGCACCAGTCGGAGTTGGGTTTTGTAGAGGGCGGGATCGGGGGCTAGTGCCCAGGGGGTAGTGGCCTCTGGTTGACGGGGCCCGGTGCTGAGGTCATGGAGGCGGCAAGGGGCGCTGGGAAGGTGCGGTTGATTGCCGGGGGAGGTGCTCCATCGTCGCAGGCTGGGTGACGGGGGCGCGAGCCCAGCACAGGGCTAGGAACCACGCCAGGAGTAGCGTGAATGCTTAACACAGGCTGGGTGGGTGACTCTGAGGCAACGCAGGCTGGCGCGTGCGTGTGCAGCATGTCCTGGGCAACGATCGCTCCACTTGGAAGTTCCAGCAAAATGGGATTGGCCAGTGACAGATTGCCCTCGCGCGGCCGGGGCCCAACCCGAGCCCAACCGCAAAAAAAACGGCTGGGGGGGGGGGCGTTTACTGTTGCTCGCCGCCAGCCCCAGCGCACGGTTCCTCCGGACCGATCGGCCCCGGAGCAGTGGCTTATGGCAGGGCTGAGAAGCAACCTCGGCGCGGTGTCCGCGATGCGCAACGGCTCATCCCAAGGCGAAGCGTGGCGCTACGGGGGTCGATCCAGACGGGAGGCGTTTCATAGCGCCCCCAGACCCATCACTCCTGGACAGGGGCGCCTTGGGCTTGGCAAGAGCGGCGAAGATGGACCAGCTCGGCGCCCGGGAAGTCCAACCCTGTCGGTGGAATCGTAGGTCGATCCGGAGAGTTCTCGATGCGTGCTGAATCCCAAGCTTTTTGGTGCCCTGTCGCAAAACGGCTTCCCACCATGCTGGTGCGGCCCAACCGTGAGCACCAGGAAATGGCCTTGAAAGCAGCGCAGTGGTGATGTTCTGCCACGAGCACGTGACGTGCGGCGCGGAGGCAAATGGTCCCGGTGCCGCAGTCGATCGTCGTCGATGATCACACATCGGCCCTTCAATCGCTGTGATTTTGATCGCTGCGCGGGCCGCACGACCGGGCCGCGCGCTTGCCCCCAAGGGGGCCTGCCTGGATGATGGGTTTGACGGTATCTGGCCACGGGGACCATGCGCACCGTGGTCGTGTGGTAGGAGCGAGCACTGCGGCCCTGACGTTCCTGAACCGGGATCGCCGCCTCAAGGGGCGCAAACGCCAGCAGGAACGGCACCAGTACAGACCACGGCGCAGCCAGAAGAAACACCGCCGGCGTGAGGCGCGGCCTGGGACTCCTCCACCGCTGGAGGGATGCGCCGCCAGGTGCCTGCGAGCCGGGGCATCACCGGATCTCGAGGGCTCCGCTCTGGTTGACCGGTGCACGATCAGAAAGCACCGGCTGACAGCCACCTCATCAAGCGAGTTGATGTTGTCAGCCGGCCCTTGCGAGGGCGGCGACTGCCTCTGCGGGTAGATCGAAGGCCACGTGCGATTCGCACCGATCGCCAGCCATCTCCACGGCTCGTGGCGAGAGCCTCAGGCGCGAACCCATTGACCTAACTTTGCGGAGGCCGCGCAGGGGTGGAAGGATTTCGGTTTCTCGAGGCGCGTCCTATCGAAGAGAACGAAACGTCCGTTTTGATTTGCACTGCGTCGGTGGCTGGGCGGAAAGGCTGGGCGCAGGGGCGTGCTGGGTGCTTGCGGCATGGGCTTGGGGCGTTGAACATCAAGATCCTGTTAGCGCTAGAGGAGTCCAAGCTCAGGCTTACAGACATCAGCATCCAGGCCGAATGCCGTGAAGCAGGTGGTGGTTCGTGCAGCGGATTGCTCCTTAGGCCGTCTGCCGACTGCGCGACACGTTCGTGGTTAGCCTGACAACAGGCGGCCGCTGCGTGCCGCTGATTGTTTCGATGCCATGCTCGAGTCGAAAGGTGAATGTTGCGTCGGTTGTGGAGTTGAGGGCCCCCAGCCGCAGTGGTTCATGCGATCCATGCAGTCCATTCCTTCCCGGGGCCTAACAGCGCTCGGATTACAGCCAGCTGGCTGAGAGGAAGATAGTCCTGGCTGGAGCACCGTGGCGGCTATCGGTGCCGCAGTGCATGGCCTATTTGCGGAGCTGCAGGGGCTGGCTCGATTACTGGTCTGGAGGCGATCTTGCCGCCGATTGCTGCTCTATTCCTGATCGGTTCTCCCCCAGCTATCGTGGGGCCGAATCCCCACGCCGTGGATGACGCGCAGCGATCGGTCCGATCGCTGCGGTGATCAGCACTCGGCCGCCTTGGCCGTGTTGGCGCTGACCGTGGGCTCGTGTGCTGACATTTGGCGCCGTGAACGGTTGGGATCCTGGCCGATCTGCTCTCAGACGATCTGGTGTGGTTACAGTTGGGGCTGGTGTGGCGGTGATTCGTTGATCACCAGCCAGATCGGAAAAGATCTAGCGGGGTGAGCTGTTAAAGTCGGATCTATGTTGGGCAGATGGGCGAGTGCTGAGGCCAGCGGAGCGAGATCACCTGCCCCGCTGTTGTTGGCGAGCGGGACGCTTGCGTGTTCTGTTCTAGGGTGCGCGGCGCTTCCTACCGCCCAGGTTGCCGCTCCTGGCGGGTGCTGCTGGGCCACACGGATCGTGGCAGGTTTTGGGGCTCTCGACCCGCGGCCGTCGCGTAATCGGCATGATCCGGGCCGGCTGCAAGTTTCTCCCTGCCGCAGGGTGGCGCGAGAAGCTCAAGTATCGTGGTCTTCAACAAGCGGTGGTCGCTGGTGGGCTATTCGACAACTGCTGACTGTCTCGTCCTTTGCGCCCGGGTGGCTATCGCATCGATGCCAACCAGGAGCTGCTGGGATGGGGGTGGTGAATGTGGGCAATGGCTGCTGCAGGGTTTTTGCCGTGAGCAGTTTGCGGCAGCCTCACGCCATCGGTGGTCGCTCGGCAGGCCGTCGCAGCTGTTCTCACTGGGGCCTTTGCGGGGGTTTGTTGCTTTGGTGTGTGCTGTTCCTTGCGGCCGTGGCTGGCGCTGGTTCCACAAGGCGGCCTGGGGCGATCGTGGATCTAGCGCATGCGGCTGAAATCCCGAGTTCAGCGGTGCGACGCTTCCGCTAGAGCGAGTTCGGGCTCGCCCTGATCACCTTGTGCGCGTTGTGTCGACGGACTCCTTGTAGGGTCGGGCTCGCGGTGGCGTTTCGTGGTCGATCTGGTTGCCGCTTGTTTACGCCCCCCATGAGCGCGGTGATGGGGTGGTGCCAAACTCGCCGGCCTTCACGACTCAGCGACTGAGGGGGAGGCCAGGCATATCCGGCATTCGTGTCTACCGCTACGCGCCCGCTCTGCTTTCCAACGCGGGATTCGCTGTCGCGCCCTTGAAGCGGTGGCGAGAGAAAAGCACGGTGGAGTGGTCGTGCTCCGCCGAGTGCGATGTGGAATCGACATCATTGCGTGAGTGTTGGCAGGATCTTCTACAGGAGCTCACCGACCCGGCATCGCCTTCGGCGATGGCGCGGTGTGAAGGGGACTCTACACAACTCCGATCGTGCCGGATCGTGGGTTGGTCGGAGCCGCTGGTTATTTCCCGACGCTGCGGCGGGCCGTGGCCTCTTACTTGGGCGCGAGGGGGGCTTGCATCCTCAATGAGCGAGCTGGGATCGATTCCACTCATGGCCGTGAGAACGTCCAACGCAGCTGGGATCAGGGCAGAAAACACCTCACGAGAACCGGGACGACGATCGGATGGATGGACGAGGTTCACGGTCGGCAACAGCTATGAACACTCCGAACGGGGATCTCGACTGTGCTCTGAAACACCTACCTGAAAATCTCAAGTTTCATCGCCTGACGGCAGGCGGCCAATGTTCAGGGATGGTGGCTGACCCTCTCTCGGCACGCTGTCGAATTGAAACGCAAACAGGAGGGTTGGCTGCGGCGACACAGAAGGCCGGGACAGGGTCTTCGCTGGGAAAGCAATGCAGGTCAGCTCGGTGAGGGCTTCCTGCCGCCCGGGCCGTGGATCAGACGGCCGGTATTTGTGTTTCAACAGTGACTGGGCTCGGGTTCGGCTTCCTGGGCCTCCACCGCATGCGGCGATGTGTTCCGGGGGCGGCAGCGGCCTCGGCGCCGTGGGGAACCGGCCTGATCGCCATCATCGTCAGGGGCCGATGGGGTGCGGCAACCATCGCGACCCGCACCAGCGGAGTAGCCCCGAATCCGAAGGATCTTGCATCGCTCGCGGGGGATTGGCTGGTTGCAACCCCGAGTCGTAACCCTGGATGATGCAGCAGCTGCCTGCAGGCTGATGGAGCGCGGCGAAGCTGCTCGCGCTCGAAGGGCTCCTGAGTGAAGTGTTCGTCCATCAGAGCCCCGTGCCAGGCGGGAGGCGAGGCGGGGAATCGTTGGGTTCCGGCGGGTCAGCAAAGAGATCCGCTTGGAATTGGGCCTGCACTCCGCTCGATGATGCCCGTGAGCCGGGCGCGATTAAGGGGTCTGCTTCACAGGGAGAGTTGTAGGCATGTGCGAGCTTGTCGGGAGGGGCACGTAGCAGCCGCATCGGCCCGGTTCGGCGTCCTCGGGCACGACACCTCGGGCCAGGCTGGTGCCGTTCCGGATTAGCTGTCGAGGGCAAGCCGAATGCTTCCGGACTATTCCAACGGACTCGGCGGCCCTGGGAGGTGTTCACGACGGAGAAGGGGACCTCTCGAAAGGCCCCGTCGGGCGAGGGGGCCACTAACCTTGGGGAAAGCCGCTGTGTCTTGTCGCGGGCAGTTGCTGATCGGGACCAGAAGTTGTGACGTCTAAAACGAAAACCGTCGACCGCATGTTCGAGCAGTAAGGCCCCACGTCCAACATGGCCTCCTGAACTCCTGATTCCGCCAGTTGAGGCGGGCTGCTCCTTGAGCGAAAGTTGGTGGAGTAGTACTGGCGGCGCTGGGGGTTCCCATGTCAGGCGAGCCGCCGAAGGTTGACAGCAGTGATGGAGGTGGTAATCGTGGGCGCCAGGGGTTCATGCCAGACATTACAGTCAGTGTGGCGATTATGGCAACTCTTTCTGCTTCGAGACCAGGCGGTGTTGGTCGAGTGTATGACTCCAGACCTGATCGATGATCACCTTCAGGCTATGGCTGTGGGCTTCATCGAGGAGCGCCGAACATTTCAGAGTTCCAAGGAGGATGACCTGGCATAGTCACTGAACGTCATAGCAAGTCCTTCTCGGCGAAGTGACGCGGACACCATCGCATCGACGCAAGGAAGGAATAGGGAAGGAGTTTTGGATATGCTCTAGGTCGCCAACCCGTTGCCGCTGCGTGTCATGAAACTTACGGCGGATAGTCTGGTAGTCACCGCGGAACGCCACCACTGCTGTTGAGGGCTCTCGCTCCATCACAAGGGCTCGTAGGGGGAATCGCGAACCCCGCCAAAAATGATCTCGCGAAGGCGTTCAAGCCGGGGATGTCACCAAGGAGGGTTTCAGGGGGAATCGACCTGCCATGCCGTAGAGGGATGGAAGTCGGGCGCCAGCGCCCACTGGTATTGACAAAGGCAGAACACACTGCGTTCCCCGGAGTCGGCGCGCAGGAGGCAGCAGGGTCCCGTCTCCGAACGGTGATTGCTTCGCTGTGCAGGGCGTGGCGTGTCGGGCGCCAGTGCAGCAAGGCCGCGCAGTGTTGAGCAGGGAGTGTGATCGTTTTCGTCTGGGATGGTCCACGGCCATGAGCTCGTGTTGCCGCGTGGAGATCGGCATCCAGGGCTGCCGCCAGTGGGGAAACCCTGCTGGGGAGCCTGGACACCCCAGGGCGTCGGTTTGCGGGAGCCGTCACGACAGGCAGACCGATTAGAGCGCCTTGACGCCGAACGAGTCCCGGATCCGGTCTCAGGGAGGATGTCGGGGGCTCGGGGCGGGATCCGGAGCTTCGGGCAACCCAGTCATCGCCCTGGATAGAGCGAGCGGGCTCCGGGAGACCAGGTCAGCAGAGCCGCCATATGTTATTCGCGACTTCGGAGAGGGTCGGCCGTGCTGATCGGTGCCTAGTCCAGCCGCGAGCGGAACCGGCCATGTCGTGATTTCCACGATCCGCAACTCCCTGGTCGGGAAAGTGCTGAGGTGCGTCAATCACCTCTCGGAGCATCGTCATCGCGGGGGCAGTCTGCAGCGAGAGGCTGTTGTAGGCGAGTGCAGACGGTTGTCACCCTGTAATAGCACAGAAAGAGAGTTGAATCCTCAGGCGAGAGTCGCCTAGCCAGGTCACGAACGGTTGGATTACTTCTCACAGTGCCCGGATGGCAGCAGCGCTCGAACACTCAGGGCGCAGAATGTTCACAAACTGCTGGCGGACCATCGGATTATCGTCGGCGAGATTCCGTCAGGGAAAGTCCCATTCCGGGTGTTGCGCTCCGGTTATCGCGAAGAGAGGGCCTCAACGAAGAAGTTCACGGGCGTGCGATGACGGAACCATGACGCTTGTCCGCAGAAGCAGGGACCAGATCGGAGCACTGCTCCAGCACCTGCGGGTTATGCAGTTGAGTTCTTGGCTGCAGGGGGCAGAAGGTTGGCGAAGGTGACTGGCGGCGCCCCAGATGCCTTGCCAGCGCTGGCGTCAGAGCCGAAAGCAGTTGTTTGGCGGGGGGGCATCGTCGCGTGGGTCATGCCGACATACCAGTTGATTTGGGGTGGTCGGTGGGGCGTCTCCAACAAACATGGGTGCAGCGGGGAGGTGGTGATTTCCAGACATGATCACTCAACCTTGGAGACCCATCAGCGTGGGAAATGGTAGGAGTTCCTCGATCGTTCATCCCCGAATTAGGGGGTTCGATGTCGAGCAGTCCGTGATGTGTCATAGTACCCAAATCTTCATGGAGTGACTGGTAAAAATCAGCAGATGGCATCTACCCCGAGGGAGGGAAACATATCAAGTTTCGACGGATGATGTCCCTGCTGATCACCAATACCGTGCCCTGGTTATCAGGCAACTCCAGGGAAGGATCTGGTAGATCATGCAATCCTTCACAGGGGCGACCGGGCGAAGGTACCAGTCGCACCCAGGGAAGCCGTGGGTGCGTTGGTTTTTGGGGCGGGTTGAATGCCACACCTTGGCTCATCGGCGCTTACAATTCGTTGGATTTGCTTAGAGAGGCTTACTCGCCTCGTTGCAAGTTCTGAGCAAAGATTTTTAACCATAGCATCTTATCGCTGTACAGCCCCGCCTGCAGGGTGCTAGAAAGGCACGTTGCACCCACGTTGAGTCTCAGGTGCTGGACAATAAGTAGAGAACAAGCGTTGCTTCTGCGAGGCCAGGCGTAAGGCGGATGCGGGCTTGAAGGAGCTCAGGTGTTAGCTGTTGGATAGCTGTTCTGACTCTGCCGTCGAATTCCAGGTGAACTCAGGGACACCCGCATCGCCACAAGCGTGGGCGTACGCAATTACTTCGAAATCGGCGCAATTAGATGATTTCGCTGGCATTCTATGATAATCTGTGGTTGGCGTCCAATTCGTCCTTGGGATTGAAACTCCAGGTGGCAAACAAAGGCAGGTGAAAGGACCACTGGCGATGACGAATCTATCAAGAAAGGTAAGTTTCGAGGTGATCATCGAGAACGGCTGTGAGAATTGAACATACACGTAGGGGCGCTCGAACTGTCTTTTCGGTTCTGGTGGTTGCGTCTGGGAGCGAGTTGCTGGCGGGAGGAAGGCGGCAGGAGATGTCTGATCACATCCAGCGCTGGCAGTCAGACAAGGGGCACAGCGTTATGGAATATTGCACGGTCACGTTGCCTGCCCGACGTGAAGGACCATCCGCGCGGCGATCGCACTTGCAGATAGGCATGGGCGCGGCTTGACGGGCGCCGGCAGGATCCATCCCGCGCCAAACTGCTCGGCACGGCGTGAGAGGCGTGCAAGCCTGTGCCGTGGGTAGGGTGGTCTACCTGACGTGGCCGGCCGTCAGGCGCAGAACTCAGTGCTGTTGTGACGAGAAGATACTTACACATCTCGGGCGCCCATCAGCGATGACACCCTATTTCAAGCAGACCGCGGGCGCGCGCGGAGCCGACAGGGCCTTCGCCGTGTGAACATCGCGAACCTGTTGTGGCCAGCCGGACGTTTCAGCAGAACCGCCGCTGTCGGCGGTTGGGGTGAGGGAGATTGACGCCATTGGGCAACAGGCGCGCTGGTTAGCAGGAGGAAAAGCATTCGCTGACAAACAAAGCATCCCTGACTTCGCCACCATACCGGATCCGAGCACGATCGGCAGCGAAACGGCCGAGGTCTTGCCGGTTATCGATTCGCGGCGGTGGTCGGCCAGCATGGCGATTTTGACGGCCCGGACATCAAGATCAGCGAAATTTACTGCCGCAATCTTGTGCCGGATCATCGCGGGGGCTGGCAGGTTCAACAAGCCGTCACGGCGAGGGTGTTCTGCGCGTCAGGGCCGTTGGACGACGCTGGCGCCGTTTTAAAACCCATGCCGGAAACGTTTTGAGTCGGGCTTGTGGGTCGGCGCTGCGCGGCCCTGTTCAGAGCGGCGATGGTACTCGGCCAATCGGGCGCCATCGCGTTTTTCTTGTTTTGTAACCTCTGTGCCAGCGGGCCACAGAGGTGAGCGTGTGGATCACTCGTTTCGTCCGCTGTCGCTAGCGCCAGCGGGGTTCAGCGGATCTGCTTTTTACCCATTTGACTTTCACTCATAACGTGGTCTTGAGGTCCAGAGAGGGCGGTGTAGCATTGCCCACGCAGGTTGGGTTGAAGCTGTTTTGGCCGGTGTGCCAAGCTTGGCGTTTGAGATGGCTTTGCCCACGCCCAAACAAGGGTGGCGCCTTGCTTCCAGCAGCGCGCTCATAGAAGCCCGTTTGTAATTTCAAGCCCGTTCCAGCTGCCATTTGCTTCTTGGTGCTGGCGGTAGCCGGCGGGCTGCGTCCAGATCAGGACTTGGAAACTCTTCCAGGCTCCTTTGACTTTGGTCGAGCTAGATTCGAGGTTCCGGGTTAGCGCGCCGACTTGTCGAGCAAACAAATGCCAATTAAATTTAATAGCGGAAGGGAAGGGGAACGCATCGATGCAATGGCTCGCCTTCGCCGTATTTCTGCAGCGGCGCAGATTGACGCCGGCTTTCCCATTCACCACTTGCCCTTGAAGAATACCGGCAGGCCTCCTCAGGACGGATCCAGAATCAGATCGGATTGCGTTTGATGTTCTCACGGCCCACGGAAAATAAAGGTCTTGGGCGGTCTGGATTCGGCCCATTGGCAGGTTTCGCTCCATCTCCCGCTCTCACTTTCCCGGGTTGCATTAAGGAGGGGGAAATTGTCAGGTGGAGGGCGGCCCGGGGCCATTTTGACCGGAAGACCACCTTGCAAAACCGCCCCCTTTTTTCCCGGTTTTTTCTGCTTTTTTCTCTTTTTATTGTTTG
>Ga0163217_1070695_pt1 | contig 14333 bp, 12 predicted proteins | sample SynspAceP_FD_185933 | JGI IMG/M metagenome (GOLD analysis project Ga0163217, IMG submission 185933) | Saline lake microbial communities from Ace Lake in Antarctica - Synechococcus sp. Ace-P (PacBio error correction) | ecosystem: Environmental > Aquatic > Non-marine Saline and Alkaline > Saline ... | reverse complement strand
TACTGGTCTAGATTAGTCTGCGTGTTGGGGCCTGCTAGTGCGGGTTGGGTGCTGTCTGGGGCAGCCGTGCAGAACCACCTGAGCCGGCCCTGTTACTCGCCAACTGCTTGCACGCCGCTACCGTCGGCTGCTTTATTCGGTCTAAGAATAGTCAAGCTCGCGATTCATGTTTTATTACTGACGCAGCCATCAGCGAACGGACTTTAGAAAGGAAGAGCCGGTCGCTCGGGACCAGGCGCTCTATCCCACCGCTGTCAGCATGGGCGTGCATTGGGGGCGCTGCGTTGCGGGATTCAGCTGGACTAGTCTGGCCCGTTTCTGGACTTTTGCTTTTGGGCGGCTACGGCATTTGTCGCTGTACAGGGCCTGGGAGTATCGCGCGATTGGCCTCTACCTTCGGGGTACTGCCGAGGCGCACTTCAGTCAGACTTAAAGCTGACTGTCCAGTGCCAGGGGGTAGGCCTTATACTGCGTAACACATTCGTTCCAACAGGCTGAGGCCAAGAATGACTCCTTGCCGTTTACGACACGAGCAGCTTGAGCTGCCGGCAAGGTGCGACTCACCTGAGAGGACATTGATCCATTGCTATGTCCGATATTGTGGTCGGCTGGAAAAAGCCTCGAGCACTTTGCCCGGTTAATGCTATTCCCGCCAGTTCCCACTGAGTCAGTCATATATCCTTGAGGCAGCCTAGTTATGCGAGCGCCTATGGCCGCGCAGATATGACAGTACAAACGAGGTTATAGGAAGCATTGTTATTGCCGTGCAGCGGTGACGCCGCCGGCGGTCACCGAATTACGTCTCCATCCGAGCACAACGCGTGCGACAGTGGCGAGCAGAGTTCTTGGCGCCGTTGGCCTTTGCTTCCTGGTCAAGGGTCGTCAGGGGATACATTTATTAGTCAGTGCATCCATACTATGGAACGCCTTGCTACCATATTGTACCTTGGTCACTTGAGTCGGCCGACCGTCGGTCGACGTGTGCTTGTGCCCGAAGCATTCATGGCGCACTGGTTTGTTGGCCTCAGTGCAGGAACACCCAAGTGAATACTGAATAGTTGCAATAGCGCCGAACGCAGCGGAGGTGCATACTGAAACGGAGCGACGGTAGAGAAATGAAATATCGCGCAAGCAGCAGGCAGTTATCAGGCTGCTTGAATTGTTTTAAGACGTGTTCTGCTGCGTATGCGGCGCCATATGTGTCCCCGGCGTCATACCTGGCTCCTTGTGAAAAGGCAGTTGATCTGCATCAATTAACGTCGGAACGGTCTTTCTGGGTCTATCATTCTGATTGGACATGCTGGGCGAACTTATCCAAAACTCATCGCCCTTCAGCCCCGAGTATGCCTAGTAACATGGCCAAGGTGCTTGGCGCGGTGGTATGGTGCTGCTGCTGCACGTGTGTCCTGCGTCCTGCTCCATCTGGTTCTTTATGCGCACCTCTCGGTAAGGCCGGATGATGTTAGACCTAAAGTGTGCCATTGAAAAAGCCCGTGGTATATAGCCCTGAGTTTACCGGTTGCCGCAGAATTTTCCGGACATTCGGCAAAGCAGGTTGTGTTCGCAGCCAAGCTGCTGCGGTTGATCCCGGCTCTGGTCGGCGAGAGCGTTGGGAGAATTGGGTTGACTACACTACACAGTATCTCACGACGAGCCCTCGCAGGCCAGGGCCGCCAGGCCGAAGAGCTTGCTCGGCACTGGGACTGGATTGTAGACATCGTCAAAATGAACATGACTTATACCAATGCGGGAGGCTCAGCGTCAGTGGCCGTTGCAATCGAGACCGTATCGAGAACGATTTTCTGTGTGCAGCTCGTACGGTGTCTGGTCACAAATGCTTGAGATATCGCTTGATTAACCTGAAACAGATCCGACAAACCGGTAGCGAGCAACTCAGCCGTTGCACAGCACATAGGAAACGCCAAAGGCCACTCATTATGCACCAATCTAATCTCTTTGTCTTCCGTTATCTTGGTAGCTCCATTACTACAGGTTTCCTGTGCGTGGGGAGACCAGAGATGGGGCGATCGGCATATCGCCTCTACTCGATGCTCCTGCAATCCGAGCCCATACGAGGCCGTACGCGCCATTAAAGGTTTTGGCCTTGGTGGCGCTGACCCACGCTTTGGCTGCGAGTCTCGGGCCACCATTCGAGTCAATGCGGTCAGTCCCGCTGGATAGATAGTGCGTGAAAATGCCCAGCAAACAAAGCGATCGCTGCGGGCAGTGGGAATCACCAGCCAGCACCGCGGGGCCGATGTGGGCCAGCGCGCGATATACGGGCGCTCCTTGGTGGTCATGTTTTTTTGGTCCGGCCGGCAGCTTTGTTTACGGGGCAAATCTTGTAGCAGATGGCGCATGCCGCGGCAGATGCATCTACGTAAGAATTAGACGCTTCATCGCCTTGTGGGTCTAATGCCCTGTCTATCTTCCTTATTGCCTTGGCCAGTTAATGCGCTGCTGACGAGCTCGGGTGCCGCCCTGGCTGCGAGTCCACTATCGGACTGATGTTGCAGCGGGGGGCGGGCGATGCATGAGTCTGCCCATGCCTCGCGCCGGGATTGGCGATCCAGCAGGTTTCGACTGGGTACTTGCGCTGACCCAGCGCAAACCTGAAACGATCTGGGGCTGTGAGGGGCTCGAAGTGGGGTGATGCGTTGCGCGCTTCAGGTCTGGCGGCCGCACTGTGGTATTACCAGCCGGCTGGTGCCGAGCCAGGAGACTGCTGAGGGTTTCGTGGGGATGAGGACTGCAGCCCACCTAGACGGAACTGGGACTCTTATATTTCCATGCGAGATGATAAAGGAAATCCTACAGATTGGAAATCAGAAACATAAATATATTAAGTATCACAGGTAATATAACAGCTCATAAATGAAAAACGGTCCGCATGTTTGGCTTTACGCGCGTATTATCGCCGATTTGCTCAAAAGGGCGAGCCGTAAATTATAAATCATCATGGATCATGTCATCAGTCAATATTCACCGAGTTGACCGGCAGTTTCCCGCCTCCGGCGGAAGCTTTCGTACTGGCGCTGCCGCTAGGCAAACGCCGCGTCAAAATTGCTTGGCCCGGATACGGGGTAGCAACCGACGAGTAAAACTGATTCTTATTTTAGGCAAGCACGCAGGCTTTATCCTTCCACGAAGAGTTTCAATATTTAAAAAATAAACAAGTCAAGCTCTGGTCTCTTTCATCTGTTTTGTAGCCTCTCTCTGGTCGCCCCGTGGCTTGGGCTTCCTGGAATATCTCCACAGATCTAATCCAGAAAAATATCGAATGCAGAAAGTCCAGTTTGAGCTATGCTCGACGAGACTGCGCAGCCGCATGAAGCGGGTCCTGTCTCCAATCGTAAGGTCGGGCTGACTCCATATTTGCGAAAAGGAGAAACAGCTATAGCACAGACCGCGCTCAGGGTCAGTTCAGGCGGCCCTCGTTACGGAAAGGGCTAGCGGGTCACCGTTTGGCGGGGATAATAAATCCGTTTGTTCAACGAATCTCCTCCACCGTAATTAATTATCATCGGTTTTGGGCAGCGTTGGCTTCTCGGTTGATCAAGGTCCTGATATCACCAACAGTGTCTTGTGAAAACTGATAGACGAGTCAGCGCATGGGTAGGAGAGATGACTACTTGTCTTGGTCGTACTGCTCATAGGTTTCCGGCGTCCTGAATCAATGCTTGAATAAAGCGCCAGGCCCGTACTATGTGTGGATCCTGAGACATGATTTGTAATTGCTGTACCGAATAACAAGATAACAAAAGAAAATTATTCCGAAAATGACAAGCACCCAGTTAACTGAAATATGATGCCGGCTGGGTTTCCGCGATACATGTCATGACATATCATTGATTCGCGCTCGGGCATACGAATATGTCTGTGCATAATCATGCGTTCTGCCTCAAGGTCTACTCGGAAGCCCGACAAGCACCTTATGATTGCGTCTGCCGAATACGTCCAGAGAGTAGTCCTCGTTTGTTAGAGTAACTCAATAAAATTTTGAGCTTATTTTAATATCCGAATTCAACTGCCATTTTCACTAAATAGCATAGTGTGTGGTAGCTGGCATACTGCTAGGCGTCGTGCTGCCTCATAGTCGCGCAATCGAACCTTCCTACCTTCCAGGTTTTACCCCGTCATATTGTGTATGAAAATGGTTAGTTCTTGAAGCGCGACAACGCTCTATCGTCTCGTATGGTTCTGAAACTGAAAAGGGTTGTTCAGTCTCAGGTGTATTGGAACCACTCCTGGAGATTCCAGTTTACTGGCAGTGTCGTATACTACCGTTGCTCCCATGAGTAGGAAATTTCCAGTTATCTACGGTTCCGGGTGTGTTTTTTTTTGTCTTTTTGTATATTTTTTGCGCCCACAGTTTACCTCACAATCTCACGTTCATAGCACACGGGTTAATCTCGAATTAGATTCGATTAGTTTTGATAAATATGCACATGTGCCAACCAACCGGAAAAACCGATAATGATAGTAGTACAGCATCACGTCGACCGTTGGAAGTGTTCTTTTGTGCTACTAGCTTCACCACGTCCCAATGCAAAACTCTGACTCTTGCTTGGCCCAAGGCAGCCTGTCCAGTGGTCCAATCTGACCGCCAGCACGTCAGCATGCAGCAGTCAGGCTCAATGAGAGCAGCGGTTCTCTCTATGCAGTTGTACGGTCGTTCATGACTGCGCCTGGTCAAACACTGCGCTAGCAGTGTGTTTAAGCTGCTGCCATGTTTCAGCCAGTGACCTTTAACAGGCCACGGGGGTCGAAGCCCTTGGCTTTGAACAAGCGCGTTAGGCCTTGAACAGGGCCTGGCGCGTGTTGGCATTTAAAGAGCCACGCGGCATCAAGGCAGACGTCCTGGCGTCCATCTGCAAAATTGCGGGCTTTAAGACTCACCTTGTAGTAATCTGGAGTATTACCTGCAGTCGCGGCGCTAATGGTTAAATCGGTGGAAATGCGGGCCACAGTACCGCCACAGCCGGACCATCTGGATGCCAAAGTACAACTCGAGGTAGTGTGTTGCTGAACACCAGCGACTCATCGGGCAGAAATTGTGCGTCAATGTCGAGTTTTAGAGTATGTCTGGGTCCATACCTACTTGAAGTAATGTAGGGCGAGCCAGCCTATTGTCACGACATTGGAAAAAATGCTTGACCTTTGCGAGGTACTACGCAGAGCTGTAGGTTCGTTCGCGCTCCCTGGAGAGCTTTCATACGCCCATGGTGCGGGCACCATCTGCATTTGCAGCCCCCGGATGTATGGTATCGCTGTATTGACAGCTGATATTTTGCGAGGCCCCAATGGCATCCGGTCACACGCAGCAGCACTTTTGTGAAATGTACTCATGCGAAGGTGCTATTTACCGCAGCTGCAGATAAGGCTGGTAATGTGCACAATACCGAGGCGATTTCGCCAGCGCGGTAGAGCGGATTGGGAGTTGGTTGCCTCCTCGCGTTTACGGCTTGGTGAAGGTTCACGCGGGGCAGCCTCGGACCCCTGTCCAGTACCGGCAAACGGTGATTTTCGCCGAAGGTTCTATTTGCCTGCACCGCAGCAATATTTCCGCACGGCCGGGCTGCCAGACCTGGCTTGACGCTGTGCGCGATCGTATGACGCTGATGCGCAAGAGCGGACTAGGTCAACTGAAAAAAGAGCGCGCATAAAAAAGGCTGACGGACTGCGCAGTCGTTCAGGCTGTTCTTCCAGGCTTACTTAGATCGCTATTGTACTTCCTGGGCGAGATTACTCTTGAGAAAGAACAGGTTGGCCGTCCTGCAGCGGTGGGGAATGCGGTTGCCTGGGTGTGCGTGGGCACCACTTATGCGCACGCTAACCGGCTTCCTCACGATGGTGTAATCGACCCTTTGATAAGCACGACTTTGTCGTTGCTGATCATAAACGTCTCGCAACGGGTTCAGTCTGGTGTAGGTTGCTGTTGTCTGCATGCGTTCCTGAGTCTGTACCGCATAACCGCGGCCCCGCTTTGCACCGCAACGTGGAATCTTCTTGCCGCTTACCGCACTCACCTGTGCCGAGCAGGCCACCACCACAGCGCCGGCTACTTGAGGCCTAGAACCTGGTGTTGATCCTGAACAGGCTTTTCTGCGGTTAACAGCCACTTCCTGGCAAACCTTGCCTGGGCGATTTTTCTCGGTTTCCTTAACCCGTGGGACTCTCTTTCTATCGTTGACCACTGAGCGTGAGTTCGTAGGTTGCGTTTATCGGATAAGGGCAGTGCTTCTCCTAACCCGAGCAATGCACCCTGCCGCAAGCGCTGGTAACGGAGCCACAACAGACGCACCAGATTGTGATGCTCAACGGTCAGGGCATTGAACATGGTCTCACTCATAGATCACACTCCAGACAATTGAAATAGTCTGCATCTTTGAAGTTTTCGAGTAGTAATTCCTTTAGAGAAGACTGTTTAAGCACTTTTAGCAAATAGGTTCAGACCCTGAAGCTATGGTAACTTGATCGCTGAGACGCAAGTTCTTCAAATTTTAAGCGATGGCATTCCCATGAGCGGCCTCCCGGTAATCGGCCCAGTAGGTAGTGTGTACCATCAAGAGTTATGCTTTATTTCTGAGCGTCTAAGTGCCTCCCGCGGGCCGGCTGAGGGAGTTTCAAAGCACTGCGACGGCGCCATCGCACTTCGGCGCTCACCCATGTATCTCTCGCATCGAAAGTTCTCCTGCCTCCGTGTTACTCTGGTTGTTGCGCCCACATGTATAGACAGAAGGGTATCCCTGTATAACAGGTGTTGGCAGTGAACTGTGAGTTTGTATGTAAACTCGCGAGCTCTCCTGCGTGCTCAACCGCCATTCTGGTCAGCAATACAAAACTCCAGGTCCCGAAGGTTGCGATGCGCAGTGGGCGCAATGGTAGCGCGGCTACAAATTACTTCGAGCGTCAGTTGACTGCATCACTGCCTCGCGCAGTTCAGCGACACTGAAAGATTGATCAATCTTCAAGCAGATCCAGCCGTGAGTAAGGCGCTTGAGATTAGCCGTCAACGACGCAGTATCCAGTGCGAAAATGCAATCGGATCGCAAAGCTACGCCGATATCCCGGTAGTGTCCTGCCAACTCGCTGCAATATGTACGGATAAATGTTTACTGGTTTTGGGATAACATATTTCAGGTGTGAATTTCCAGCTTCAGGCAGCGGCGGGGACCTTGCGGTAGCGAATGGGCGTGCCGGAGCTTGTTCGAACAAAGTTCCCGGCTGGCAGGCATTGTCTGGGGCTGATGTTCACGCTCAGGCTTGCAATCCTCCGCGTCACTTGATTCGACTTCCGTTGCTCGCGCTAGCGAGACCCGCATTCAGAGACAATTTGAACTGGCAGAGCCCTTGCCAAGGCACCAAGGTTAGCTCATCCTTCTTATACGAAATAATCAATCCATCGCTTCCTTCCAGCACATGAATGAACCGCAGGGCCGGTCAGACCTTTGCTCTTGGTGCATTCCAGCCGGAGTATGTCAGCTGCCTCTGCTGTCTTGTTATGCGTTTGCTTCATCAAGGGCGTCAAAACTTGATTAACGTGTGTGATTTTAAGCAAAAACCAGCACGAATTCGACATATTTGCTGACAGGTCCACGCGGGGCATTTCGGTTTCGACTGAAAGGCGCTCGCTGGCTTGCGACCTGCATGGCCCATGTTCGAAAAATACTGCTATAGATTTTATGCCGTCGAGTTTGCTGCCAGCTTTTCTGCATTGACACTTGTGGTAGAGCCGCTTAGTCTGCACGCGTTGAGCAGTCATCGAGTAAGGTTTTTTTACGCGGTTGCTCTGGAGTTAATCGTCGATCCGATACTGTCAGCTCAGTACTTAACCTGCTCGTCTCCCTAAAGGCATCGCGTGAGAGAGAGAGAGATTCGGAGCAAATCAGCGAGCAATTCACCGAGCAGCATGTTCTTTGAACTCCTGCGACAGCGCTTGCTATGGTTGTCGTCCCCATGCTCCCTGCCAATTCGCACAAGAGCAGTACCAGACAAATCATCGCGCTGCCTGGCACGGCTATCTACATTTCCGTACCTGGCCTAGCAAGCGCCGGGTGACCTCCGTACCGCGTCGCCGCAAGAGTGACCTAGGACCTAAGGGAGGATCGGTTCGATGCTTTCCAACAAATGGTCAAGAATCGAAAAACTAAGCAGAGCGTCTGCTTTGCCTTGGCCGCTCACAGCTGCCGTTCTGGATAAGACGATCGGTTAGTAGCAGCTCGATATTCAGGGCACGCTCGGTGAGCGCGTGCCTGTATATGCCAGAGTGCTTGACCGCGCTTCAACAGTTTTTGCTCAATTGGTGAATGTTCTCCGGGCGGTCAGATAGCATGCCACTCGACATTTTTCGATGAGCATCACGGCTCTATCGAGACCGTATACGCAGGCAACATCTTATGGCCAAGCTATGCGCGAAGTTACACGCCAGTATGTCCCTTTTGCGGATCCGGCCATTTGGAGCAGCTTGCCTGCTTCAGTTCGACCAATAATGGTCGCGCCTACCTGAATAGTCGCCCAGATATTCATTCTCCCGGGCCGTTTTGCCAATCGCTTCGGCGGCCAAAGCGAAGAGTATAATATCGTGGTCTCAGCCTTCATTGAATTTCAAGGGCCTGCCGGTGGCTTTTCGCTGATGCTGATGGAATCGGGGCTGGCCTTGAACGCGGCGCCGCGGAATTTGTCTTCGGAAGCCACGCAGTCTGCTTCGGCTTTGCTTTGCGGTCAGGAACCAGAGATTAAATGTCGTTTCGCAATCTAACGTGTTGCGCTGACACATTTGCCGTGGTTTAGATCGTATAGTGATTATAATCAAACAGAGCCGTGGAGATACTTCCCTGCATGAGTAAGGCAGGACGGACACCTCTAGAGGCGGGTGAGAAAGTCGCATTCACTGCTATCATCCACAGGCCCTTCTACGCCGCGTCTATCTTGACCAGACGCAGGTATCGAACCTGGCGTGCGAACGATGCATTTTTCGAACTATTGCGTCGACCACTCCACTAACCTCGAGGGCCGTCTACTGCCTGATAATTGTCTGTGTGCTGTAGCCGAAAACTCGGCTGAAAGCTCTGATTGATTCGATGACCCAACTGCGTCGTGGCCATTGACCAGCAAGGTAGGGGCGGGTGAGCTCTGAAACAGCGCAGAGACACTTTGCTTCGGCTGCGCCAGCGCCGTTCGCTGTTGCGCCGTTCGGTGATGTCTTTCCCACCGTGCCGACCATTCGTTGGATACTGCCGTCAGAGGCGCGGTGCAGGGAGGCGGTCACTTCCAGCCAACGTAGCCTGCCTTTGTCGCGCAGGCAAACGTAAGCCAGCCGGTTAATGGATTGCGCCCGCGGCAGATGAACGAAGCTGTGGCCCGCAGCTCGCTCCGGTGCTGACCGGTATATCCTGTTATTGAACTCGTTTCAACATGGCCGTTCCATTCCGCCAAAGGCCGGCCATGCCAGCGAGCTGCCGTGCGAACAGATGCAACACCCCATTGCTCGATTGCCAATCCCAGATACCCAATCTGCGCCGGCTTCGAGTTGCCCATGTTCGAGCGTTGTTGACTCTCCTGCAGGGCACTGTCATGCACTTCTGCTTGGGTATGTCATGCGCCGTCATGCCCAGGCACTCATGCCCGGCACCATGACGCTTCGGCATTTTTAAAGGGCGTATATCGCTGTGGGTAACGGACCATCGCGATGCAGAATTACGCGTTTCATCGGGTCGCGAAATGCCGTCGCAGCCTGGCCCGCCGTGCAATACAGCATCGCCATGGACGGGGCTATCTCTTACTGTTTTTAGACACCTAGGCCCGGGCAAGGAATTTGCCCAACAGCTTCACTACTTCTAATCCGCTGAGAGTCGGGGAAACTGCGTCGGTGGATGGCTTCCAGCCACACAGTTCGTCGTTTGACGATCCAGAACCCAGGTATCGCTTTCATAGGCTCGCGTTGATGCCTTGTGATACCTCTCCTGGCGAGAGCTTGAGCTTCGCGTTCGGTGCGCAGTAGTGCGCGCAGGTGATATCAGTGGGCCATGGACAAGCCGGCACTCGGATACCATGATAACGATGCTTCCATCGAAATAAGCAGTGTTTTCACGTTCGCCATACGGCAACGGCAAGCACGCCTTCGAATTCCGACAATGCGCGCCGTAGCTCGCTAGTTGATCAAGTGAGCTGCAGACGCTGTTTCCTGCTTGCCAAAAAGGGAATTCAAGTAAAGACGGCTGACCGATAATGTTCTCGGAAGTGGGCCAGCCGAACAGAGTCGTTCATAAATGCCCAGGGTTGACTTCGATCACCCGGCGTGGTAGATTACTCGGACCAGCATGCTGGCGCGATGGGCAGACGGTAACAGAAGTTTGAAGGCCGCTTCCCGTCGGTTCCAGGGTCCCTGAATAGATAGTCGCGCCTGGTAAATTTGCCGCACTGAGTCCTTTCCTTATAGCTGTGGGCCATTTATAAAAATTAATTACTAGAAACGCATGAGCGAGCCCCAGCAATCATCTTGAAATAGACCTAGAAGACCGTGCAACAAGGGGGCGAATTACATTTGTTGACGATCCAGTTCTTCGTATCAAGGCGCGCGGCCGCATTCGACCAAAGTCCGGCCGCTATGCACAGATAACCCCGAAAGTTGGCCGCTTGCAAGGCTACCCCCGGCAACTCATACGGTCACCTGTGGTCCAGCATGGTCGCCTGCGGCAGCACGACAGCTAGCTCGATCGACACCATCCATCTGATTGGTATTCCAGATAGAATTATGTTGCTCATGCTTATCTGCCGGGATGGTATAACGCCGTCGCTCCTGAACAATTGGACTCACGGACTTGTGAGTGAAAGGTATTGGCCCCGGAGATATGACTGCGCAGAGGTACCGCCCGAGCCAAGTTCAGCCAAGTTCTGACGTTGGCAGCGGCGTGCTATGATGCTCGGGGGTACGACAAAATCCAGAGGGTCATTCCAGATGAGGCGCCCTAAATAGGGCGGCTCAATCGCGGGCGCCAGCGTATAACTTCCGCACAGGCTCAGATCCTCGCCTGCTGACCTTGTCATAGGCGACTTCAGGGAATCGAGGAAAGTCGATATCAGGCGACTTCCGGGGTAATCCAGGGTTAAGGTCCCGACGAATTAGCTGCGTCATGTAAAGCCCGGTGCAAAGCCGATTATGATGGCTGGTCGCGAGGCTAAGTCGTGTCTCCTTCACACCGCGCGGTGGAGTACAGGTTGCTTAGCGCCCCATATGGGTGGTTCGCGCAAGGCGCTGATGATCTGCTCCGCACCGCGGCTTGAAGCGCGCGGCCCGACTATCGAGTAGCGTTCAACATGCCGGCCAATACGATCAAAGAGTCTGGCGCTTAGTTGCTGTGTCGCAGACCGTTTGCGATCCGCTTGCTGATCGCCGGCTGGTGTCAAATGGGCAACTGCGTCCGCCGCACAGAAAAAAGGATGGTGTGCTCTGGCATACCGCGAGAGGCAGAGATGTTGGCGAGTAGCGCATTGGCATGTATTCCAGATGGCTATGCAATACATGTAATATGAATTTGTGTTATCCGTTTGCAGCTTTTATTGCTCACCAGGTGAACTACACTGAACAGCGCTCGGTTGGGCGGCCAAAGTGAGCTGAACGCCGCCGGAGCAGCGAGCCTGGTTGCAGGAGTTACACATGTCCGCCAAAACCCTTTACGACAAGCTTTGGATAATCACTCTGTCAAGCAGCGCGCGATGGGCTCCGCACTGCTGTTTATATCGATCGTCATTTTTTTGCACGAGGTGACTTCGCCGCAAGGCCTTTGCAAGGTTTGCGTCTGGCCGCCCGCAAGCCCTGGCGGATCGACGCCAAGCCTGGCGACGCCGCGACCATAACGTACCCACACACTAATTCGCGCGGCTGGCGTTTCGGGTATCAGTTGATCTGGATGTTCGAAGTTGCAGGTTCACCACCCTTTTGATGACATACTGTGCGGATTTCGGCTCTGGAAATCAAGTTGACCCGACCGTCGTCAGAGGTACTCGTGCATGTTGGTTTGGGCGGAGCAGGGCGCTACCTTGCGGCATGGCCCGTCGGGTCTGCGGTGGATTCGCATACCGCCACCCACGGCGCTTTTTGCCGCACTGCCCAGCTGACTTCGGGCATCGGTAACCTCGAGCAATCGATCGACAATGTGCTGGCTACCAGTGTCTGTAAGCCAAAGAGATGGAAGAAACATGTGCTGCGTAAGGTATGAAGGTCAGATGCCAGTTGGTGTGACTTTGACGCCTCAAGCACGATCGTTGGCCGTCACTCGGCTAGGTATCTTGGTACTGCCGGTGGTAATGGGCAATGCTATATCGGATTAGTTTCGCTGGCTCGCCATTTCGGATCTGTCGACTGGAGGGGCGCATGACCATCTGCAACATGGCCATCGAGGCGGGGTTGCGCGTGGTGGCGCATGGTGGGCCTTTGCGACGAACAAGGCCATTGCCTATGTGAAGCCGGCCCTAGCCAACCAAGGGCGCGGACTTGGATAGGGCTGTTGCCGCCTGTAAGAGATCTGACCTCCGATGCGGGGTGCGGTATTCGATACCTGTGGTTGAAATGGACCGGCAGCAATCAAGCCGCAGGCGGTTCACTGGGGGATTCGCCAGAAAATGGCTGCTGCGGTGGACGCTCTGGTGCCGGACCCGACTCAGGAGCTCGATGCGGTCAAGCGCCAATGCTTATGAGCGCGCACTGAAATATATGGGGACTCGAGGCCAATCAGCCGATTACCCTCGATCAAGTTGGACCGGGTATTTATCGGCTCCTGTATCCAATCTTCGCGGCACCGAGTGCACAACATAGCTGCCGTACTTGCTCGGTGCTCTCAGGTGGCAAAAGGGCCTCAACGTACTCGCCGAAAGCGGTTCAAAACAGGGCGAATGTGTGGTCCAGGGTTCGGGTTGGTCAAAGAAGGGGGGGGGGGGGGGGGAGGGGGGGTGTCGAAAGGGCCCGGTGGGGGAGCTGGGAAAGGCCTGGACAGATAATTCATCGCTGCAGGCTTTGAGAATTGGCGTAGATCCAGCACTTTGCTACCATGTGCCTGGCCGATCTGAACCCCGGGATCTCGCTGGATATTCCGGCGAAGCATTGCGCTTTCCAATCCAACCGCAAACATATGAAGGCGAAGCTATGTCAGTTATGTTCCCAATGGCGGGTGCGGCACGCATCTGGTCAGCCCCGCCAGCAGGGCAGCGGCGGCGATTGCCGGCCATTTCGTCGATGTTCGTGACCATGCTCAAATTGGTTTGCTTATTTGCCATTTGAGAGGTTCAGCCGCAGGCGAAGCTCTCATAATATCGTGACAACAATAGTGACATGGATCTGCTCTTCCGCCCTTGGGCAATCGGTTAGGCGCAATGGTGCGATATATATCCGGATTCAGACTCGATTCCCAAGCAGTTTCTGCAAGTCGATCCAAACAACCAGTTGCGTAGCGGGTTCGGCGTGAAGAACTGTTCGACGTAGTTGGAGCGGGTATAACCTGATGAAGGTGTGCCCGATCTAGTGATGTTCGCACCGATCCGGTGTGAATCCGGGATTTTGTGCTAATCAGCCCGCTATCACTGGTGCCTAGCGTAACTCTGGCGCCGCAAAAGACTTTGGCTGCGGCTCCAGGCGTGAGCATAGCGCCCTGGGCATTGAAGAATATGGGTTCAGGGCCATTTTAGCCCCGAGCTATGCGGATATTTTCTATAACAACAGACTTAAGAATGGGCTGTTAACCCTTGTTTGTAAGTGAAGAGAGATATCGACGAGTTGTTTGGGCAGGCGGTAAGCAGAAACCCCCGGCTTACGAGCATGACTCGTTTACCTGCAGGGCGCAAACCGTGACGCGGCCAGATGGACAAGCCGTACGCTTTGAAGGTGGATGCGTCACGTCAAGCATGTGCCGCTGCTCAAACGGCTGGATGATATCGGCCTGGACGCTGGAAGACGCGGTATGCGACCGTGCATGTGAGTCGCGTCACAAGCAACAAACCCCTGGCCTGTTTGAGCGCCATAACAGGGCGTCTCTGAATTACGCCGGGCTAACGGTTCTTGATTTGAGGATGTATAGATGAGCATGAAGATTCTGTGTTGCGGACAGATGGTATCCGGCGCCGGAAATTCATGGCCGAGGCGAGTCAAGGTGCGGAGCTGGCCACGACAAGTTCGGGCCTGGGTGCGGAGCTGAGCTACGACGATCTCGGCGGCGGCCGCCTACCGACCGTTATGCAGCCCGCTGGCGGATGAAACCCTGGAGCGTTGCGCGCCAGGCAGATTCGGCCATTCTGCGTCGGCGCAGGTCCAAGCAGGCCCCAAGTGGGCCACTAAGACT
>Ga0163217_1060614_pt1 | contig 14333 bp, 10 predicted proteins | sample SynspAceP_FD_185933 | JGI IMG/M metagenome (GOLD analysis project Ga0163217, IMG submission 185933) | Saline lake microbial communities from Ace Lake in Antarctica - Synechococcus sp. Ace-P (PacBio error correction) | ecosystem: Environmental > Aquatic > Non-marine Saline and Alkaline > Saline ... | reverse complement strand
CCGTATTGGACTAGCAGATATTTGAATATTTTTTCATAATTATATTTTTATTCTAAATGATTTTATTAAGGTAAGGCAATGAGGGATGGTGGAGGCATAGAATCTTTTTTTTTTCGCCGGTCAAGGCATTAAATCAGTGTTTTCTGCTTATTGCCTATAAGTCCCGTTGTTCCAACTTTAATAAATTCAACTACATGCAATGAAATCCAAATGTGACTTTTTTCGCATTCAGTTTTAAATGTTATACCATCATTTTTATGGGGTACTTTCCACATTAACCAGCCTTTTTTGGGCAAATAACCAAATCCAAGTAACCCCAGGTACTTTGGACCTTGCCCCATATAAGATGCCCGCCGAAAAATTCTCTGTATACTTTGGGCTACCGCCTGCTTCCCTTATGCCTTGATCATGTTTTGTGTTAAATGGACCGGTACCGATTTATCCGTCTTACCATGGAAATGCCCAGATTAGCGAATATGGGTCATCCATAGCTGCCAAGCTTGGATTTCTCCTCCTCCGCATATAGGTATGGCCGCAGCAAAATTTTTCGGTTTTACTCCAATAAAAATACCAGGCACCATAGCCTCGGTGGACATTCCTACTACGTAGGCGTCGTTTGTCATCAAATATGGATTCTTTTTTCCAGTTGATCCATGGCCTCGAATACCAGCCAGGAAAACTCCCGGATCATCTGAAATTCTCCGAAAACCGCTGTTTGTAGGGAACTCTGGGCGCGCTAAAAAATATAAAAGCAGGATATTTTTCACGATTCTTCGGCAGTAGACCAATAGTTGCGGCGGTGTTGGTTGGCATCCAATTGGATCAGTTGTCCGTTCCTACACCACCTTCCATTATGTAAGATTGACTACAAGGATACTCCGCATTGACTATCGTAATCTTTGAATAGCAAGCGTCGGGCGTATTCATTTTTGCGTTTACATAAATTTTTGGCTTCAAAATCCCCAACCATTAGTTTGGATCTGGCCTCTTTTCCCTCTCCCAAGCATATTCAGAGGAGGGCACTATTCAAAAAACAATGTTAAAACTGCAAATATGGACACAATGCTAAGTCCAACACGTATACCGGTCAATAAATTGGGGAGGGTCTTGCCTTAGCTCGTTTTTTCAGTATGTCCAATTTTCCTCTTTTAAATTCAATATATAGAAGATCATGTTTGAGATTTAATCAGCACCAATTCCACAGCGAAACTTTGCCTATAATTTAAGCGGAATAGCCGCATTTTTCCAGTATCATTAGCCCACAACTGCTAGTCCTAATAAAAATGAGCTTAAAGGGAACCGATAGCTCCTACCAGAACAACCACCGCTTTATGTCTTGTCTTTGATGTAAAAAACGGCTTACCGAATAAATAATTCCAGTGCATAGGAGTATTACAAATGCCCATTGGAACCAACTTTTGTAAACCGCTTATTCCGATTAGGCCAGGTTACGCCAATAGGGTAAAGGCCAATGAGGTTACGGAAGTGACTTAAAAAAGCAAAGCAATCTTGTAGTTTTATTTCGCAAATACCAAGTAGCAGCAGCATACCCCAGTGGAGGACTATATGAGTAAAAAATAATTCCACGGTTTCATAATAAGGGCTAAATAAATAAACCGATATCCGGCCAGGGCCTCTTACAATAATCTGCGAACTAAAAGAAAGTACGATTAAGAGCCCAAGCAGAAGTTGGCGCGAAACTCATAACATTTTTGGATCAAATTTAACTTTCATTGAACTTAGGTAAAGAATTGATTAAAAGGTGCGTACTACCACACAGGTCCTATTAGTTCCCGGACATTTTACAGGAAAGGGTGACCGCAAGTTCCTAAGATAGTTAATTCTCCGAAATTTCTCCTTTTGGAAAAAACCGGTCAATAATTAAACGCTACACAATGTTCATAAATCTATTACATTATTTTCAAGATCAGCGGCTTCAATCAGTCCGTTTATTTCAATGGGATCAATTAAGCTCCCTCGCCCAAAAGGAAAGTTCCGAAACTCCAATTTGTATGTCCTGCCCAAATATAATTTCGAACTGGTCTGTATTGATAAATCCATCATTATAGGGCTTTGAATAGATCAGTAAAAAATCGTTTTCTTTTATCTACATCCGTCGAGTGGTGGATAAACCAATCCCATGGTGCCATGGCAGCCTCTCTTGTGGACAGGAATCCGTACTTGGATATCCAAATTCCTTAAGGTAAAACTCAACTTTTTTTTAAAGTTTAGCTACTATGGAATTCCCATTCTCGGAATTGAAACTCAGTACCTCAGGGGAATCAAGCCCATATTTTAAAATTCAATTCTGAGCTTTTACCATCTCTGATGTCTTGGTCTGCCTGATATATTTTTTCCAAATAGTCATTCTTTTGGACTAACGTTTTTAATGCAGCTATTTCCTCATTAATTGGAAGGGGGTTTTCGAATCTTGATCTGACAGCCAACCGAGTATAATGCAAAAACCAAGAAGTAAACTTTTATGTGTGAATTATTTTTATTCATAATGCCCTATGGTTCATTTGTGTTGTATTACGGGGCCATTATTACCGTGTCAGTATAAATAAGTTGCGTTATGTAGATATTTTTTTTATTCACCATAAAATTCCGTAATTACTGTAGTAAAATTAGTTTTTGATCGTCCTTGTTTGATGCCGAGTAGTAATTTCTTCAAACAAGGGAATTTGCCAAACTTTCAGCACATATTTATGTTACGGAATTGTTATTGATATTACTCTTACACAATTTATTCAATTCTTCATTGGTAAGTGATAGCCGATGTAGCAATGTCGTCTACATTGTCTTTGATGCCCCACTTTCAATACATATTAATTGCAGTTCCGTCATCAAGATAGATAATTTACGAACTTGCTTAAGAATATCGGCAAATTCCAGCCTCATCTACTTTAAAAGCTTTTTTTACAATTTGGACATATAATTTCGTTCATGTCTGTTGTTTTTTAATGAAACAAACGTTTTGACTAAACTGATTTTAATACATTTAGGTGTTTGTCATGCATTTTGCCATTTTCTCTAATTTTTCCAAAAAGTTTCGAAACTGTTATAAATTTAGATTTAATAACTTTCGATTGGTATTTTTTTTTGTAGTAATAAGTGGAAGTTCTCTTCATGTGTTGATACGATTAATTGTCTGTCCAGATTAACTGGGTAAAGCTTCTAAATAAATCAATGAATGATAATATATTTATACTATCCATGGACTGAATTTGGCAATCATCAATGAAAATTGCATTCTTATAGGTTCTGTTGGTTTGAATTCGGAAGCTTTAAACGGCTTCTTGCTAGGAATATACTTTAAGCTTCAAAAATGTAATTTGGGCAGAACTAAAGTATAATGAAGGAACTGATTTCTTATTTTCGAAATCTGACGTGTAAATCTGAAGCCTTGGATTTTGTCTTTGAAAATCACAATCAATTTCAATTTTATAATTATCAGTACTTTTTAGCCCCCAATAAGTTTCGGAGTGATATTTTAGATTTCAAATAATACCTTTGAGATCAATGAATACAAGAAATGGAAGTTTGGAAGATAAGCTAGAGGATCCTAGCCTCATGGAAGAAATTGGACAGTGGAGACCTGTCGTAAATACAGTGTCAGTACGGGCACCTTTTTAGTGAAGAAGAATATGACACCCCAGGAGAAAGCTGGGCTATAAAAAGTCACCTATGACACTCGCAGCAAAAGTTAAAGCAGGCAGAGGAAGAAAACAGGATACTTCGTAAGTTTGTTAAGTAACAAAGAGATCGACTGGGAAGTTCAACGTGAGCTTTTAAAAAAATTTGGGGGACGTCCGATCAAAAAAGATCTAGTCAACAGTATTTTTAATGAACGACAAAGAATCAGCAAACGAAGATAATGGATTGGTCGCATGGGTCCATAGCATTATTACCGCACACAAGTCTTGGCAAAAAAGGGAACAGGCCCAGTTTCAAATTTCACTTATAATGATCTAGGGGTGGGTAGACAAGCGTGCTTTGTCGAGTCCATCACGGATATTCTAAGTCATGAGTTTATAGACTGTGGCTATCGCTGATGAACCTCGTACCTACAGCGTGATGGTATAGGATTCAACCATAAAAATTCTGTACAGGATTATGAGCGGAGAAGGCCTATTGAAACTAGAAAACGGATAAACAGAAGTGGTCCGGACGGAAGTTTTGAAGTTCAGGAAAGTTAAAATACGGCGAAGCCTTTTGATTGCCTGGAAATGGATTAAAAATGGTCGGTCCCCAGTGCCGGCAAAAAACGCCTATTTGCTATCTAATTATAGATGTCCACAACGCGTAGGATTTACTAAAGACTTATTTTTCTTTTCTTAAAGCAGGCAAGGATAATAGAGTTCTTTCTGAATTTGTTTTTAGATTACAATACCTGAAAGTGTTGTTATCAGAAGCGATAATGGAAGCCAGTTCATTGCTTAGGAATGTTCCGGGGAATATTCTTGGACTGATAGGTGTCCAAACAGGAATTTACGCAGGTGGCCACACCTGAGGAAAACGCGGCATATAGAAAGCTTATCATGGCATCCTGAAGAAAGAAGTCTTTAAAAGAGTGGACTTATAGAAATTTGGGGAAATGGCAGATCTTACAAAGATATGTGATTTTCGTTAACAATACTAGGGCTACATGGTCGTTGCGGACGCATTAACGCCAATTGGAAAAAATGGAACCAGGATAAACACTTTGATTTTAATGAACAAATTAACACCGCATAATTAATCTGTTGAAATTTCGGAAATAACCACTCTTGTTTTATAGGGGTCAAAACATTAGCTCAAAATAGTGAAGTCCATGGTTACCAAACAAAGAAAAACAATTGCTCGAAAATAAATCATTAATCCTAACTCGATATTCCATGTTTAATTATGATCAGTTAAAAGGGATGTTGTTTTTATGGATGAGGATTTTGAAAAAATTGAAGGTTTTAAAGTTAAAAGCATTTCTGACATGGACGTAAATGATTTAAGCTCTATTAGCGCCAAAGTTGGCCAAGGCAGTGGCGTATTATTTTCAAACCAATGAATAAAACGTGACTACACATATATTTTAACCGCTAATCATAATTTTAATGAAGAAAAAAAGATAATGATAGAGGAATAACAGAAATTTTGTTATTAAAAAACGATTGATGGTTTTTTATTCCAAAGCATCACGAAATCGAACCCATTAAAATAGGGACCTTACAAATAATGAAAATTACATTCCTTCATATTGAAGCGATTGCAATTCTAAGGATAGGGACTATATCGAAGTTATGAAAAGCATATTCACAAAACTCCTCTTATACAACACTGAGTGATTCTTTTTGTCTGTGGTTTTCCACTACAATAAGAAAATATAGCGATAGAAAACAAAATTTACAAGTTATGAATACCGAAGATACATGGATGAAAAACTGGCTCTGTTAAAAGGCACAATTACTAGTGAAACAAAGGAACCAATCGGAATAGGCGACTGTCTGGGGGAGGTTATAATGAAGAATGAGCATGACGTAATTTCTTTAATTGGAATTTCAAAGTTGAAGTTTCATTCTCAAGTTCCTAATGGACAAATAGAATTTGTGCCAATTGGTTCTGCGATGATATTATTAATACTCTGAAAATGGAAGGTAGTTAAGCTTTCTGATGCCTCCGTATTATGGGCTTTTACTTATTTTAGTTGATGAGATAATTAAACTTGGGAAGAGGCAATTAATCCTTCTTAGTTGGTAAAATTAAGTCTGCCTTTAATGAGGCAAATAAAATTTTATTGGCTTAACTACCACTATCCAATTTACAAATCTAAATTAGTCCAAAAGTTATTAGTGATTTGAGTTCGGTCCCCTATTCAAAAAAATATGGGTTTATGGTTAGAATTATTTAACTATTTTTAAGTTTTATTGACAATAAGGAAATAAATATTGAAAACGTTGAAGAATTGTTTAAATCATAAAAGATTGGTACATTCTGATACTGAATCTAGTTGGCTTGAAAAAAATAAATTCCAGAAATACTTAGAAATTGTTATGGTTGATATAGAGGAAACGCTAGTCTTATAATAAGCACCAATCATAGCCCATCTACCAACGTAGGTTTAAAAATGATCTGTAATTCCAAATATTTTGCAGTGGACACAGAAGTTTAGGGGTATTTACAAATTGATCAAAGCATAATAGAATCAGGTCACTTAGGAAATAATTCAAAAAGGCCTTTGAAAATGATTGTATATTAGATCCCAATCCTCATTTGATGAAATATCAGAATTAGAAATTCAGATATTAATTGATGAATTAAAAGTTTAAAAATAAAATGAATTTTTCGAAAGTTGAAATTGCAGTGAATTTGACAGATTATATGAAAATTCTACTCATTATATCGTAATTGATGATTCATGGTCTCTATTAATGTAATTCTTTTTTCATTCAAATTTTGGATGACTTGAATAAAAAAATGGAGAAGGTCTCAGTGCGCGTGTCAATGTGCATCAAGGCGATATAGGATAAACCAAAATGGAATTCAAAAAAAAAAAAAAAATTGGGGGGGAAACCCCTGTACATCATATATCATTGTATAGATAAAGTGGATAAAGAATTAAAAGGCTCTAATGAAAACGATAATTCTCAAGTAGAAAAAATTGTTGAAGACAACCATCGGAAGACTCTCTGATTGAAATAGCAAACAATCTTATTGTCAAAAATCACAAAACACAGATTTAATAGAACTTGTAATAGCACTCAGGAGATCATGAAAGGACTTACACTCCAAAAAAAACGAAAAAATCCGAAGCTAATCAATAGATCGACCATCCTTGAATTAAGGAATTACAAAACGCCCATATCGAAAAGCTTAAAAAACTTTAAATCATTGAAAAATTAAAAAAGTTGAAATTTCAGCATTTTAGAGCTTTTGATAGATTAGAAGAAATTCTACCTTCGATTTTTTCTATAGATAAGGATACAACTGCTATATTTATTTTCGATTTAGCAACCTAACGGATATGGCAAAACATTATTATGATGCAGTTAGAGTGGGCTATTACTGGACAAATTTCTGATTTTCAAAAAAATGCTTCCAGAAAATGAAAAGTTGGAAGGGAAAAACAGAAAAAAACCAATAAAAATTCAGTTATTTCCTTGCAGCACAACAGGCCAAAAGGAACTTGGGTTTGTTCAGGTTTTTACCGATAATAAAAATCATTCTTTTCCGAAAAAAACATTTTCAAGTTACGAAAACATATGATTTAAAAGAGCACCCAAATAATGGCATTTCAGAGACGTTGTACTATCTCAAGATCTTATTTGATACATTTATTAAAGAAAGGAAAAAGCAGAAGAGAGATATAAAAAAGTTCATTTCAAAACTACCTTACCTTAACGATTACAAACACCTCTTACAAAATGCAATTAAAGTATTGAAAATGTTGGTGAGGAAACGTAAATTTAACAAAAACTAAAACTGAGTTAGGAAAAACAGGCAACTTCAATTTGGACTTGAAGGAGTCAAAGGTTTTAGAAGAATAAATAAAGTCATTGGTGTTTTGACCCCTATAAACAAGAGTGTTATTTTCGAATTTCAACAGATTAAATTATGCGGTTAATTTGTTCATTAAAATCCAAGTGTTTATCCTGGTTCCATTTTTTCCATTGGCGTATTGCGTCCCAACAGACCATGTAGCCTAGTAATTGTTATAGAAAATCACATATCTTTTTAAGATCTGCTCAATTTCCCCAAAATTTCTATTAGGTCCACCTTTTAAAGACTTTTTCTTTCAGGATGGCCATTGATAAGTTCTCTATATTGCGCGTTTTCCTCAGGTGTGGCCACATGGCGTAAATCCTGTTGGACACTATCAGTCCAAGATATTCCCGAACATTCCTTTAGCAATGAAACTGGCTTCCATTATCGCTTCTGATAAACAACACTTTTCAGGGTTATTGGTAATCTAAAAACAAATCAGAAAAGGAACTCTATTATCCTTGACCTGCTTTATAGAAAAAAGAAAAATAGCTTTTAAAGTATCCTACGCGTGTGGACATCTATAATAGATTAGCAAAATAGGCGTTTTTGCCGGCACTGGGGATCCAGACCATTTTTTATATCCATTTCCAGGCAATCAAAAGGCTTCGACCGGTATTTACTTCCTGAACTTCACAAACTTCCGTCGCGGAACCACTTCTGTTTATCCGGTTTCTAGTTTCAATAGGCCTTCTCCGCTCATAATCCTGTACAGTTTTTATGTTGATCCTATAAGCCATCACGCTGTAGGTACGAGTCATCAAGCGATAGCCACAGTCTATAAACTCATGCTTAGAATATCCCGTGATGGACTCGACCAAAGCAACCTTGGTCTACCCACCCTAGATTCATTATTAAGTGAATTTACGCGGCCTGTTCCCTTTTTTTGCCAAGACTTGGTTGTGCGGTATAACTGCTATGACCATTGCCGACCATATCCATTATCTTCGTTTTGCTATCTTTGTGTTCATTAAAATACTGTTGAACTAGATCTTTCTTGGATCGGACGTCCCAAACTTTTTTTTTAAAAAGCGCACGTTGAACTGTTCCAGTTCGATCTCTTTGTTACTTAACAACTTACGGAAGTATCCTGTTTTCTTCCTCTGCCTGCTTTAACTCTTTGCTGCGAGTTCATAGGTGACTTTTAAGCCCGCTTCTCCCTGGGTGTCATATTCTTCTTCCAACTATAAAAGGTGCCGTACTGACACTGTATTTACGACAGGTCTCCCACTGTTCAATTTCTTTCCGGATTGATGCTAGGATCTCTAGCTTATCTTCCAAACTCCATTTACTTGTATTTTCATTACCTTCATATTACATTATAAATTTCATAATTCATCCATTTTTCAATTTCATATATTCAATTCAATATTCATCATTTTATTTACATCCCCATCATAATTTTCATTATTAATTTTTCATTTCATATCATTTATAAGTTTTATATTTCTCATATTTTTTTTTTTCTTACATACACCATTTAAAATTTCATATTAATTATTTATATTTTTGTCCATTTTTTTTTTTCATTTCATCATTTCTCCATTAATTACATCATATCATTAAAACATTATAAAATATATTTCATTCATCATCCTCATATAAATTTTTTTTTCAATTTAATCAAATTATCAAATATATTAATTATTTTTTCATTCAAATAATCATTTTTATTTTTTTTCTTTTCATATTTTTCAAACTCCAAAATTTTTATCCACATTCATTCTTCCATCTTCCAATTTTCATTCAATTTCTCAAAATCATAATCATACATATTAATTTTTCCTTCCATTCACATTTCATATAATAATTTATTTTATCCAACTTCATTTTCATCTTTCTTTTCTTTCATTTATCACATATTTCCATTTAATATCCATAGATCATCCATTATTTTCTTTCATTTATTCAAAAATTCAATTTAATTCCCCATTACATTAAACATTCATATTACATTATATATCACATTGGTATATTCTCATATTTATTCCTTTTCAGTCCTCATTTCCAATTTTTTTCATTTCAAGATTTATATTTTTCCAATCATATATACAATTCATCAAATATATTAACATTAACATAATTTTCAAATATTTTTTTTCTCATATTTTCATCAATATTATTACATTTATTCATACAATCAATTCAGAATTTTTAAAGTTATTTAATTTTTCATTTTTTTTCAAGAATCACTTTCTTTTTCAAATTTTTTCATTATTCTCCTTCATACTCTTCTTTCCTTCATCTTCTCCCATCATTTTTCCACCATTATCAACATTCAATCATTCCCTCACATTTATACCATATTTCAATATCTCATCAAATATAATTTTCATTATTAAATTCATCCTTCTCACATCATATAGTTTATTATTTTTTCAAATCATTCAGCTCCACTTCACTTTCATATTAACATCAATTTATTTTTTCATATTCCAAATCCAATTTTCATTAATTTAATTTTTACAATATTTTTTCCATTTTTCCATATCACTTTTCATCACATCTCATATATTTTCATTTTCATTTTCACAATATCACCAATTCCAAATCTCAACCCATAATATATCACATTTTTTTTTTTCAATCTTTTTTCCATCATATATTATTATCATTTTTTTTCAAATTCATTATTCCACCATATCTTCTTTTTTCTTTTTCAATTTCATTTTTCACATATTCACATTTCATAATAAATAAAATTATTATTATTCAATTCATTATCTCAAAGCGTATTATTTGAAATTAAAATATCAACTCCCGAACTTATTGGGCGGCTAAGTATGGTTTTAAGATGGTTTTTGATTTTCATGACATTATACATAGGGGGCTCCAAGTAGCAACGCTATATGATAATAAAATATTAACCTCTAAAGTGTTAAGGGAAATTTGGTCTATTGGATTTTATATGATTATGTTGAATTATATGAATATTTTATAAAAAAAATAAATGATTAATTCGGCCAATGTCCTTTTTGAAATTACCCTAGACAGTCCATGTCTTATGGAGCGTTTCAGGTCATTAGCTTTTAAAAAATCGGGTAAAAAAAAGTATGTACTATTGACTCAATATAGTAAATATAGTAGATGATTGATCCATACAATAGACCAAGACGAGTTGGCACTTTAATTTTGTCCGAATGTTATACTTTGGTTATCCAAAAAGTTAGATTACACTTTTTGATGGATGGGAGTTGCTTACAACAAGTTTATTAAAAAATCTCAAAAGTGTTAAAGCCAGTCCCTTTATTCGTACCAAAATGTCACTTTCCTTAAATACGGCTACAGATAAATATTCAATTTAAGCGGCATATTGGTGCAAGGTAATTAGGTGTTTTTATTATCTAAAGATATAAGCACTTCTTCAGAGTGGTATAACCCCTATTAATTGCATTTTTTGGGTTGCCTTTTTTTGCGTGTACTACCCTAATGAAGTCTAGTCGAGATAAATGCATTTTATTCCAATTGGTTAGTTTACTTTTTTAAATGGATTTTCGTACCAAATTTACTCCTAAACCCTTGACTTACTCCGCTCCATGTTTTCCTACAAGTGCAGAACATCCCAAGTCACCATCGCCATCTAAATCAGTAGCTCGATCCTATTCAAATTTAACACCTTTTGGGGCCCAGCTGAAGTTCTGCCAATCCCACATTGGATCACTTGGATTTATCTCTAGCGATATCCAATAATTCCTGATTTATGAGGCATCGCTTCAATGTATTTTGTGGTAGTGTACAAGATCAAGATTTCCCATCCCCATCCCAATATCTCCAACTTTGACTGCCTTGCTCTTCAGTGATTTTAGAATATCAATAGTATAACTCTTCCATTTCAAACCATTCTTGTTTAACCGCTTCATATAAACAATCTTTGATTGGTATATTCCGTAACAATGGCATCTTCCAGTCCATCTCCGTCAATAATCAGCCATGTCCATGACATAACCTCTAAAAACCCTTACAGCCAATAAAATGATCGACCCACTCTTGTTTTTGATTTCGATTTTGCCAGGATTCTCCAACCATCTAACCCATTGGTTGCTCCTGGTTTGCGATACGGAGGTAACTATATCCATGTCCCCATCATTATCCATTATCTCTGATAAGAAATGACATAGTCCATGTTTGCGGAAGCCAATAGGATTTACCATTTCCAGCCCGAAGATTTCTAGAATCTTGGTGCTTGAAAAAAAACCAACGATTTTTGCTTCTCTTGTTTTTTAGAACCACCACTAAAATTCAAGTGCATTTTTTCCATTCTATTTGAGCGGGGAATGCAAACATCCATTTGCATTGAGACCATCGACGCGGGGAGAGCCTGGGTTTCCATTTTGAGGCCATCGAGATAGTCCTGAGGAGATTTAGTAGGAGCCCAGTAAATAAGATTTTTATTTCCCCCTTCTGTTGCTACTGACCACATCAATTCTTTCCCATCATTATCAATGTCAACCAAAAACGGCATCTTCAAACATCAGGAGTTCTTACCTACAATAACTGATGGCCAATTTTTTGCTTTACTAAATTGTAACCTGGTTGAACAATAAACCTTAGTAATAACCACCTTCTTCCCAGCAGGTTAGTAATATCCATTCAAGTTATCATTATTTACGTCGGCTAATCTTACTCCGTCAGCCCCGCTTAAGAAGAATCAATTACCATGCCTATTCAAATGTTATTGCACCTTGTAGGACAAAAAGCAGATAAAAGTTGCAATAATAAGAAAGAAAAACAGGTCTGCCCATATTTTTCATTAAAAGGATTAATTCAAAGTCGATGTAGCACCTTATAAAACGCTACACTGATCTTTCATTTTCCCAACCATCGGAAATCCACATTTTTTCAATTAAGGTTAACTTGAGATTGCGTAGTAATTCTTGTATTTTCATAAACAGTAGATTCACCGATAGGATCTTGTCTGCCTTGAATTATATGAACTGTTCCAGTGTATTTTCCAAATGAAAATTTAAACCCTGTCTTTTTTGAGTGAAAAAAGTTAGAAAAAGTTAATGCCCAATATACTCCAGGGTTGACCCATTTAAAGAATCAAAATCCCCAAAGTTCTCCTTTACAGCTAGGGGCTCTATTCTTCTATCAAAAAAAATATCCTGGGGAAAATAGCCTTCTTAAAATCGATTTTCCTAAACTATCCAATACCTTCGCTTAACCTGGTATCTTCAGCATGCGTCTCATTTGAATATTGTCCGGAAAATAAGAAAGGGAAACTTCTTGTAGGTCCTTCCCGGGGTTTAGAAGAAATTAAGGTTTTTTACATTCTTAGGATTTTTTAGCTACCAATCCATTGCGAGCATTCCTCCCCAAGAATGGCCAATTAATGTAAGGCTGTTCCAATTTTAAGTGGTTTACGCAATGCTTCTCTAAATTCAACCGATGTAATTTTTCCATAGTTAACTGCAACAGAATCCACTTTTAGGAAGAATGGATTTACCTGTCCACGTTTGATCTAAAACAATACATCGGTAATCTGATGATAAATTTCCCAAAATCGCTTCTAAATAGTCGGCATTCAACCCTGGGCCTCCCGCAAGAAAAATTAATGGTTCGCCCCACTTCCCAAATTCTCGAAACAGTATTTTAGTTTGGTCAGCACTTTGTTATTTAAAATACTCAGATTGACTAAAAGTATTGATTGATAATAGAATCGAAAGAAGTAGAAAAATATTTTTCATTTTTTTATTTGATTTGTAGCAAAGCTTATTGCCCGCCCCAACCTTCCCTTTTCGGTACGGCCCGCCCTTACGATCTGGCGAGTCGGGTTTTGTTATTAATTTTTTTTTTGTTCCAAAGCTAATTTTGAATATTTCGCTTATCGTGTTATTTTCAATTTAGCGACTTAATAAAAATATACCCACTTAGTTTTTTAATAAAAACATCGAACTCCGCATTACGTTTAGGTTATGTGAAGCAATTTGCTTTCTTTATTTCGGCCAGGTGAATTAAAATACTTAATTGTTTTTTTTGATTCTAAATCCAATAGATATGTAGAACTTATATTAATGGAGTCAATTTCCATAATTTTCCGTCCAGGGAATATTACTATTAGTTTTTAAGATATCCGCCAATCGTTTCAGCTTGTTGTGTATCATGAAATTAACCGGCATGCCAATATAGATTATTCAGTTCATCATCACTTATTTTATTTTTGCAGGGGGCTATTATGCTATTATGGATTATTATTCAAAAAAAATTATTTCTTGTTATATCTATTTACTTGGGAAAACATTTTAATTGGGGAGAGTTCCATATTAAAAGAATTTAATTAAGCCAGATTCTTTTGCCCAATAATCGTTATGAAAAAAAAAACTTCTCTACATATGAAATATTTCGGGCCATTTTTTTTCAAAATCCGAACGATTCCACTTAAAAAAATAAAAATATCTTTTCTTACATCTTTCTTTTTCAATAATTTTTGCCATTAGATTTCGAAATATTAGTTAAATGGTTGGTGTGTGGGAAAAACGTTTAGCGTGTAAAAAGGGTACGTTCTTTTCCGGGATTTTTAAATTAACAGGAAAAACCCGAATTTGTTATGTTTTTGCATTGCCCCCGTTTTAAACCTAACGGGGGGTCCCGTTCGGGGGGGCGGGGTTTTTTTTAAACTTTTTTTTTATTTTAAAAGTCAAAAAAAAAAATGGAAATATTTCGCTTGGTCCGCGTTTTTTAAATTTTTTCATTTTGGGCGGGTTCTTTTGTTGCCCTAATAAGCCACCTATCCTTTCAGCTTAGCCACTTTGGTTTGCTATGTTTTGTAAATTGTTCATATCCCGTTTTTCCTTCTTCCAATTCCATTTTTATCTCTC
>Ga0163217_1073684_pt1 | contig 14335 bp, 18 predicted proteins | sample SynspAceP_FD_185933 | JGI IMG/M metagenome (GOLD analysis project Ga0163217, IMG submission 185933) | Saline lake microbial communities from Ace Lake in Antarctica - Synechococcus sp. Ace-P (PacBio error correction) | ecosystem: Environmental > Aquatic > Non-marine Saline and Alkaline > Saline ... | reverse complement strand
CCAGAGGTCGCCAAACCCAGCTGACCGTGACGCCGGCCTCGATCGGCATGTGTCAATTTGAAAATTTCCGCTTTGCCAGATCGAATACCGGAGCGCGCATTTTTCAGCCCCGCCTTTCACCACGACGCGAGCGAGAATCGAACATCTTTGATACGGCACATTGTCTCGCGGCTGGCGGAACATTTCAAATGTCACTCAGCATCGCCGGTAAGTCGCTCAGGATCGAATCGATCTTCAGGGCTGGACTCAGAGAGAGTCTTCATAATGCTGGTTGCTGGCCCGCGCCCCTTCGGCAGAACACCTGACATGGCACGCGGGCGGATTAAATTGCGGGCAAAATTCCACGACACCGTCGTCTATAGACCAGCGCAAAAACATCGCACGCTCTCCAAAATCACCTGAACCCATTTCAAGAAGAGGCTGGCCTTTTCCGCCTGCGTTTTGAAAACTGCAGGCAACGTGTCCATGGATTACAAACCAGCATCGCGACCCTGGAAATCAGCTGAAGCGTGTTCATCCTTTCAAATACCCCTCGGAGAAGCTGTCACGCATGCAGGTCCATGTGCCCCGTTCACGGAAGATGCAATTGCTTCTGTGGAATTCCGCTTGACCGCGAAAACGCGGGCACCAGCTCCCAACCGCCCCACCGGCCAGAACGCCATGTAACGGTCTCTATTGCTCATTCACCATCGGCAGCCGACCATCAAAGCTGCCAATCAGTGGGCGGTTCGCCCGGCTGGCGATCGGCGCCGGTAAGTTCAAAATAGCCGACGCCTTTAGGCGATCAGCACCGGTCTTCAATTGTACGCTCGGCATCTCGAACGCGTAGCGTGAAGATCCACGCTCACCTGTAAAATTCAACTGACATAATCTGAATCACCTGCCTCGAACGAGGGATGTTAAAATCGAGTTCAAGCCCCCTTCGCTGAGACTAAGCATGGAATTTAATGCCCTCCTGCCCGCATGGGTCATGCAGATCTATGACCACCTGCCCCTTGAAAGGTCCTGCGCTCGTTCTGTTCACGTTTAATCGACAGCCGCATCGGTCGCGGCCACGTACGCAGCCCGGCAGACCAAGAGTCCTCAACCTGCATTCCGTTGCTGCCCGACGGGGAGGCGGCCTTGGCCCGCATCAACTCCGACAGGAATCTGCGTTTCGCACCGACGCCTTAGATAGTTTTGAATGCCACCACGACAATTGCAGGCATCCTTCAAATCGCTCAGCGTTTCTCCTAGTTCTTACCGCGAGGTCGGCAAAGCGGCCACTGCGGCCACGGCAAACTCCGCTTCCAGGCGCGGGGCCCGAGCTGCGACGTCGCAAAGAGGTCGCCGCCAGTCCCGCACTGGGAGTCCCTCGCCACTCCCACTGCGGCAAACGAACATGACGATCCTCGGCTTTCGCGAGCCAGCCGTTCCTTTCGCCCGATTGAGTATGAGGCAAGTTCGAAACCGTCGGAGCCACACGGACTCGAACTTCAAGCGATCGAATGACACGCGTTCCCAGATCCACTATCGACTTCGGCGTTGCTCCAGAACGCAACAAGCACTGCGGCAAAGACTTCGTTCGGCACCGTGAAGCCATCGGGCCGGGGTTCGTTGGCAATTTTGCCTGGCGGGTATTTCCAGGCAGCGGATCGCCCGCCACCTTCCACTTCGTCATCGGTGCAGGCTATCGACGTGATCCAGCCTCGTCCAGATCCATTGCAAGCACTTCGACCTTCCCCAAAGCGAGCGTGAGCCTGCCAGTATTAGGGTCGGCACGTCGAGCTTCCGCACCTCAAGAACGCCGGCCGTCGTCGAAAGCTGGACATTGCTCGCACTGACACGGAACGCGACGGTGCAGCCTGTGACCACTCCAGGAAGAGTTCGCCGATCTGCAAACAGCTCGACCGTCCCTGAGCGTGGATCAGCGACAAGTTCCACCCACGTAATCCTTGAAATTAATCGAGCGCCCAAGGGCCGCTCGCCAACCGGAACGGCCAACATGCCATGCCGCGACCATCACGAGCAGAATCAGGCCTCCAAGTATTTCAAGAATTACCGTCGAGGCGGTCTTGAGCGAACCAACGCACCGCTCCTAAGCTTCATGCGACACGTATCGAACAGCTTTTGCTGCAGAGACTTGGATATAAGCACAGTCCTTTTCAGGCACCATAGCAGAGGATTACTGACACGCATCACCCAACAGGCGCGAAGGCTCCCAGGATTTTCTATCGAAACGACGATTTGGGACAAGCACTTGATTCATTTAGAGGCAAGCCACCTGATCTAATTTCTACCGAAGACGGACACCGGCCCCGGTGCACCAATGAAGCCAAAAGAACTTTCTGATCTTGCGATGACTTCGAGGCCGCAATGCTTTTGCAATCTTGGGGATTCAAGGGACAGCCTGACTCCGCCACCAAAAATTTGCCAGAGAAGCACGGATTGCAGATCGAGCTTTTTGGATGTCGACGAAAATGGAAGTGTGCTGCGAGCGCCTATGGTGTCTGGGTCGAAAAGAATATGTACGGGCCGCACTTACATGGCCATCGGCAAAGGTCAACCTTTTGATCGACCCGAACGGCGATCCTGACGCGAATCTGGCGAAAGTCAGGGTTGAAGGCGACGACGCCTCAGGAAGATGCTCATTCCTTGTAAAAGTCTGACAGGCGACCGTTTATTACCCCACGTCATCCAAAATTCCGGAACTTTAACAGGGTATTTAACCCAATTAGGCGAAAAATCGCGCATGAATTGTGTTCCGTAGGGCTTTCACCCCAGTTTCGAAATGGGTATTTATGTTCCTCCCACGGGTATTGGGAAACGTGCCTGCAGCTGCTTATTGCCAGTATGGGGTGGTGATTTCCACGTCGACGGGTGGCGTGAATGGACGAAAGTGAGAGTGCAAAACGTTTAAAGCGGCGTTTGATCGACGCGTTCCCCAGAACGCCAGAGCTATCATCGCAGCGCGGCACAGTCCGGTACATTTCGGATATCCCCTGGGCAACAGGCCATATCGCTGCAGGCGCCGCCGCCTTGGCAGGCTGGACCCCTTTTTGTGACGGGCAAGCTACGTGCTTGGCGGTCCACAGAGTACGATTGCCGGCAATCCTGGAGCGGACCCGCGAACTTGCGAAAATATGAGCGTTGGGTCAGGAACTTCATGTGCGAAAGATGCTCTGTGCTGGCTCGCTGCATTGAGAAGAACGTACCGGAGCGTTTCAGAAGAAACGGCGAGTGGGAAGACGCCAGAGGCGCTTGAGGACTTTTGACAAACTGAAGGGCGACGAGAATCTATGAAGTTTCGGCTCTCAAAGGCGACGGCGCCGGGCCTCCTCGTAAAGGCAACTATTCGAAAAGAGCGGACAAATCGCCCAGCGATCGCGAAACTATGAGCCCAACACTACTACCGCTCATCGACTTGAGCGGCACGCAGCGTCAGCCTGAAAACCTCAAGTTACGATCAGGAACGAATTCTGGGACGAAAGCTGAGGAACATGCCATTGGACCGCGCTGAACGCGCGGTGGTGTTACCTTCCATTGGACATCCGTAGGCCAGCGACCGGATCATGTCCGGCAGCAGAGATGGGCGGCCCACTCGTACTATCGCGACATGACTTCGAGCCCCCATTCAGATCTGTCGGACGACGATGGCCTCTTTCTACATCGACTTACCCAGACGCGCCGCTCGGGTTGAGGAGTGCGGTATTACGAGCAAATCGTCGCCAACCTCCCCCTCGGCAAACCAGTTGGCGTTACCCTTTAGGCAACAGCCGTATATGGCTGCGTATTGACCGTTCAGAAAGCGCCCAGGCTGCAACAAATGGGTCTTGATTTTGGCCGCCTAATCAACGCTGCGCCCATTGTCGCCGCGGGTTCCCTGGAAAGTGTCGTTCGCCGGGCGCAGCTTCGGGATATGGCCGTTCTCGTGGAAAAATCGACACGACCGGATTCAAGTCGCGTATTGGATCACTTGAGCGGGATTACAGTATCAAAGGGGCGACACCGTCGAAATTGGTTGACTTGGTCGCAGATGGACAACGGCAGAAAGCACGGGTGAACACCTTCATTATGAAAGTCTGGTTCAACGGCAACCTTATTGATCCAGCAAATTTTTGAAAGCAGGCGTCATGTTCACTAAAACAAAAATCAAAGACCATTTTACCTGAACCGACCAAAGGCGCACCTGCGCAGGATGCAATTCCGTGGAGCTGCGATAGCCTGCGGCCGGCGCGCCGGCATCAATCATTTTGCGCAGACATGAAATCAATGGATCGGTAATCTCCGGAGGGTGCTTTTGCAAATTGATGGAGTCGTTGACGGTGAGTCAGTGCGACGACATCACCTCGGCGCATCGGATCACACCGGCGAAGTGAAAGCGGAAGTCGTCAAGGTGAAGGGCAGATTCGTGGCTCGATCGAGCCCGCAAAGTCGAGTTTGGAATCAGGCGCCCACGTTAAGCGGAATCCGTGCACGGCATTCCTTGCAGAAATCCAGTCAAATGCGGTTTCGAGAATGGCCAGGGAAGCACGCTTGAACCGACCCTTTGAAGGACACTGGTTCCTACGGCCGCCGCGCCCATCAGCGCGATGAGTCAGCGTCGCCAAGTCGGGCATTCATGGTCCGGCATGTTTCGGGTTCGACTTCATGCGTCCTGAGTCCACACAGTCAGGTCTATCTTAAAAAAAAACCGCCGAGGTTCTTCAGTAAGCGTCCCGCGTTGACGCCCTGACCTAGATCAGGCTTTGCAAGTTCACAGGGCAAGCAGTTCGTCGCATTTGCGGTTGATCTTGTGGTCAGCGACCTGGGCAGGACGTGCGTGAGCCTAAGGCTTGTGGTTGTATCGACGTCATAAACTGAGCTTCGCGTCTCGATTCAGGGTGTAGGCGTTGGCAGCAGCATGCCTCCGCCCTCGGAGCCGGCGAACAAAGCCAGTTCTTGCGCCCGATAGCCAGGGCCTCGCATTGCCGCGCTCGGCCCGCATTGTTGTCGATCTCCAGGATACCATTCTGTCGAGATTAGACTTCCATGCGGCCGCCAGGCGCGAGGCGCATAGCGGATGGCCTTGCGAGGTTCCGACTTGCCGGAGATTCTTGGCATTGTGGACTGCGGCAGCTTGATGAAAGTCATCGAACACCCGGCCGGGCCTTGCCTGGCGAAACTTCAGCACGTGCATCAGGTGGCTGGCCGCGGGCTTCGGCTGATGTGCCCTAAGAACGGTAGACGCCTTGCAGGGTAAACTGGAAAGCAAGCGAGTATGGGTTATGTCGGGGACGGATATTTCGATATACGGAAGAGTTCAACGTGAGGCTGTGGATGCAGGTCACGGAGCGTGCCACAGCGTGACATCGGTCGCCAAACGGCATCGCATGTGACTCGAAGCGCTGTATGATTGTGTTACGGCTTTTTGGTGGCAAGCCTGGCAGAGCGCAGGCGATGCGTCCGAGATCAAGCGGCTGGAAGCGCCGAGCTGGAAAGCGCGTCACCGAGTAGAGGCGCGATATCTTAAAAGGCAACGGCGTACTTCCAAAGGACCACGGGTGAAAGTAAGCCCTACATCAAGGCGCCAGGACGAGTTTCGGTCGGCGATGTGCCGTGTGCTTGGGGTCATCTTCAGTTGGGTTCTCTTGCTGGGCTGAAGGCCGGCTTGAAGCCGCAGGCCAGACATCGCATATTCTGACAGGGATTGATCAAACCAGTCCTGGTGGAGAGCGGTTGTGTAGTATGGCTACCGCAGGTCCATTCATGATCTGATGAGTCTTGGCGAGACCTTGCGCCGCGAACACGGATCGCCAGCCTGATGCAGGGGCCGAGGGACTGCGAGCTGCAGGTGGCTTACAAGCCCGGCCGGCCCCGGCAAGCATGGTACCAAGCCATCTGTTGTTGCGCCAACCAGTTTGGAGCAGGTCTCTCTCGAAGCAGATGCGCCAGATTCAAGATCTGAGGGTCACAGATACTTAACCTATATCCGCACCGCATGGAAGGCTGGCTCTATCTGCGGTTGTGAATTGGATCTTATGCCCGCAAAAGTCTGTCGGCTGGTCGGATGAACTCACGCAGGCACACTTCGCTGGTTCTGGGAATGCCCTGCTGCATGCCGTCTGGCGGCCGCAAACCGAAGCGCAAGGTGTGATCCATGCAGATCAGGCGGTCGCAGTTTACCAGCCAACGGAATCGGCGCGACATTCCTGAAGGCGTCACAATCTGGAAGCCAGCATGGCCCGACGCGGAAACTGTTACGGACCAATGCCGTCGCGAAAGCTTCTTCGACCTCACTTCGAAAACGCAGCGATTCCAGGGCGCAAGACCCTACAAACAAGGCAGACCCCCCGCAGGCACGTAGTTCGACTCATCGAACTGTTCTACAATCGAACGCAGGCATGCTAAGAACGGGATGCTGTCACCCGGCAGAGTTCGAATGTAAGGCGCAATGAAGGTTGTTGGGCGTCTACAATTCGTGCGCACATCAAGCTGCGCTCTGGCTTTGAGGCTGTACCTTGCCATCCTTCGCGGAGGCCAGGACAAACCGCCGCGCTCAAGGCACGCTGGCCAAAAGCACGCGCCCTGGCCGATGGTGTGGAGCCCATCCACTGCTCAGGGTGGAAGGGCCAATAATTAGGAGCACATCAATGGAACCGCAAGTATATAGCAATTGATCTCCGCCAAGTCTGTCTTTCAAGTCATGCTGGGAGCGCGAGTGATGCACAGTCGTATTTCGTCCGCCAAACTAACACGCAGTCAGTTGTGCAGTTTTGTTTCCAGTCAATCCAGTTGCCTCGTAAGCAATGGAGGCCTGCGCTGGTGCGCCATCACTGGGGGACGGGACTTTTTGAAAAGGGCGAGGGCACGATGTTCGACTTATAGCTCCAACCCTATGTCAAAGGCCATTCGTCAAACGCCAGAAAAAACGATGTCGCGATGCCGAGGCGGCGCCGTGGCCCGCCTTACGGCCGACAATGCGTTTCGTTAGCGCTCAAGGTCCGGTCTGAGGCGGAAAAAGGGCGTCTTGGCAGGCTTCAAAAACCCGTTCGACCTTCTTGTTCGCCAACGTACCACAATCAATAAATGCGCTTCGCGGACACCTGACTGAATACGGATCGCGTTGCGCCGCTTGGCACGCAAAACCTATACAAGGTTAGATGCAGGCGCTTAAGGATTGACGAAAAGGAAATCCCGGAAACAGCTTCGTGAGAACTCGCGGACTGATCGTGCCATAGTCGAAGTATTTGTCCGGCGGATCGCATTGTAGATAAGCGAACTTCGTCGCCGAGCGAAAGCGCATGATTGTAGCTTCGCGGCTCATGACCATCCCGCAGTATTGGCCTATCTGCGACCACCGCTATTGAAGCGGCTCCTGGCGCCTGAAGCCCCACGTTTCGGAAAGGACGCGACTTTGCGGCCTGGGATCGGCTCTTCCTAGCCGCATTCGTCCGGCGGCAAGGAGAGGTTGGGGCGCGATATCCTGAAGATGGACAACAGAGACCTCAGGACGACTCCTTGCTGATCGGCGCGAGCAGCGTGGTTCGCTGGGCTATTTCACGGGGCCAACAAGGACTGTTCCCTGGCTTGATCGAATGCTCCGGCGCAGCCAAGACAACTGTAATCGTTTGCGTCCTCGCCACACCGTAATTGCCTCGTGTGGCTTGCGGCATGATCGCAACGAGGAACTTATCGGACCGCTTAGAAAGGCGCAGTACATAGCGGACCGCCTCGGGAAAGATCAATGCGGGTGAGGAGAGCGATGGGCAGGTTATAGCAAATCGGTGAAGGGACCAGTCGGGGGAAAAACCAGCGGTGGGATGAGCGCTTCAGAGCGCGTTTGACCGTTTTGGACCCGTCAGCGCTAAAAAACCGTAAGGCCAGAATTAAATCTCAAAATCGTTGCCATTGGGAGACGTCCTACACGTCCCACCAGATAGGATCTCACAGATCACCTCCCGTCCCCGGAACAGCGAAACAGGTGGCCGCAGCAGAAGGGATCCTCCTCCAAGGACCTCTTCGCCAAGTGCGGAAAGGCCATTAATGCCCTCTGCGGCATGTTCAGTCACGCCTGCCGACCAGCCAGACCCTGGTCGACGCCGGAACCGGGATCACTGTCACCTGCCTTAGGGACGTAACACCCTCCACCAGGGAGGCTTCGTCCCGGCAGCGGATACGCGCTTCCCGCCGCCAGTTCCACCGATCACCTCATCGCCGCTCGGCGGAAGATGGGACGTCACGAGACGCAGGCGCCGGATCATGTTGCCGGAAGGAACGGTTGACAGCGCTGCTGCCCTGCCGAAGCGGGGGATCACGAAGCCAGTTGAAATGACGTTCGCGTTCATGCTGTGCGGCGCGCCAACTTCGGCCAACCACACAAAAGGCTCCCGCGTCGTGGCGCCAGATGGGCTGAAAGGCCCATTGAATAACTCGCCGGCTTGCGCCACAGGCTGTATGGTCAAACATGGTCGGATCGTGTTCCACCTTAAATCAGAGCGGGACACTATCCGCCCAGAACTCCAACCAAAATCAGATCAGGGAAACAACCCGCAAGGCGGGGAGACGGACGGTTTACGTTCTTCATCGGCGGCTTTTCTTTGCGGGGCTATGACTCTGCCTCGACTGCACAATCCCAAGTTCCTGAATATTTTCTCCATGCCCTATTCGAGCGACGAATTCCAGTTTTTAAAGTCCCCTAATTCCAGGTGGTCACACGCCTAAGATCCAACTCCTGTGGACGGTCCTGTTGAAAGTTCTTGCGGTGACCCCCGGTGAGCTTCGCATCGGATCGGCTTCAAAGGCCTGCTTGGCGAAAGTGCTCCAGAAAAGCGATCGCGTCGGCAGAAAATGCTTGGCACGCACAGTTCGTGACGTGATCAAACCGCTCAAGTAACTGATTATCGAAAATTCCGCGTCATCTTCTGCAACCGATCGCGCAAGGCTCTCCTCAAAGATGAGGAAGCCGAGCCCTAGCGGAGCATGCGTAAAGCTTGCGCCATTGGGCATCTAGATCACTTGGGCAACACAGACTATTGGATCGAACGCAAAGAACAGGTGCTCGTGTCTGGAGCATAGAAGCTAACGGGCCGGGATGACTGAAAAGGCTTCGCAAAGGATAAGGCGCTGCTATTCACCTCGGGACTTTCAAGCGACCGCGACCTCCCCAGTCTTGTACCAATATGCCCCCCGTTAAATGGTCTTTATATCCTGGGCGCCCGGCCGAGGTTAGCTCGCCGATGATACAAGCTCATTGTATTCGCGACACACGCAATCAGATTGGCGAGCGACCGCGACCTCAGAATTGCAAGAATGACTCCGATGCTGAGCGCGCCACCGAATACGCAGCAGTAACTGTTTTCGCTCCATGAAAGATCGGCTTGTAAAACGAAGCGAATAGTCCAGGATAAAGAACGGGAAGGCGAGGCAATGGAAGCACCACGACCGGTGAGCAACGTGCCGCCGCGTCGCAAGCATGATGTGCCAGTTCCGATATCGCCAGCGATACACCAGGGCTCCTGGATACACCATATTATTGGGTAGATCGTACCAAGAACCGTCCTGATCGCCTCAATCGGACGGGGCTTGTCTAGCCCAGGGTAAAGTCTGCCCGAGGTGAGAAAGCGTCATGGAGCCAGGGAAGCCAGGCAAAAAACGACTAGTCCTCAACACACAAAGCATCAGGCAAAATCGGGACTAGCTCGCCTTGGGCCTGGCAAAAGCACAAACGGAGCCCCGCCATGTTTGCAGATTGGCGATATAGGAATTACAGCTGAGTTGTGCGTTGTACAGTGCGGGCGACGGCCGCGATAATTGTAAGTCCGCCGACCAGCCCAATAGTTTTTGTCCAGTCGGCAACGGGATCATCCGAAACGCATGCCCGTACGCTTGGAAAGCGCTGAGAAGAGAGAAGAAGAAAGGCCGACAGGAGCGCATATTCGTCCCATCATTCGCATAGACTAGGCTTGTGTAGGAGGTCGCCTTAGTGCCAACGTCACGACGCTCCGACATTGCCGATCAGCCATGCATGGTCAGGAAATAACGACCAGCAGCGTCAAAGTTGAAGCCAGCGCCGAACAGCAATGCGCACAAGTTACTTTCGCTTGAGCCGAAGCCGAGAAATACCTTTTACCAGCGAATAAAACAAAGGGGCATGGGACATCGAAGGAACGCCCCAGAGGTGTAGCAAAAGGGCAACTGTGCAACTTGAAAGCGTATACGCCTCTCCCGCCCCATAGGGAGATCATGGACAGCGTGGCCAGGCGCAGAAATGCCACCCAGGAAGGGCAGCATGACAAGGCCTGTATTACTCAGTTCGCGCAGACAATGAGCGCCGGGTGAGTTCAAGCAGAAGGACTATCTGCCTTCCTTATATACCGCCCAAGGCGACTAGAATGTATCATCCGGCGACGAGCCCTGAAGCCCAGTACTTATCGCAATAAACAAGAAACAGCTAACTCCAAGCTGCGTCAGGCCAAAGTAAATCCGTGGAGAGATATCCGAGTGTTTTCCACGAACAGCACTACGCTGTCTGTTGCAGCAAAATCCCGTCAGCGCGAAGAACAACAAACCGGGCCCGCATGATTGCCGCGTCAGACGGACCCCGGACCATAGCGCTTAGACAGAGAATGTGAAAAAAGCATGCCCAACCATAGCTGATGGGCAAAGCCGCCAGGAAGGCGAAGAATGTTTCGCGCCGCGATGCGCCTCAAAAGCAGCGTATTCTATACAGCCAAATGCAGCACCAAGTGTGTCAGGGAGGCGGCAAGACCAACCCGCGCCAAAACACACCGTTTCCAAGGGCGCCGCGTCCAGTTTCATTGGATTCATCTTCCGGCGTTTTTTCTGCGGCCTGCCGATCGCACGCCTGATGATGCAAACACATTGCTATCGATACTTGTTTCAAAGCCCCCATTCCAATCTCGTTTGATCAGTATGTGGGCGCTGCTATATAAACCTCTATGAAGATACGGGAAAGTATTCACCCCATTGCCACCCCATGCTTAATCAGGATTAATCCATTGAAAGAAGAATGATTTGCTCAGCGTTGGACGCATAGCCAGCGTGTCTATCACCAGTCAAATCGTTCGGCCAATTGAGAACGTCAGGTATTAATGGCGATCGATGCTCACGAGAAAGCCAAAGTAGGACCAGACTTTCAGTGTAGCGAGCTGAAGGGAAATTATCCATTCAGCGGAAGTTCCAATTTCAGATTAATTGAACTTGGTGCTCCCCGCAGCACGTTGCGGACGGGTTATGTCGGGGTGATCTGGCCGAAAGCCAACCCAGGCGAATAGACCTTTCATGAAAGCGGAGCGTTCGGAAGTTGTTTCCAGCGCACAACCACGGATCGCGTCCATCAGCCGGTAGTCACCGACATTCTGGGGATTGCCGGCTTAGGCCATTTCGAAAACAGTTCATAGAACAGCGGGATGTCGCACGTTCATCAGGGCTTGTCGCTCTGACGATCCACCCGACGGGCCAGTACAAACCTGCGCACGTCTCCGCCCAGGCCGTCACCATGCCGCGAGCAATTGGGGGGTATCCTGGAAGGTCTGCGTCCATAGGAATGACGGCACGTCCTGGGTATTATCGACCCCGCCGAAGCGCGGCTTTCCTTTCCGAAGTTGCGCGATAGATTGACAATCTGGATGGTTCGGGTTATCGGAGCGATGTGCGCGAGGCAGAATCACGGTCGTCTTTGCTTCCATCGTTTTAACGCAGACGATTTTCATAGGAGGACTGTGGACGGTCTGTCCAAGATTGGCACAACTGTTTCAAAAAAATAGCGCCAGTTTTCGGCTTCATCTGCTACCAGGACAATAATTGATGATTTCCGGCTTGCATAGCTTCCACCCTGTGCGATTGAAAATTCTCGATTGCTGTTCTGCGGCTCACCCACTCGCCCAATTCGACCAGAGAACATATAAAGCGTTAAAAGACTTAACGGGGCATTTCATAGTGCAAGTACCATGCCACATAAGCGGTTTCGTTTGCGGTCGTCGAAACCATTGATGGTGGGCTTTCTCCAGACCTGAGCATCGTGTGTTAGAATAACACTGGTTGCGCCAATAGGTCGATCGCAAGCCCAGGTAACCCGGGTGTGGCAGCGCGCGATTCAAGATGGACTCGCGCGAACAAACAGGGATGAGACGCTTCGGGGCGGGGACCGTAGGGAGGCGTAGCCGACTGGAGTTCCTGCCCCCGTTAGCGTAAGCTATTTCAGAGGCTTTCTGGTTGCTCGCGGTCGGATTGGGGTAAGCTGGCGATTTTTCCACCGAAGGGGATCGTTTCTTGCCCGACTGCCACACACCGACCCATCAGATTGATGGCTTACATGAAGATACAGGAAGACCTACCGGGTAGCCGTCGGCAGCGCGAAGCGTCGAATCAGTGAGCTGTCCTGTTTTCCTGCACAGATTTCCGGCCTTGCTAAGGTATATCCGGGTTGTTGATCAGGCCGCTTTCTTATGTCCATTTCGTTTTCATATGCTTTCGTCTGGTGTGGCTTTGCAAGGGCGAGTTGTGGCCGTTTCGCGATTGTAGAGTTCATCCATTCATCGATTCACGCGCTGAGGCCAGCAAAAGCCGTCGGGCGATGTCCTGCAGATTAGAACAGCCTCTGTATTGAGAGATCGCCACAAGTCGTTCGATGAAAGATGTTGTCCAGGTAGCGCCCGCGCCATCCATGCTGACGCGCACGCCTGCGTCGGTCAGCGCGTGATCAGTCGGACCCTGCTGAACTGGCTTTCCTTCGATCCGTATTTCATTATCTCGGCGGGCCATATGTTTTCCGATGGCCTCTTGCAAGCATCGACCAGAAGTCCGCAGGCATCGATTGGACACCCGCCACGACAGCACCTTTTCTGGGCCCAGTCCATGGATGGCGACCAGATAGAGATAACCCGGGCCCTGACGAATAACGTGATGTCAGCACCAGACCTTGGTTCGGACGCGTTGAATCTCCATCCCTTCAAAGGTTAAGGAAGACGGGGATGCGCGGATGCGGCTGGCTCGTCTTTGGTCGCTTTATATCAGCCTCCAACCCCATCAGCCGCATCAGCGGGGAACACTGGTGACGCCCGACCTTGATTCCCATTCGCGTGCCAGGAGCCGCGGATCTGCGGCTGCCGAAGAAACGGGTACTCGTGAAAACAGCTTGTCGATCATTCATCAGGCCGAGTGGTTTCAGCACTGCCGGAGAGGGCCGATCAGTACAGCGTCGATCTGCTGATGTTCAACGGCCCGGCAACTGCGCACTGAGATTCGTTTTCGGGTGATTTCTGGCTGGATCAGGTCTCTGCGGTCGCCGGGGCTCATAGCTTGAGCCTTTGGCTAAAAAAATCGTTCTCGCCGCCAGCCTCCCGATCTTGGCATGAAGCTCTTTGACCTCGGCCTCCCGGTCGTCATTGCCAGGCCGCGCCTTAGGGCAACACGTCAGGCCATTCCTTTCAGAACAGGCTTGCTTCTTTCCAGGGGCCACTTCACTGTGTCGGCCAGCACATTGTTGCTACGCCGCAATCTCCTGGATCGTGCGATCCCCCGCAATGCCTCAAAGCGCCACCTGCGCCTTGAATTGCTTCGGTAACTTTCGTCTCTTTCGTTCCAATCCTTGGTATCCCTGCTCGTTCGGGAATATACCTTAGATTGTCCTGTCCAGGTTTTTTTCTGGGACCAGCTCAGACCGCGATCTGGCGGGCTTGCCCGAAGAACGGTATTTTCAGTGACAGCTTGTCGATCCCACTTTCATTCAGGCCGAGTGTTTTCAGCAGGGCCGGGAGAGGCCGAATACTTACAGCGTCGATCTGCTGATGGTCTCAAACGGCCCCGGGCACTGCGCACCTGGAGGATTCAGTTTCGGGTTGTCTGGCGGTACAGGTCTCTGCGGTCGCCGGGGCTTCATTAGCTTTGAGCCTTTGGCTAAAAAAAATCGTTCTCGACCCGCCAGCCTCCCGGATCTTGGCATGGGGAAGCTCTTTGGACCCTCGGCCTTCCCGGTCGCTCATTTTGCGCCCGCCCCTTTGGCCCACAAAACACGTCAGCCATCCCTCAACAAGCTTGGCTTCTTTCCAGGCAACCTCACCTGTTTGTCGCCAGGGCACATTGTTTGGCCTCGCCCCGCATCTCCCTGGGGATTTTCGATTGCGAATTTTCTCCCCCCCCCCCCCCCCCCCTCCCCCCCCCCCCCCCCCGGGGGGCCCCAAAAAAAAAAAAAAAAAAAAAAAAAAAAAAAAAAAAAAAAAAATTTTGGCCCTTTCCAAAGCCGGCCCCAAAACCTTTTTTTGGCCGGCCTTTTATGGGGGGGGGGGGGGGGGAAAAAAAATTGTCGGTGAAACTTTCGTCTCTTTCGCTCCCATACTGGTTATCTCTATCTTTC
>Ga0163217_1053732_pt1 | contig 14335 bp, 5 predicted proteins | sample SynspAceP_FD_185933 | JGI IMG/M metagenome (GOLD analysis project Ga0163217, IMG submission 185933) | Saline lake microbial communities from Ace Lake in Antarctica - Synechococcus sp. Ace-P (PacBio error correction) | ecosystem: Environmental > Aquatic > Non-marine Saline and Alkaline > Saline ... | reverse complement strand
ATCGAACGCGGTTGACCTTGCCGGTTTACAACAAGAAGATGCTGTGCGACAAAGTATTGGTAGTAATGGTAACAAGCCACATTTATGAAGATATGCGAATATTAGTCGGTAGCGTTGGGCGTTAAGCCCAATGGGCAAACTTGAATTAGCGGCATCAAAAAATATTGAAACTCAGTCACAGATTGGTTTGAATCACTTCTGGAGTTAGCTTAGCGAGAGGCTGCCAAACCTTATTCAATTTTACAATCTAGGCGCAGCGCTAGATATTGAGTACAGCCAGAGGTTGTTCGAACCATATTGAACGCAGAAAGTAATAATATCGAGTAACAAACATTAATTTACAATCAAAATTTAAGAAGTACTCTGACACCAAGGTAATTTGGTGCGATTTCAGCAACCAACTTGGCAACAGGTAAAAATTAACACGCCCGAGTGATCGACCGTAGGCTGCCGCTCAAAGTATCCGCTTGACCGAGATTGGACGAAAATACGCAATCCAACGCCATAAATGATTTAACGTCAAAGCTCACTTGAACAACAAGGAAAACGGCGCATTCGACAGCATTATGGACGTGATAAACAGAGCGCGCGTACTTACTGTTCAATGGGAAATTGGGATTTTAGCGCTGGGAAGTAGAAGCCATTGGCGCCGAAATTGAAGACAAAATTTCGTTAATCAGTTTTTTAGACTTGATGAATACCCGTAATGCCAGCTGTGCTATATATTCTGGTTATCAATCCATTCCAGTCAAGCCTTTGAATTTAATTCCGTGCTGCCGGCGAAAAGTGCTATTTTTAGGTGATGATGGCGAGAATCAAAATACAAATTTCAGGATAGTGTCAAATTCAAAAGTACCTAGTCCGGAAATCCATTTTCCAAGAAGTATTTATGCCACGCTTATTTTGACGTAAACAGAAAAGTTCTGTGTTTCAGTTGAAACAGCCAAGTAGATGAGCAAGTACTTTTGTAACTTCCATAAGCAGAATTTTGACCTGTAATGCGACGAATAATACAATATCGTTTCGAAATTGGTGCCAGGTGATCAAGTGTCCAATCATTTGTAGGGACTGGAAATGTAGATTTCTACCCAAGCTTTTATGAGTCAGGCCAAACCGTCCGTTTGCCGTATGAACTGAAATTTTTACGGCCCCTGGCGAATTCTTTGGAAGTAGTTCTGGAATCGGCCGGAAAAGAAAAATTTAGCGAAACGCTAAACGATATGTTTATTGCATTACCTCAGATCAAGCGGAAGGTGATTTGTGAATGCAATAGACAATACGTTGGTGGTTTAGTAATCGTTTGGAAAAAAATGTCTCTGAGTTCTCTATGGTGGCGATTGATATCGCTCAGCGAATAAAAGAAGCCAATTAGATAGTGAAGATCTCTTGCTTCGCGCTTCAGTATTGAGCATGTGGGGACTACGCAAAGGCGTCGACTGAATGCCAAGCAGAACAGCGCTGCAGCAGCGTTTCAATCATTTCACCAGTGAGCTAATTTTCCTGTTAAATTATATTAACAGGCGTTTAACGGATTAACACGATTTTTCCCCAAAAAATTTTTTTACGGTAAGATACAGGGCCAAGACTAACGCCCGCCACAGAGCGGGTTACTTGTCTTAGCCTAGCGCTTGTATTCCCGCTAAAAATTTCGACTGGAATTTTAATCATCGCTTGTCCAGTCCGGGCTTTTGGCTTTTTTAATTGAATTTTCACATGCACGTTGCAGTAAAAACATCGATGTAAATGGCTTCAGCAACCGACGAGCCGCAGGTAAGCAAGCCATGTTGCGCAAATCATAAACGACGTATCGCCTAAGTCGGCGACCGACGCACTTTTTCCTCAGCGTTTAACGGCAAACACCTGCATATCTCATTAAGACAATGACGATAAAGCCAAATAGTGATTGTGACTATAAAGCTGGCAGTCCCTCTATGAAGTGTCGATAACTGCAATACCTCAATAGTATGCAGATGCCAAAGCACATTTGATTCATCGCGGCCTCATAGCACGGGCGCTATGAAATAATAACAACCAGCGGGTTAGTGCATAGCTCTGATGCATGACCTTTGTCGCCATATATGACTGTACCAAAACCTCGAATTGCAGTTACTTCGTCAATCTCACCGTAGGATTGATTAAAAAATGAGTTCAGGTCCAGGAACGCGGCGTCTGAATAATGCGTAAAAAACTTAAAATACGTTCCCAGCCGTATGACCATATCTATATGCCGCGGCTAAGTCGATGCGAGCCTGCCACTTGTGCACTCACGTTTTGTTGTACTGAAATATTGTTTAACGCCTTTTGGTGTCTTTTTTATTAACCTAGGTTAACGTTACTATAAAATCGACTCGTCGCCTACTTGACATTGGGACTTAACTTATGCCATACACAAATTATTTATTCAACAGCTCCCAGTAATCCTGGTTCTGCGCTTAACCTGCTGTTACGTCATTGATAAACGGAGTGTCTTTGCAAAGTTAAAAGGTTTAAAAAAAGGGTACAATTACTGGTTTAAGAAACGCGCGCTGCAGCAAGATTTGTTTTGCGTTTGCTCAGAGAGCAAGATTTAAAGGGGAAAGCAAGGTTGAATCAAAAATGCAAGGAAACTAGTTTACGTGGCTTTTACGCGGAGCTGTGGTTTGGTGATCTTTCATTATTGTGGTTTGCCGAGGAACGCATGATATTCGTTTGCACAAACAGAAATCTAACTTTGCTGATGTGGCCAACAGCCGCTTTTTCAGCAATTCTGTTATTGGCCATCCAGAATTATACCTCATTTATATCGGACAATTGTGCCAACGCAATTCGCACAATACTTTTCATTACTTCAGATGAACGACAGGGCTAGGGATGAACAAGACTAGCTAACGCTTATAATATTTATCAACGCTGGAGCGAGGATGGATCAACAACTCAATCGAAATGACGCGCCAACTCGATCTGATAATAAAACAGGTTCCGGTAGATGAGAAAATTTACGAATTTCACAAGAACAACTGGCGGGGTCATGTTAACTCTCAGGCAGGACAATTAAACAAAAAATACAAGAAATGGAAAATTCAGCAACTTATTGATATCAGATACGCGAACAAATCGGATTGACCAACGCCACGCGCTCTGCAACGAAATTAGGAAGCTTATTACCTAAACACCGACTCTATAAATTATCGAGGTAGCTACATAAATCTGAGTGATCCCTAATAGGTAGGTTGAATAATAACTAATCCATAGTCCCGTTGGCATTTTAGCCTATTGTCGAGTTTGACAAACACCAGGTAGCCTTGTTCTAGCGCTGGGTAGGGGCATTAAAATGAAGTGGCTTAGTTTTTGTCACTGTTATAATTTAACAGACAGTCTTTAATTCGCCGATATTATAACTCTTGTATGCTTCATTGCCGCTAACCAAAATACGACTGTTGTTTATGCTGGTTCGTGTATAGTGACGCTCAAATTCACTGTGCTGATACGGGCACTCAGCAAGCGTATGTTTTATCAATGACGCAGTAAAACGTGGACTAGCTAATACACACGGCCGAAATCTTGCCATGCATTTTTAAACGGCGTAACACTATTATACCTAGTTGTGTGAATACGTCATCTGCATCTCTGCGAACGAATAGACAATGGCGTGCGTACCATCTTCGTTCATCACAAAGCATAAATCACTTTCTTTGAGGTAACCAAGGTCATGTTCAGCTTTTGACACACAACTGGTTAGGATAGGCTTTTCAGTGTGCCGAGTTCACCAACCCATGCTATAATGTAAACCTTTCACGTCTTTAGGCGGCATCAAGCCAACTATATAACACACTGGTCGTGCCAACTTAACGCCAGCACCAATGAAAATGTGCGCGACAAGCAAAAAAAGCCTTTGGTGCACCCACCCGCAGATTCGCCGACACATACCAGTAGGTGTTTTGACCGTCTTCTTTTCATACCTAATTCATCTTACCTTCGCGTTTAACGCCAAAAGCGGCTTGAGATTATAGATTAGTTATTTTCTAAAATATTATATTTTAGGATCGCGTAGCGAGATACACTGTTTTCATTGGGGAAAACCTATTCTATTGAGAAATTAATTTTCCTTGCAAGTTAAGCGTTGGGGGGGGGTAAAACAATCCTTGCCATCATGCTAATTGGTGATTCTGTATGCCCGGCGAAAACAAAAAAGCAAAGGTTATTTAAACGATTCAGTCAGTAAACGCATTATGTTGATTCTTTATTAGATATTTTTTTAAGCCAATTTATATTCACGATTTATTTGCTATATTTATTTTGTTTTTAGAAATTTATTTTTATTTTTTTTGCTTCGTTGGTGACGGCGAGGGGCGGCAATTATTTGCCGCAACATAGAAAAAAAGCATTTTTTAGCTAAGGAATTCAACGCTTGTCGATAAACCTTTACGAGAGAGGCCAGTAGCATTAACTTATCTTATAGTTATTGTTCTACAAGTAGTTTTAGTAAACCACCGGAGTCACGTCCGGGACCAGCACGCCGCTGGACTGAGAGTGCAGGGAGAGGACATTGTCTTGTTTCGTAAATACCAATTACTTCGGCGTTGGAACGCCAACGTCAATTAAATTGAATTCATCAAAAAACAGTTGTTGAACACTCGTGATCGAACGATTTATCTTCGGGTTTCCGTATTACCGTGCTTCAGATGATGCTGCAGTTGCAAATATCGGATCGTAGACTTACGCAAATAACGGCTTGAACCAAGCTGTTCGGAAATGCAATTGATCGCGAATTTCATCTGGACGCAAACTGCTGAAGGATGCCCTGTCTGAACAACAGTTCCTTTACAAAGATCCGCCAAGTTAGCAGATCAGTCACAGAATGGTATTAACAAACTCTTCTGCTGATAGAACCGCACTTCAGAAAGAAGTTTTCGGGCTTTAAAATTAGAGACTTTCAAGAATTTCGACTGATACACAATTCAACGGACGGTAAAATTGATTGCTAGTAACTTCTCTGCTGCGTATTCTAATAGGCGCAAACAAGTGGACAAACCGATTTCAGTTAACCCTCCTCCAGTGGCAACCTACGGTGGATATTAGTGGTTTCTCCTACAGGCGGGTCTAGCAATCGAATGACTTTTACTCGGTATCCAGCTTTACGGTGGCGCTTACTGCATGCGATCTAGTAGGCAATTTGACGCGGCCAATTTCTGGCATAGGGTGGCGCAAGAGTGAAACCATAGCGTGCACTTAAACAAATCGGTTCCAATCAACTCATCCGTAAACTTAACTACATGGTTGAGAACATCACAGGGTGCAAATCCCAGATACGTAGACACAGACTTCGGCGGCTGAAACGGCTGAGTTGACACGGTAACCAGATTATCCACACAGGCTAGCACAACCATACTATCACAGAGCTTTAATCAGCGCCTAAGGCACCGCTCACAGCTTCTTGTTAGTACTCACGTAGACACCCTACTGTTTGGGAATGTACGCCAGGAGAGTAAGTATCTAGCGTCACACCAAAACAGCAAGAAGAGCCGCTCACTCTTCGACACACACAAACGGCGATAGGCCAGGCCATTTTGCCCTGCCGCTTATATCTTTATTGTTATTTATTTTATTGCTGTAACTAGACTTGATAAGCTATATTAAATTGTCAGAATTTTATCCCGCTCTATCCTCCTTCCTTCCAAAATTAATAGATTTCTATAGTAAAGCTTTTTTGCAAATTATCTGCACGATAAGATCTTATCCAAGACGGAGATAAAAACAATAAATACTCTGGCTCGCTTTTTATTCCTAACTAAAGGCAATCAGGACAAAAAACAGTTTACTAACGCAAACATCGCTGTTAAACGCCAACAGAGCAGGCCAACATCATGACTACAATGAAAAGTTCGAAACGACACAAAAAAACATCAAAATCATTGAAGCTGAAAACGACATTCGCTGAAAATGGAGCAGTAACCCGAGAGGTCCGCCATCTGTTAAAATGGACATAAATCGCTTAGCGAAAAAAAGTCATGCGATCATTCATCAATATAGATACTTCTACATTACCCGGGCTATGCAAACGTCGAATGATCGGTAATTTCGATCCCAATCAATATCTGCAGGAGCTAAAAGTTCTAGCGGCAAGTTTTCGAATATATTTTGAGTTGGTACAAATTCCGGGGCAACTAGATTTGCCCATCATCGTCATCTACTAATCGGATTTCTTCTGCGACGGTCTATGTTGATAAAAACCTTAAGGTCCTTGCAGGCAAACAGGCAGGACTACAAGATTTTTTAATCAAACAAAGGCACCGGGTGCTGGCAGAAATCCGGAATTTTATAATATTTAGTCAGTACTGAGTTTAAGTTCTAGATGGTAAGACGAATTGATGAGGCAATTCTTATTGCCGAATATATTGTTACCAACCTATAAAAATTATTATACGAAAACTATGCGCTAGATACTGGTTTAGCTCCTGCATAATTGGATTGGTAGAGGCGAAATACCATCTCAGACGTTGCAAATAGCCCGGGTAATGACGACCGTATTCATATGAACATGGATAAGGGACGCAATGACAATTTTTAATCCTAACGATTATATTCATGTTAAATGGACGCGAACCTCTATCGGGTTACTGCTTCATTCAGGCATGTCGTTTTTTCAGACTTCAATGATTATTATTTTTTTTGTGTCTTTCGACTTTCATTGAGTTCATGTGTTGGCGCTCTTTTAGCGGTTTCAACAGCATGTTGCTCTAGTAAATCTGATGTTTGTCTGCTATTGCTCTAGTTAATAACAACGAGCCAGAGTATTTTAATTGTTTTATATCTCCGTGCTTGAAATACTTTATCGTGAGATATGCAAAAAGCTTTTAGCTATAAAACTAATTAATTTTGAAGAAGGAGGATCAGAGCGGGATAAACTACAAATACATTATTTACTTATCACATATAGTCTACAGCAATAAAAATAAAACATTAAAAATATAAGCGGCCCAGGCACATGCCTCGGCTATCGCTCTATTGTGTGTCGAGAGTGAGCGGGGGCTCTCTTTCTGTGGTGGTTGTGACGCTAGATTCTACCGATCTGGCTACATATCCCAACAGTAGTTTCAGTTGAGGACTTAACCAAGAAGCTGTAGAGCGGCCGAGGGCGCTGATTAGGCCTTTGTGATGCTATGGTTGTGCAGCCTGTTGATAAATCTGGATTTAGCGTGTCAACTAGCCGTTTCAGCGCTAAAGTCTGTGTCACGTTATCTGGGATCTTTGCCCACCTGTTACGTTCTTCAGAAAATGTTAGTTATTGTTACGGATAGATTGAATTGGAACCGATTTAGTTAATGCACCTAGGTCAGCTCTTGCGCACCTATGCCAGAAATTGCCGCGTCAATTGCCACTAGAGCAGCAGAAGCGCCACCGAAAAACTGGGATACGATTAAAATCATCGATGGCCATAGAACCCGCTGTAGAGGGAAAACCACTAATACCACCTAGGTTGCACCTGAGAGGTTTAAACTGAAATCGTTTTTGTCCACTGGCTTGCGCCTATTAGGAAACGCAGCAGAGAAGTTACTATCAACAAATGACGTGTGCTGAAATGTGTATCCAGTCGAAATTCTTGAATCTTCTAATTTTAAAAGCCGAACTTTCTTCTGAAGTGCGGTATCATTCAGCAGAAGAGTTAACTTACCTTACTGTGACTGAACTGCTAACTGGCGGATTCTTTGTATAAGCAAACTGGTTGTGTTCGACAGGGCACCTTCAGCAGTTTGCGATCAATGAAATCGCAATCATTTGGCATTTCGAACAGCTTGTTCAAGCCGATTGTTTGCCGTAGTCATACATCCAGATATTTGAACAAACCGGGCAGCATCATCTTGAAGCACGGTTAATACGGAAACCCGAAGTAAACGTTCAACGAAGGCTGTTCAAATGTTTGATGAATTCATTAATTGCGTTGAGCGTTCCAACGCGAAGTATTGTATTACGCAAAACAAGGACAATGTCTCTCTTGCACTCTCAGGTCCAGCGGCTTGCTTTTGGTCCGGACGGGACTCCGGTGGATTTAATAAACTACTTCGTTTAGAACAATAAACTATCTAAATGATAAGGTTTATAATGTTACTGGGCTCTCTCGTAAGGTTTTATCGGACAACGCGTTGAATTCCCCTTTAGCTAAAAATGCTTTTTTTCTATGTTTGCGGCAAAATAATTCCGCCCCTGCCGCACAAACGAAAAAAATAATAAAATAATTTTATTAAAAACAAATAGATAAGATGCAATAACGGTTAGAATATAAATTGGCTTTAAAAAAAATATCTATAAAAACTTCACATAACATGCGTTTACTGACTTGAATTCGCTTAATAACCTTCTGCTTTTTATGCTTTTCGACCGGGCAACAGTCACCATTAGCAATGATGGCAGGATTGTTTTACCATCGGCCTTAACTTGCAAGGAAATTTAATTCTCAGATGAGTTTCAAAATTGAAAAACAGTGACTTACGCGATCCATAAGAATATATATTTTTAGAAAAATTAATAAAGCTATTCATCACCTGCTTTGAGCGTAAAACCGAGGTAGATGATTAGGTAATGAAAAAGGAGACCGCGTCAAAACACCTACTGTATTAGTGGCGATAATCTGACGGTGGTGCCACAAAGGCTTTTTTGCTGCGCCATTTTTCATATGGTGCTGGCGTTTAAGTTGCACGACCAGTGTGTATTTAAGTTTGGCTTATGCGCTAAAACTGAAAGTTGTCATTTTATACAGGGTGTGACGCGGCAACACTAAAACTATCCTAATCCAGTGTTGTCAAAAAAGCTGAACATAGCCTTGGTACCAAATGAAAGTGCATTTATGCTTTGTGGATGAACAAGACTGGTACGCACCGCCATTGCTATCGTTCGCAGAGATGGCAGGTACGTATTCAAACACAACTAGGTAAAGTGTTACGCCGTTTAAAAAATGGCAAATGGCAAGATTGCCTGTGTATTTAGCTAGTCCACGTATTACTGTCATTGAATAAAAAATTACGCTGACTGATTGCTGCCCGCTATTCAGCACAGTGAATCATGACGTCAACTAACCGGAGAGCATAAACAGACAGTTGCGTATTTTGGTAGCGGCATTGAAGCACAGATTATTATATCGCGAATTAAGACTTAGGTCTGTTTAAAGTAAACAGACAAACTAAGCACTATTCCATTTTTAGATTTGCCCCTACCCCGAGCGCTGAAAAGACATGGCTACCACCTGGTGTTGTCATCGACAATAAAGAGCTAAATGCAACGGACTATGGATTAGTTATTATTCAACACACTGAATTAGGGAAATACTCAGATTTATGTAGCTTACTCGATAATTTATAGAGTCCGGTGTTTAGTATTTCAAAAAACTCTGCCTAATTGTTCGCAGAGCGCGTGGGTTGGTCAACACGATTTTTTCCGTATCTTAGATATCAATAATGTTGCTGATTTTCATTCTCTTTAATATTTTTGTTAATTGTTGCCTTGAGGTTCAACATGCCCGCCAGTGCTTCTTGGTGAATCGTAATTTCCTTCACTTACCGGACCTGTTTTATTGTCAGATCGAATTTGGCGCGTCATCTCGATTGATTGTTATAATCCATCCGCTTCCAGCCGTTTGATAACATAGAATTAAGCGCTTAGCTAGTCTGTTGTTTAATCCTGAGGCCTGTTCGTTTCATCTATTTAATGAAAATATTGGTGCGAATGCGTTGCACGAATTTGTGCGAATAAAATGAGAGGTATATTTCTGGACATGACCTCAAACTACAATTGCTGAAAAGCGGCTGGTTGGCAAACATCAGCAAGTAGATTCTGTTTGTGCAAACGAATCATCGCGTCTCGGGCAAACCATCAAATAATGAAATATCTCACCAAACCAACGCTCCCGGTAAAAGCCACGTTAAATACTAGTTCCTTGGCCATTTTGATTCACATTGCTTGGGACTTTAATCTTGGCCTTGAGCAAGCAAACAACAAACCTTCTGCAGGGCGCGTTCATTAACCGAGTAATGTTGCTCACCCTTTTTTAACCTGCATTAACTTTTGCAACAGTAAACACTCGTTTAATCATGACGACAGCAGGTAATGCTGCAACAGGCCATTACGTGGCGAGCTGTTGATAATAATTTTGTGATGCATAATTACAGTCCAATTGTCAAATAGGCGACAGTTCGTTTTATAGTATACGTTAACCTAGGGTTAGATAAAAAGACACCAAAAGGCGATGTAAACAATGGGTTCAGTACAACAACGGGTGAGTGCACAAGCAGTGTGCAGGCTCGCATCGACTTAGCCGCAGGCAATATAGAATAATTGCTCCATTACGGCTGGTGGACGGATTAGTTTTTTACGATTTTCAGCGCGCGTTCCTGGACCTGAACATCATTTTTTAATTACAATCCCTACCGGTATGATTGGTTCGACGAAGTAACTGATCGAGGTTTGGTAAAAGGCAGATATTAATTGCGACACAAGGGGCATTTGCCATCAGGGTATGCGACTAACCCCGGCTGGTTTTATTTTCATAGCGCGTGCATTGAGGCTCGCGATGAATGCCAAATTTGTTTGTTATGCATCTGCATACTATTGAAGGGTATTTGCAGTATCGACACTTTCAAGAGGGACTGCAGCTTATAGTCAACAATCACTATTTGCTTGTTCGTCATTGTCTTATCATGGATTAGGTGTTGCGTTAAACCCTGAGGAAAAGTGACGCTGGGTCCGCCGACTCTAGCTGATACGTCGTTTATGATTGTTGCGCAACCATGCTTGCTTTACCTGCGGCTCGCTCGGTTGCTGACGCCTTTACATCGATGTTTGTACTGCAACGTGCATGTGAATTCAATTAAAGCACAACGGCGCGACTGGACAAGCGGATGAGTTAAAATTCCAGATTCAAAAATTTTAGCAGGGAATAACAAGCGCAGGCTAACAAGTAACCCGCTCTGCTGGCGGGGTCGTATGCTTGGCCGGTATCTTACGTAAATTGGATCGGTGTCTAATTTACCGGGTTACGCTAGTTTAATATATTTAAACAGTGACAAAATTAGCCCTTCTGGGAAAATGAATTGAAACGCTGCTTGCAGCGCTGGTTTCTTGCTTGGCAATTCAGTCGGACGCCTTTTGCGTAGTCCACATCTTCAATACTAGAAGTGCGGAACCTGCAAAGAGATTTCCACTATCTTAAATTGGCTTCTTTTATTCGACTGGAGGCGATTATTCAATCGCCCACCAAAGAGGAAATTCAGAGACTTTTTTTCCAAAAACCGTTGATCTAACAACCCACCAACGTATATGGTCTATTGCATTCACAAATCACCTCTCCGAGAATTGAATTGAGGTTAATTGCAATAAAACATTCGTTTAGCGTTTCCGCTAAATTTTTCTTTTCACGGCCGATTCAGACTACTTCAAAAGAAATCGCCAGCGGTGGCCTGCGTAAATTGCAAGTTCAATACCGCAAAACGGACGGGTTGGCTGACTCAAAGCTTGGGTAGAAACTACATTTCCAAGTCCCTACATTCGTTATGACACTTGATCACCTGGCAAAATTCGAAACGATATTGATTATTCGTCGCATTTCACAAGGGTCAAAATTTCTGCTTTATGGAAAGTTATTCAATCAAAATAACCTGGACTCATCTATCTTTGCTGTTTCAACTGAAACAACCAGAACTTTGTCTGTTACGTCAAAAATTTAAGCGTGCAAATACTTCTGTGGAAATGGAATTTTCCGAGAGAGTACTTTGAATGTTTGACACTATCGGAAATTTCTGTATTTGATTGTCGCCATCATCACCTAAGAAATGAGACTTTACTCGCCGCAGCACTGGGAATTAAATTCAAAGCTGACTGGATGATTGTAACCAGAAAATATAAGTCACCGTTGCATTACGGGTTTTCATAAGTCTAAAACGTTTGATTTACGAATTTGTTCAATTTCGGCGCAATGGGCTTTTCGATTCTATCCAGCGCTAAAATCCCATTTCCGATTGAAACAGATATACGGCGCCCGGTCTGTTTATCACGTCATTAATGCTGCGAAGCGCCGTTTTTTGATTGTTCAAGTGAGCTTGACGTTAGAATCATTTATTGCGTTTGGTATTGCGTTGATTTTTGTCATTCTTCGGTTCAGCGGATTACTGAGCGGGGCACCATAACGGGTCATCACTCGGGCGTAGTAATTTTTACCTGTTGCAAGATTGTTGCTGAATATCGACCAAATTTACCTTGGTGTTGTATCAATACTTCTTAAAATTTTGATTGTAAATTAATTTCGTTGTTACTCGCATAAATTTATTACACTTACTGCGCTTCAATTATGGTGTCGAACCAACTACTTGTGCTGTACTCAATATTCTAGCTGCTGCTGGCATTATGATTGTTTGAAATTGATAAGGTTGCAGCCTCCTCGTTCAGCTAACTCAGACGTAGCATTCAAACCCAATCTGATGATGAGTTTCTTCATATTTTTGGATGCCGGCTTAATTCGAATTTGCCATGGCAGTCGTAACGCCCCAACCGCTACGACATATTGCATAGTGCTTCATTAATGTTGGGCTTGTTTACCATTAAGCTACCAATTACTTGTCGGCACAGCATCTTCTTGTTGTAACGGCAGCGTCAAACCGCAGTTTCGTTGTCTGCCATTATTAACTTAGTGTTTGAAACTAATATAACGATCACCGCTTTTGGAATACCCTCCAAACTAAATCGTACTGGCTAAGTCGTCAGCGCAGCGAAGTGGGGGGGGGGACAGGCCAACGGTGGCGGCTTCCATTTGTCTTTTCGGCTTGGCTGCAATAAATTATTAATCGTTACACTGTCACAGGGGTCTAATTGTTCGGGCGCTTGCGTGTATCTAGTACTTGGAATTCAAAGCACTGGTAAACCAAACGAGGGCGGGAGCGCCAACGCTTGTGCGGTACTACTGTCGCATATTTTGGGATAATTACTAAACACATTGAAACAGGGCGTTGCGAGTTAGACAAATTGATATGTCAAGCATTGGTATGCTAACGTTCGAGCAATAGTGGCATGCCAGATTGGCTGCGTTAAGTGTCTCTCTCAAGGGCTTGGCGAAAGCTAAATCTTCAACTCTGTAGGTTTCGGCCGTTTCTAGGCTCATTTGCGAAGCAGTTCGTAACGGTTTGAAACAAAATTCATCGCCAACCGCCATAACTTGCGGCCACTGGGAGGAATTCAATTTTTTCACTTCCCCATTTAAATTCTATTATATAGTGCCTTGCGTGAGCGGTAAACTGTTGGTTTATTTGCTGTAGTAAGTTGGATTGCCAGTGTTCATCAGCTGAGGAGTACGTCGCTATTTATCGCCGAGACTTGCAAGCAAATGTAGGCGGCGGAGCCAGCATTGGAACTGCTAATCGCTCAACTCGATAGTCTGTAATTTGTGAATATCGGCCACCTTGCGCACCGGGTGTGAAACGGCCTTTGGTACCAAACTTAAGTCGCGGTTCTCAGAGGTAAATTAATACCCGAAATTCGGGTAATCTTGAAGATATCACCCGACCAAATCTGGTTTGATCGATCCATGGCCTTGTCGGTTTTTGCGCTATTGAACGGTCTGCTCGTGCAAACTGACATTTTCCTAAATCGCGTCTTGTGAGGGCTTCTAATATTTCTTCCACGTATCTAACAACACTAATGAACGCCGTAACTTCTGCTCTTCAAATTCAAGGGTGGTATTTGAATTTTGGTGGTTCTTAAGTTGTCGACAACTAGTTGGGAATTTGTAAAGTCAGGTTCGCCGCCAGTCGGGCAAAGCACGTCGAAACGTGCCATCGGGCTAATAACTAACGGGAATTTCAACCGGAGGTTTTAAATTGACAAACTAAAACCAAAATCGCTATTCGGGCTGGCAAGTGGTTTTTCAATTGAACATTTAAACTCGGCCAATTATACGAATAGCTTAAAATCTCTCTCGTTCATTAGGCGTGAAGGCGTATTTAACACTCACTCCGAGTTTACGACAATTTTGGAATTGCTTTTATTTAGGTTTTACCCCATTTGTTTTACATCAAACCGGGAATTTGATGCTGTGTTGACCGGGCCATCGTCCAATTGCTGACTGCTTCAACTTCACGTCCTTTACCGCAGATAAAAATCGCCAAGTGTCATCTTAAAATTCGATTTGGATAAACCTTAGTTGGCTTGGCCTTTTTAATTTACCCGAGGCTACGAGGACGTTCGATTATTGGCTCGGATTCAATCTTGCTGCGGTTTGATGGATGCGAATCGCAGTAATTGCACCAGAAAACGGAATTAGCTTCACTCGCTAGCGCATTTGATCAAGGCTTTGTGCGCCGTTAAAATGATCCCCTTT